>Ga0302301_1000311_pt1 | contig 27679 bp, 13 predicted proteins | sample III_Palsa_E1_2_FD_194544 | JGI IMG/M metagenome (GOLD analysis project Ga0302301, IMG submission 194544) | Peat permafrost microbial communities from Stordalen Mire near Abisko, Sweden - III_Palsa_E1_2 | ecosystem: Environmental > Terrestrial > Soil > Palsa > Peat permafrost | place: Sweden... | reverse complement strand
CATGAGCACGGACGATCGAACCATTGCCCTTGTAGAACCACTCCGGAGCCACTCCGACGACGCCGGGAGAAGGCTTTCCCGATGCAATCCCCCATTGAAAAATACGCATGCTGTCAGTAAGTTCGTCCTCTTTGAGATCATGCATAGCATTGCGGTCGCGAGCACTGCCTAAGTGAGTAAGACCAGTACCGGAGACAAGACAACGGGCGACTTCCTCAGGATGATCCACAGGTGGAAGAAGACCCCATTGCGATGTGCCAGCGTAGACGGCGTTGTAATCGAGCGTCTCTGAAGTGAGGTATTGGTGAACGAGATCAGAAAATGCCTGGCCATCACGGATTGCTTGATTCGCAAGTGCATAGATGGAATCAAGACTCGACAACAAACGAAGATGTGGCTCTTCAACCAGTGCAACATGGCGTCGATTAGCTTGTTTGAGTTGAACGAGTCGCATATTGGTCTCCAATGAGTATTAATTATTGGTACGTAACGGTTTCAAATGTCGAAGCATCACTGGCGGAACGCTCGGCCGCCTCCAGAATCGAGAGTGCATCGCCGGCGTCTTCAAGGGTAGAAAGCGGCGGCTTACCCTCCAGGATGCATTGCGTAATGAAGTATTCGATCTCTTCGACAAACCCTTCTTCATAACACGGCATGCCCCATGCCGGGCCGCCATTGTCTTCAAATTGCGCTTCATTCCAAGAGTAGTTGATTGCGCCTTTTGTACCGAGAATTTTGTAGATAACCGTCCACGGATCATTGGTAGGATCGCTGGCGGCAAAACTACACCAGAGGTTAGCAATTGCACCGTCAGCCATCTCGCAGGTAATCATCGCCTGGTCTTCGCATTGAAGTTTTTCGTAGTGAACGCGGGAGGTTATGCACGACAATCGGCGGGGGCGGCCTAGAAGATAAAGCAGAGAATAGACATGATGCGTACAGACCTCGCGCAACACGCCACCATAGATTGCGGCGACTTCTTCCGTATGGAAGATGTTGTAGAGCACCCAGAGGCTGGCGATTTTCCCCAGCTTTCCACTTTCAATGAGGCGCTTGGCTCTCTGCAGGGACGGCACATAAATATAGTTATGCGCAGGCATGCAGACGCAGCCGGAACGTTTCGCCGCCTCCTGTAATATGGCGATCTCATCGCGACTTGAGGCGACAGGCTTCTCAATCAGCACATGCTTGCCTGCATTGAGGCAGGCAACGGCAGTCGCCACATGATTCTGTATGGGCGTAAGAATATGCACGGCATCAACAGACGGGTCAGCAAGCAAATCCTCAAGAGTGGCGAAGACATGCCCACCGAACTTCGTTGCGATCGCCGCAGCCTTGTCGGCGTCTGGATCGTAGACGCCGGCCAATCTTGCGCTCCTATTAGCGGCGACTCCACGGCCATGCATCTCGGCGACGATTCCAGCGCCGACGAAGGCTATTCCAACCTGACTGCGCATCACTCGCCTCCAGCATTCAACTTGTAAAAACGCGCGGCGTTCTCGCCGAAAAGTTTGCGCTCTTCCATCTCTCCCATGTGCGTGCCGAGTGCGTCTGTGAGTACCTGGACCACCTGATCGTAACTCCCGCCAAGCAGACAAACAGGCCAGTCGCTGCCAAAGATAACCCGGTCCCATCCGAAACAATCGACAACATGGCTGATATAGGGACGAAGCGATTCAGCGGACCAGTTCTCGTGATCAGCCTCAGTAATCATCCCGGAGAGTTTGCAGTAGAGATTCGGGTGTTGCGCAAGTTGCGTTATATACGTCTTCCACGGCTCTAGTTTCTGCGAACGAACCTCAGGCTTCGAAACGTGATCGATAACTGCTCGCATTGGTCGAACCTTTTCGAGAGCATTCAAAACATAAGGAAGATGCCGTGTGTATGTAAGAAATTCAAAAGGAAAGTCGGCATCGGCAATTAATTGCAGCGATTTCAAAACCTTCGGACGCAAAATCCAGCCATCATCTTCCAGGTCTTGCAGCATGGGTCGCAAACCTATGAACTTTGGATTCTTTCGGTAGCGCGCAAACTGGCTCGGAAAATCCTCGCTATCCATATCGAGCCAACCCACGACACCTGCAATAAACTCATTCTCCGCGGCAAGCTCCAGAAGGAAGTCAGTTTCAGCAACGGTCTGCGCGGCCTGCACAAGAATCGTGCTATCAATAGCGTGTTTCATAAGCAACGGACGCAGATCGTCCGGCAAATAGTCGCGGCACAATACGGGGACGTTCGCATCCATCCAGTGATAGTCACCGCGCTCGACGCGCCAGAAATGTTGGTGCCCATCAATTCTCATGAGGCACCTTGAATTGCTGGAGCCGTTCCCAGTCGATGGAAATGCCGAGGCCCGGATCTTCCTTCACTTGAAAGCAACCGTCCACCAATTTAAGTGGCTCGGTGAGGATAGGATCGAGCGAAGGAATGTATTCGACAAAGAGACCGTTGGGGATGGCAGCGACCAGAGGAAGGTGCAACTCCATTACGAAATGTGGGCTCACCTGCATGTTGTGGCAGTCGGCCATGTGCGCGATCTTGAGCCACTCGGTTATGCCTCCGCAGCGGCAGGCATCGGCCTGAATGATGGAGACGCCGCCAGTGGCGATGTAATCACGAAACTGGAAGCGAGTAAATAAAGATTCTCCAATTGCAATAGGGATAGACGTGTGCGCTCGCAAGCTGGCGTGACCGAGCAGGTCTTCAGCAGGCAGAGGTTCTTCGAACCAGAAGAGATTGTAGGGCTCCCACATGCGCGCGCGCTTGATGGCCTCTGCAGATGTGAAACGCTCATTCGCATCCACCATCAGGTTCCGATGTGGTCCGAGCACGTCACGGACGGCGGCAATACGTTCGGTATCTTCTGCAGGATCGTCTTTGCCCACCTTGATCTTCGTTCCACGGAAACCAGCATCGACGATCTTCTGTGTCTCGGTGACGAGTTGATCTATGCTGTGGTTAAGCCAGCCACCATCGGTGTTTTAAACAGGAACGCGATTGCGGGAGCCACCAAGCATCCGGTAGAGAGGCATACCGGAGAGTTTTGCTTTGATATCCCAGATGGCGATATCGACTGCCGCGACTGCCAGGACAGCGATGCCGCCACGACCCACCCAATCAACCCCGCGCCACATCTTCGACCAGACGAGTTCGTGGTCGCGCGGATCCATTCCACGAATCAAGTCGTCGAAGCTCCGGTTGATGACGGAACATACCTCACGCGCGCCATGAGGGATGATGCTATAGCTGAAGCCGTGACCGATCAGGCCATCGTCGGTTTCGACGTGAGCGAAGATAACATCCATTTTGCTGAAGTGGCGAATAGCGTCGTGCATCTCGCGATGCACTGGGATCTGATAGAGCTCTGCATAGACTTTTTTAATGCGCATATTTCCTCGTGGTTATTTTCGAAGGAGTGTGCTGAAGCTAAGAACGATGACGGAAAGAACGATAAATACCAGAGCTGCATACATGCGTTTACGTGTAGCCGGAAGAGCCGCGTTCCACTCTCCGGCCATCAAGCCAAGCACGCTGGACCACAACAATAAAGCCGCCATGCAGACCGCAAATCCAAGTGAGTTGCCGTATTTCCCCATCACACCGGCACCAATCCCATAGCCCAGCATGCCGAACAGCCACAGCACGGCTGCGGCCACGGACAGCATTGACTCTCGCGCCCATTGATTTCGAAAGAGCCTCGCAGTTCCATTTCTGTTAAGCAGGAAAAGCGTGTAGGCCAGATTCGGTAAATATCCCGCGACAAGCACGACCAGCCATACACTCAGCGTGGCGCTCCAAGGCTTAACACCCAATTGAACAGCGCGTTGCGCGATAGGGGCGCCGAATACGAAACCCATATTGATCATGGATCCGAAGCACCCTGTGAAGATGCAGAGCAGAACGCCGGTGCGAAATTCTCTGCCGTGAGTATCAGCGACCACCTTATTGACTTCGCGTTCGCGGCCCGCCTGCACATAATGCACAAGACCGATCACGAGAAGGATCGCACTGACAAGAAGCGCAAGCCCTGCACGGCCCACCAGATCACCCGGATGAAAGACGGCAAGAGGAATGACACTGCCCAGAAGCGAACTCAGACCAATCACGATGGCAAAAGCCATCGCCATACCCACCCTGGCAATAGACAGGCCGAAGGTAACCTGCGCGATGCCCCAGCAAAAACCGAATAGAAGCGCCGGCAACATCATCCCTAAAGAAATAGAGCTAAAAAAAGCAAAAGGATGAGGAATAGCCCAGGCCACGAGCGCAAACGGCATGAGCACCAGGGCAAACGTGGCATAGACGAGCCATGTGTTCTCCCACTTCCAGCAACGCGACGACTTCATTGGAGCGGCAAAGCTCGCAGTTAGCATCCCGCTGAACAATACGATCGCTAATCCCAACGCTGGGTTCACTGTTTCACCGAACAATTTTGACCGCTGTAAATGGGTTCAAGACCAATGGACCATAGGGGACCACTACAGAAGGGTATGGGCTACAGGAACGTCTACTACGTCATAACATAAGTGTGAAGCTCCAGGTAAACCACGATGATATTTCACAATTCATAAATAACATATCAGATTTGCCTCGCCCATGCTAAAGTTATCAATATTATGATCCCACCTGAGAAAATCGAGCAGCGCAACGAGCTATCCGAGCAGGCGTACCAACGGATCCGCGAGCGGATTTTGAAGGGTGAATACGTTTTCGGTACTGTCATCTCGCGTCGCGACCTTGCAGCGGAGTTCGGCATGAGCCTGGTCCCCGTCAATGAAGCAATCAGTCGTCTTGAGGGGGAATACCTGATCGAGAACACACCTCGGGTAGGAACCAAGGTCAGGACGCCTACACCACAGGACATACGAGGATTTTGGGCAGTGAGGGAAGGGCTTGAGACGCAAGCGGCAAGACTTTATGTCCGCATGACGAGCGAGAAGGAACGCAGAGAAGTCATCGAACTGGCAAAGCAGCTGGACATCATGCACGAATCTACGACAAGCTCCGAAGAACCGGACGCGAAGGCTCTCTATCAATGGCGCTGCGCTCATATGCAGTTCCACACACGAATTGCTGAATGCACCAAGCTGCCATTTCTTGCGCAACAGATCGAGAAGAATCAGCTGCTGGTCTTCAACTGGTTCTACGATCACCAGCTTTATGGTGGCAGAAAGCTCCCTGGACACTGGCACGAACAATTGGCTCGTTCCCTCGCCGAAGGCTCCGAAGAGATTGCGGATGCGGCAATGCGAAAGCACCTGCATAACAGGTTGGAGGAATTGATGCTAAGCCTTGAGCGGTTTTTGCTCATGGATGAATCTCATTTGCTTCGATGGAGCGACGCAATGCAACCATCCATGGTCAAATCATCCACGGTAAAGACTGCGCCGAGGTAATTCAAGAACTCGAAGGCCGTTTCTCGAGTTCGAAACACGTTCCCGATCAGCTTGGATAAGAGGCTTTTGTTCGCTCTCGGACTAGGCCACGCAGTCATCGTGACGAGCGTCTATGTGACCGGTCTCTTATTGTTAGGTAAAGCTCAGAAGATACCGCCGGGCCACCACCACCAAGGTCTCCCCTCGGCAGATAATTTTTATTCAGGAGGCACCTTATCTTGAAAACCGAGTTCGCACCCCGCGATCGCTATTTGAATATCCTTTAATGTCTCAGTTTGCGGTTCCTAACGAAGTGGCTTTTAGGAGGTCATTAAGAGGTTTCAACACGACGAAATCAAGCAATTCTTGTGGCTTTGCACATTCTTTAACCAACGCTTCCTGCGCGTTCAGCCACGAATCCTGTGCGGCTTGATGAGATTCAATATGCGCCATTGTCTGTAGGCCGAGGGTCGCTAGTAGCAATAATTGATTGCGTCGCGTTGCGATAGACGCCAATCGCTGGTTAGTCGCTGATTGAGCGCTGATATCCAATGCCGCCGTAATCCATGCGTTGAATGTCTTCTCCAGCAATGCTCGATCGGCAGCATGTTCTCTGCTATAGGGTTCATTTGCGCTGTGCAAATAGGCAGAAACCTCTAGAGCAAATGCGTTGCGCGACAGAGGATCGGGCACGGTAAAGTCGACTACATTGGTCATCGGCGTCAAAGATGACGTACGTTGCTCTTTGTACCGTTCTCCAAAGTCAACTGGCTGAACAACGGACGATAAAACCTCAAGCCCAGAAGAGTCTCCTTCGGTGATCGCACGTAGGCCTCGTTGAGGGTTCGAGATATGTGTGACGCCAAGAGCATCTAGTCTAAGCGACATTGTGGCAAGTCGACGATACATGTCTTCCGTATCGCGAACGGATGCTGGCGACCAAAAACGTTCTGCAACAGCAGCCGTCCGCGGCCAAATGCGCGAGTCGACCGTATACGAGTCAACCTGCTCGCCCCACATACATGCTTCGCCTCCAAGGATAAGTTTCTCTTGGTCAGAGTTCAGGTTGTTGGTTGAAGGAATGGGATCAGCTGCATACATCTCTGCGGCCGAATAGTTGTGATCCAGATAGTATGGGCTAGAGAGGATGCCCGAATGCCCTAGCCGGGCCGAGTTGATGAGAAATTCTATCCCGTGCCAATTTTGAACCACCACTTGCTGTGAGAGGTTAGGCTGCAATATCTCATCCCATCCAACCATACGGCGATGATGTTTCAGCAGAAGCGCTTGTATGCGTTCGTTGAAATAAGCCTGCAGGTCGCTTGCTGCCTGCATGTTGTGCTGATGCATGAAACGCACAATTGCTGGATTACTCAACCAGTCCTTACCATTGCTTTCGTCGCCACCAATATGAATGTATTCGTCGGGAAACAGAGTAGTCATTTCCTCGATGAAACTGTCGAGAAAGTGATACGTACTTTCGCGTGTCGGATCAATAGCAGCGTTCTTGACGCCGTTAGTATGTTCAACCTGATAAGGGCCGGGGGCGCTAGCAAGTTCCGGATAACCAATCATCCAAGTAGTGGAATGGCCTGGCATATCGAACTCGGGCACAATGCGGACGCCGCGTTCCGTCGCGTACTCAACGATCTCCTTCACTTCATCCTGCGTATAGTATTGGCCCTCGGAGCCCAGCTCCTGCAATTTGGGGAACCGCTTGCTTTCAATACGAAACCCCTGATCTTCGGTGAGATGCAAATGCAGCACATTCATCTTCACAACGGCCATCGCATCCAGGGTCCGAAGAATGTTCGCAACTGGAAGAAAATGACGACCCGGATCGAGAAGTAGACCGCGCCAAGGAAAACGCGGTGCGTCTTCGATGTGAACGGCAGGCAGGATATACCCGTGCCTCTCTTGCTGCACCAATTGTAGAACCGTCTCCATTCCGTGGAGCGCTCCGAAGTCCGTTGCGGCGTTCAGTCTGGCGGAACCTTCATGGATATCAAGCGTGTAGGATTCGTCGATTCCTTCACTAGGTCGTTGTATTGTGTGATCTGTAACATTGATCTCGATGGTCGCGTTTTCGTCACTAGCCACTGTGTGATCTAATTGCAGACTAGTCTGACGTTCCATCCTTACGATCATTCGCAACGCAGCCTTCTGCAACAGGGTATCGTGTGGCCCCCGAACTGAAACCCGCAGATGGTCTGTAATAGATAGGCCGCCGGTCAGCGTGGTGAGTTTGCTCGGTTGCGGCATCAGGGTATTTTTGAAAGGCGTCTGCGCAAACGCAGCTAATCCCAAAGACATACCAGTAATAGCAACGCAAATGTTCTTTAGAAGTTGAAAGCGCATTTGTATAACTCTTTTCATCGATTTGAGTTGCTCTGCATTAGGTATTAATGCCTGATCCCAGCGAGAATCAATGCCGGTATACCACAGTATTTCGTTGTGATTTTCCTGTACTGCCGAATTGGGTCTCACCGATTGAGCAAGACCTCTTTTGTGCCTCTCAGATCGATTTGTGCGTGTTCTTGGGCGAGCGAATTTCCACCCACCCATACATCGTAAAGAACGGGTTCTACTACGCGTTTCAATGCGGCATTGTAAAAAGACATATCTTGAGCACTGAGCGGAAATTGAATTTCGCGCTCCTCTCCCGCCGATAATGTGAGGCGCTGAAACCCTTTGAGGATCCGCATCGGTTGCTCAACGCTGGTACCCGTACTTCCCAAGTACAGCTGCGCCACATCAGTTCCGGTTCGTGACCCCGTATTTTTGACATGGGCTGTCACAACACACGATGCATCGCCCTGTCGCTCTACCTTCACCTGCGAATAAACAAACGTCGTATACGAAAGCCCCCACCCAAATGGGTAGAGACCCGTGTTCTGCTCATCGATATACCTGGACGTGAAGCGCTCTTTGGACGTTTGTGGAGGGTGTGACAAATCGATATTACGAACCGGCCGCCCGGTAGGCATCTGCATATAAAAAAGCGGTTCCTGGCCTACGGATCGCGGAAAGTCTACTGCAAGTTTTCCGCTCGGATTAACATCTCCAAACAACATATTTACTAAGGCATTGCCACCCTCTATACCCGGATACCACGCTTCAATGATTGCCTGCGTTCGGCTGATAAATGGAGTGAGTACAAGAGGACGTCCACTGAAAAGAACTAAAACGATGGGTTTGCCGGTTTTGGCAATCGCACTTAGCAGATCTCCTTGGTTTCCTGGCAGATTCAGGAAGGCACGTGACGAAGCCTCACCTGTACTGAGCGCAGGTTCCCCAAGCGCTAGAACGATAACATCGGATTTTTGCGCGGCCTGGACAGCTTCCGGAAACCCTGATTCGTCCGAGCTGTCGATACCGGCGCCCCTTGCATATTGGAGTTGGCTTCCAGTTGCTTGCATGCGCTTTTCGAGCGCTTGGCGAAGCGTTACTACGTCGTCAGCTTTTCCGACGCCGGCCCAGGGTCCCAACATATCGCCCTTTGAATCGGCGAAAGGACCGATCAACGCAATCGAATGGACTGCAGACGAGAAAGGAAGAACCGGAGATGCGCTCTGAACCGCATCGTTTTTCAGGAGTACTATCGCCTCTTCGTCAATCTTGCGCGCTAGCGTTCTACCCTCTTGACTTGGCATATTCAAATCGCGAGAAGTGTCTACATAGGGATGCTCAAACAAACCCAACTCAAACTTAATGCGAAGTATTCGACGTACCGCCTCGTCGACGGTCTCCTTGGAAAGATCGCCATGTTTGACTAAATTGGGAATCTGCCTCAGGAAAGTCTTGGAACCCAGATCCATGTCGACGCCGGCAAGCAACGCCTGCTTGGCAGCGGTCCTGGTATCGACGGCAGTTCCGTGGTTGACCAACTCTGGAATTCCATTTGCATCACTAAGAACAAAACCTTCGAACCCCCATTCTTTCCGCAAAATGTCGGTGAGGAGGTATCGATTTGCATGAACCGGGACTCCATTCAATGAATTGAAAGAGGCCATGATGCAGGCAACTCCAGCGTCGACAGCGGCTCGATAAGGAGGCAGATAGTCCTGCCGCAACGTCAACTCAGACATATCCACGGCCCCATAGTCCTTTCCACCAACGGGAGCTCCATACGCGGCGAAGTGTTTGGCGCAGCTGGCGATTGCCGTTGGTTTACTCAGATCACCCTGCTGAAATCCTTCCACATAAGCGCGCGACATTGCGCTGCTTAAATAAGGATCGGGGCCGGCGCTCTCGATAATCCGGCCCCAACGCGCATCGCGCGCAATATCGACCATGGGTGCGTTGGTCCAGTCGACTCCGTCGGAACGTGCTTCAGCCGCCGAGAAGGCTGTCGCCTGGCGGACCAAATCTACGTCGAATGTTCCAGCCAGCGCCAGTGGCGCGGGAAATATGGTTCGATATCCATGCACGACATTCAACCCAAACATCAGGGGAATATGAAGCCGCGATTTTTCCATAGCGATATGTTGGTAGTAATTCGCGGACTTTGCCCCGATAGAGCCCTCCAACGCTCCCACATCACCTGCGCTGATATCCAGCTCTGTAGAACCGGCCTTCAGCTCAGTTCCGTGAATCGGTCCGGCTCCCTCCAAAGTCAACTGGCCAGTTTCCTCTTCAATAGTCATGCTACTGATGAGCTTTTCGATTTGTAGATCGATGTCATAGCCGCGTTTTATCGCCTTTGACGTAGGCGTGGTCGTCTGCGCCTTCATCCCGGCCAAGAACACACAAGACATCGCGGCGGCAACAATGGCATAGAGCAGTTGATTGTGTTTCGGCATTTCTATTGCTCTTTCCAAGAACAATTTCTCTTTTGTTGTTTTCCGTGGCGAATGGCTGAACGCAACCTTATATATCCTCCCGCCCAAAGCTGGTTCACCAATGATACTTGTCAACAGCGATTCCACGTTTGGAACAACAAAGTGCAAGATACAAACACGAGGTATGGCGGAGTGGCCTATAAATACCACTCCGCCACGACAGGATCAGAAATAGATCCTGCCTTGAATCTGCACCCACCTTCCAGTGGTGTAGGTATCGGTCGTTACCTGACCAAATTGTGAGGATGTTGGAGATGTGTTCGGTGCACCAGCAACAAGGTGATTGAAAACATTCAGCGCTTCAAGCCTCAACTCGAGGTTTACGCCTTCGCGAAGTGAAGTCGTCTTCGTGATATTCATGTTCCAGTTGTTATCGCCATTGGCCCTCACACCGTTTACGACGTGCGGGAACACGCGGTTGTTGTATGTGCCAGGGGTCGTGGCAGTGTTGAACCCGTTCGTGTTGAACCACTCGCCATACGTCGGGCTCTTCTCTTTAAGGCCGGTCGTGTCACAGGTTTTCCAGCTAGTCGTACAGCCGGTATAAAAAACGTTCCCGAAGACGATAAGCGGACCTTGTTGAACTTCATAGGAGGCGTCATACTGCCATCCCCCTGCCAACTTATTCGTCCACTCACTGGAATGCACGAATCTCTGCCCCTTGCCGAAAGGCAACTTCCATATTCCTGTGCCCGTCAGACGGGAAGGACGACTGTTGGTTTGACTATCCTCCCAGCTTGGAAGCTGGTCGTAAGTATTGGCGAACCAATCGCGGTCGTACTGAAAGGTGCGTTGATAGTCGATATTGAAGTTGAGATTCGCGCTATAACGCTTGCTGTAGGTTGCCTCGACCGCTTCAAACTTCGATTCGCCGACAGGTGCGAGCTCGGTCAGACCGCTCAGATGTGGATAAGGCTTCAATAACTGAGAGAGCGCGATGGTCGGGGAGTTGAAGAAGGACGCATTATTTCCTGTGGCAAGAAGCGAGTGCTGCGTCGCAGTCAAGCCGGTAAGGTTTACGATGTTGAACGGATTGGAAACCTGTGTGCCAAGAACAGTCGATTGGGTGGTAGCCGCAGTTTGCCCGGAGGTGTAATACGAACCTGGAACCGCGTTGAGATTCACGCCAAGCGTTGCCGGACCCGCTGCTCCCGAGCCTGCACCATACCCATTGATCTTGGAGGTAAAGGCCCCCGAGTAGATCACGGTAAGCACGCTGTCCCTGCCTACCTGGTGCTGAACACTTCCCTGCCAGCGCTGCTGACGGGCCGGAACCAGATTATGTGGAAAGAATGACTGCGACCCACCGGCGTATATGAGATTGCCCCCGGAATTCCCGAACGGCACTGCGAAGCCAGTTGGGAAGGGATTCAGTGTCGGGGACGTCGTACCGGCAGAAACTCCAGGGGCAACCCATGAAGTCCCGCTCGTGAGCGATGACGGCTGGCTTGTGGAGATTGAATACCCCGTTTGATCATTCCCCTCATTTAGGTTATTCAGAGCATCGAAGAATAACCCATAGCCGGTGCGAATGACCGTCTTTGGAGTCAACGAATACGCAGCTGCTAAACGAGGAAGATATCGATACGAGTCCTGCCATTGCTTCGTGTCGACACCATTTACACCCGCATAGGTGGCACCGCCTACTACGTTCAGAGTGCCAGGCAGTGTCGAGGGGAGACCTGCTGCAGCAAGGGCCGCACTGTTCGCAGCGTAATTGCCGGGACTGTAAGCGGCATTAGCGCCAGGGGCGATGGCCAGCGCCTGGGTTGGATCGAAAGCACCGACCTGTTCATTCCCCGACGCTGTCGGGCCCGCTTCGTATTCGAACCGAAGACCTGCGTTGATGGTGAGCCTGGGAGTAAGGCGCCAGGAATCCTGCACGTACAGGGCTCCGTAAGGGTTGCTGCGAGCGTCGTTTACGCCGACCCCCTGCGACGCTGAGGTTTGGAACCCCAAGAGCATAGCGGCATATGCCGGCCCAAGGGTACTTTCCGATGAAATATACGCTGCGGAATCGCTGGCGATGCTTGTATATGTGTTGTCGTAGGTGAGTGTTCCGGTATCGTTTGAGTTTCCTCCGGCTGTAATGCCACTTGCACCCAAGTTGACATTGTCACTGGACTGCAACCTGTAAGCTCCACCGAATTTAAGCGCATGCCTTCCGAAGACGCCTACGAGATCGACGTTGACGCTGTTCGTCTTGACGTATTGGTTAAGCGTACTTGCGGAGAAACTCTCCGCACGATACCCACTTATCGACTGGCTCACAGGAGCTGGATTCGGATATGATGCTTGCGCCTGCGTATCGAGATAGGAAGGCAAGCCCAGGGCAGCGGAACTCGGAGGCGCATTGTTGTAATAGTTCGGCGCCTTATAGCGGTTATAGCTGAGAGTGGTGGTCATGGTAAGACGGGGCGAAAATGTGTGGTCCCAAGCTCCTGTCAGCACCAGGAAATATCTTCCCTGAAGCATGGCGCCTATTTGGGAGGCGGCGATGGGATCTGGACTGGTAGTTACCCAGTGTCCTATTGCTTCGTGAAAGAAGAAATGGTTCGACTGATTGAGAGCATAGTCAATTCGCGGCGAATAGGCCGTATATACCTGTGGTTGCTTTAATGCATAGGTAAAATTGTTCGTATCCGCCAGAGAGCCATGGGAGTCGGGAGTATTGGGGACGAGATACTGCTTCGCCATAAAGGGGCCAAGAGGATTCTGCTGACGCGCTGCCGGAACGATATTTCCCGCAAATGGCTTGCGTATATAGCCTCCATGGCCGTCCGGAGTTGTCGTGAGCGGGTCGTAGATCTGATATGCGCCATAACCCCACGCCGCATTCGGCGGTCCACCTGCGGGACACGGATAAGAATATGCCGAAGTGGCCCACACATATGGGCTGTTATAAGTGCCATTGCCTGATGTAGGAGCCTGCGTAGGGCATGGAAGGTCGCTGAAATTACCTGTCAGCTCCTGGGTCGTCGGAACTGTGGTTAGACCGGTAGCAAGTGTCGGAATTGTATCTTTCATGTATTCCATAAAGAAGAACAGCTTATCCCTGCCATTAAAGAGATGAGGAATAATGACAGGTCCACCGATGCTGGCCGCATAGGTCAGGTTGTGCAGGCCGAGTTGCCCATACTTTGTCTCTGCCGCCTGGCATGCCACCGAATTCTCGTTCGGAGGTTCGCAGGGAACAGCCGTGTTGGTCTGGTAGGCGAGTCTGTTGGTGCGATTGAGCGGTTGCCAGCGCAAATCTTCATATTCTGAACGAAGCGCCCCATGAAAAGCGTTTGTACCGTTCATGCTGACCACGTTCATACCCGCCCCAAGAGTGTGACCCACTGTGGCATCAAAACCGGCCGCTTCCGTTTCGATTTCTTTTGTTTCGTCCACTGCGGCCGCATAATTCTGTTGATGAAGATGGATATCATTCGGCGCTCCGTCGAAAGTAAACTCGCTCGCCTTATACATCCCATAGACACCAAAAGCCGAGTTGCCGCCGCTCGACCACATTGCGCCTGCAGTAGTGCTGCTGATTGGGTCCGTCGACTGAATTCCCTGCTGCAGTTTCACCATCATTCCTGCATAGTTGTCGCCGATCGGAACAGCTCTAACAGTCGCGGCATCGATGATACTTGGATTATTGCCTTCCTGCGTGTTTAGAAGGTTCTCATTGGCTGTCACAACGACCGTAGTCACGATGGATCCGGGTTTCAAGGCAATCTTTACAGAAGTTGTATGACCAGCATCCAGATATATGTTTGTTTGTTCAAGGACGGCGAATCCATCGTGTTTGCCCTTTACACGATAATTCCCGGGAATCAGTTGTCGAAGCTCGTAGTATCCCGAGTTGTTTGATTTCACCGTTGTGCTGACCCCGGTATCGCTATTTGTGATCGTTACCACGGAGTCAGGAAGCATTGCACCCGTAGAATCGCTGACGTACCCGGATATGACGCCACGGTCGATGGACTCTTGAGCTCCAGCCACGCATGTGGATGCAGCAATAGTGGAAGCCACGACCAACAGACATGCGATAAGCCCTTGTTGAGCTGTGGATTGAATCGCTCGTCGGCTGCTTTTGCTCGGTGACGTGAAGCTAGGCCAGGATGTGAATTTTTTCAAAAGACTTCTCATTAAGAGTGCTCCTCTAATTTCCCCAAAACCCAGTTGAAGTTGTAACGCAAGCGACGCACGCTGCATATCTTTGAAAAACGGGCTGGGGTTGACAACTAAGGTGCCGCAAAGTGGCATCGCCGTCATATCCTGAGTGCAAACGAAGAAAGAGGCTCAAATTGCGCTTTGCATGCGAGAAAGACGATCGGCTGGACGATAACCAAAGTACGCTGTGCGTACGACGACTGGGAATATCAAAACTGACCTAAGCTTTGGACAAAATGATCAACGAGCCAGAAACTGCTCGCCATACGCTCCCATTGTCTTTCTAAAGAACCGACATACATACTGCTTGTCTCTTCAAATCCGCCGCAAAAGCATTTTTTGACCGAAAAATTGGTTTTTAGAAACGGATCGCATCCCAAACTCGTTTCCGGGCGCAAACGAGCTTGATAGGGACTACCTGCAACGTAGTGTTTCCTTTTAGGGTTCACGAGAAAGCGCGTTACTGCATGACTTTGGAAATCATGCAGTCATCACTTCGTTGCACCATCAATCATTCGATAGAAGTTCGCAACGGTATCCCATGCAGGCTTGCGTACACGATCCGGCGTGACGAGGCCCTTTGCATTGATAGTCGGCGGAGCTTCCCGGAAGTCCTTCCCGCGGGGATAGGGCAAGGGAAAGTCGTTGAACAGCCACGGAGCGCCGCCAGCCATGAAGCTCTGACGGCTTGGCGCATAGATCTGATCGAGATGGCGCTTGAGGAAGAGAACCTGATGTTCAAACGAGTAGTCCCTGGATTTCGGATCTGTCCTTGTCCAGCCGGATCTCGACTCTGCGCCATACTCGCTTACGAAGATCGGTTTGTCAGGATTTTGTTTGTGGACTAAATCAAGAACCGGACCGAGGTCAAAGTCCTCTCCGTAATACCATCCATAGTATTCATTGATCGCGATGAAATCCACGGGGCCAAAACTGATGTCGTGCTCACGCTTATCCGATGCAAACGTGACGAGTCTCGATGAATCGAGCTGCTTTACATAGGCCACGGCCTTCGCAACAAACTTCGCGCCCTCAGGTTTATCCGAAGGGATTTCGTTGGCGACAGACCACACAATCACGCTTGGATGATTCCAGTGCTTCGTGACGCTGGCGTGCAACAGCGGCTCCGCGTATGTCTCCCAGATAGACGAGTCATCGAGCACGTTGCTCGCAGTTTGCCAGGCCGGAATCTCGGTCCACACAAGAAGTCCCAGCTTATCGCAGTCTTCGTACACTTCCTCCGGCTGTGAGTAGTGCGCCAAGCGAACGAAGTTTGCATCGAGCGCTTTGATCGATTCAAGGTCTTTGAGTGTTTGTCCCGGAGGAACGCTCATACCGACACCCGGATAAAACGAGTGCCGGTTGATACCACGTAGCGTCAACTTCTTTCCGTTGAGCATCAACTCCGAACCAGCAACCTTGATCTCTCGAAACCCAAAGGGCAAATCCTCGATCGTGGTTCCGGCATCTTCAGCACGCACTTTTGCCTGAAATCGATACAGGTATGGAGTGTCTGGAGACCAAGGCCTAATATGTTTCAGTCTCGCCGAAAGGGAGACGCTCGTCTCTCCTTGATTGACCTGGACGCGTTTGACGCCCTTCCAAATGACGCGGTCACCATCCAGTATCGTTGCGTCGACTGAAGCGGATGAATGAGCAACATCGCTGTGAAGCGTGAGTGACACTTGTGACTGCCAGCCACCGTCCACCATACTCGTCTGGACATGAGCCGTACCATAGATAGACGGCACAATATGTAGCGAAACCGGCCAGATAAGCCCGCCCGTGTTCAGCCAGCCCGTCCACTTGGAATCCGGAATGGCTTTGGATAGCACCTCGTTGTCCGTCTCAATAACAAGCAAATTCTCGCATTCTCCCTGGCATAGAAACGCAGTGAGGTCGAAGTCGAGCGGCGTGAAAGCAAGTACACTTGCGCCGGCTTTGTGGCCGTTAACCCATACAACAGAGCGCAATACAACACCTTCGAGGTGAAGAAAGGCATGTTCTCCAGATTTTTGTTTGGCACGGAAACTCGTTCTATACCAACCTTTGCCCTCGTACGCGTCGTTTGAAGGAAACTGGATGTTGTAGGAGCCAGGAACCTGAATGGAATCCCATCCGTCCGAAGATTTCTCGTTGAACCATCCCTTCTGCTCTCCGACACCACTCTTGTCGAAACGGAAATCCCACTTCCCATCCAGATCGATCACGTGAGCTGTGGGCTGGTCTGCCGCTGCAGCGATGTTCGGAACGAACAGTAGGATCACAAGTAAGGCCATCAGCAATCGAACATTCATGCCTCCAGTAACTGTGTGCCCACGCATTCCGTCTCGGCATCGAATTGGAATCCAACTCATCGAGGATGACCTTCTTTCATTCGATAAATTCCTCATCTTTTGATACTGTGATTCTTTTGTACTGGTGGAAGGAGCTGCATAAGCAAACAGAGGGTTGGTACGTATACGCTTCGCTCGATGCAGCCAATTTCCGAGTCACCTGAACAAACGCAGGGGACTCAGCGTACATACAGACATCGGCCTCCCTGCCGCTAAGGAACAAGCGTCATGGCAAGCACCACCACGTTCGAGTTATTCGGGACAGTGATGCTTTTTACGATCTTCCCGTTGTTGAGGCTAAAGGCATATCCATACAAACGAGTTGTAACTGTGTTCCTCCCCCCAGTACTGATATTGCGGTAGGCCATAGAAGAAGCTACAGTTTCACCGGAATAACCGCTAGACGTCATCCAGTCACTGAGGCTCTGAGTGAAAGTCGAAGTAGTGCTGTCAGTGTAGGTGACAGTAAAGGTTTGAGAGGTTTGGGCTCCATTCACTCCGGTTGCAAGCAATTTTAATGTGGAGAACTGACCAGAAGACAAATTGATCGTCTGACCCGCGCATCGAACGACGTTGTATCCGTTCGGCACCGCAATCATGAACGTATTGTTAGTCCAGGTCTGAACGGTGCCCAGAAGTATCCCGGAATAAGCATTTCCTTGGCTGTCGATTCCCCCCGTGCCTGAGAACGTCACTCCGTCATTGAAGACTCCTGTTGTGTTGTAAGTATGGTTCGCCAGAACCCACTGAGGCGCTTTCGGCACGGGAGTAATTCCAAATATTTGAACGTTACTGTTGTTCGGGAGAGTGATACTGCTAAGTGTCTTGCTCGGGTTCAAACCTAGTGAGTAGGTGTAAACGCTATACGTATCGGTGGTGTCTTCAGTGCCATTGTAGAAATTGCCGTAGGACATTTCCACTGCTGTCGCCTCACCGGTGTAGCTTTGGGGCGAAAACCAGTTGCTCATACTCTGCGTGAAGGTGGTGCTTGAGCTATCGGAATAAGTAACCTTGAATGTTTGTGACGCCTGATTCCCATTAACTCCAGTTCCAAGAATATTCAGAGTTCCATACTCGGCCGCCGGCAAGCTAATCGTCTGGCCAGTTCCTGTCACACTATTCGCTGTACCGGGACCCGCAACACTATACTCTGGCGTGTTCACAAAATTCAGCTCGGGAAAGGATGCCATTGACTGAGGAAACAGATACGACGAATAGGCGTGGCCGGCCCCATCTAAGCCGCCGGTTGAGCTGAACGTGGAGCCATTGGCATAGATGCCTGTCCGACTGTAATCGGAGCTAAGGTCCGCTGGCTGGTCGCCGCCCGCGGTGGAGAATCCGTAGGTTCGGTAGTAGATCAACTCTCCGGCCTCTCCGGTTGCAGACCCTTGAGAGGGGATAAAGATGGTCGTCACAATTGCAGGCTGACCATTGGGGGCAATGAGGCGTGTGATCCTTGGGTTGGCAAATGACGTACTCCCTCCAGCGGTTATGATGCTAAGCTTGTCGGCATTTCCAGTCTGAAAGTCATAGCAGTAAATATCCCAGTCATACCAATTGCCTGCCACCGAATCGCCTTCGATGAGCTCGAAGTTGTAGCCACGATAATCCAGCGCATCACGCTCACCGATATTCCCAGCCACGCCCCAATATTTTATTGCATTGTTAATTGCAGGTTCGGGGGCTGTGACCCAGCTACTAAAATTCACTAGACTTCCACGTTGTTGCTGATCAATCGAACAACTCGCGTTGTAGTGACCGCCGACATCGATTACTGAATGCGCCAGATCGGGGGTGAGATTTACGGAGTAGATATTGGGGGTTCCCTCCGCGCATGTGGAAAGAGTCTGCGGGGCATCGTAGGTTTGCGTCGTCGTGCCAGCAAGGAGGCTAGTCCTCGTACTGTAATAGTTGAATCGGATGTGGTTATCGCCGCCTGAGGAGTTAACCTGTTCCCAAAGAACAAGGAACCCACCGTTGGACAGCAGTTGAATGGTCGGTTGAGACGCTCCCGTTCCAAGAGTCACCTGATATGTCCAATGAATAAGATCAGTACTGGTGGCTAGATCGACACTGAACAGTGTCCCCGTGTGTGCGACATGATAGAGAGCGATATATCCGCCATTGGGGTCTTGGATGATTTTGGCGCAATCCATTCCATTTCCGATGTTGTCTTTGGCGTTATAGACACTAGCATCGGCTGAGGTAACGTTTTCAACGTAGCTCTCAAGCTGAGAGCGCATCGTGTCCGAAGGCTGGCTTGCACTTGCAGGTGCACACCGAAACGACAGAACAATCAGCACCGCGACCGTCCAAATTTTAGAGAAACTGAAGCGGCCGGGTTTCTCTATTGCAACAATTACTCGACTCATAGGAATACCCTCTTGGTTGCATATGGGCAGCAACCATTTCGACGAGTGTTTACCTCGGCGTCATACCTGTGCAGTTAACTAACCGTTAACTATCAGTAAGTTCCTGCAGTAAGGAAGAGAACAGCCGTCAACTGAGATTTTTGCTGACCAGCAAAGCTCCTGGTAAGGGTGGGGCGTAACAATAGACGTGCCGAAAATGCCATTGTGCTCCGTGACATGGCTGGTCACTTGCGATGAGCTTATCGCGGAACACAACCATTCTCGCACTGCCCGAAGATTAAGTAACTGATTCGTCGGTCTGTATCGCCCAGAGTGATTCTCATTCACAGCCGCTGTTGCTGCCTCAAGAATGGAATTCGACTTCGATCTGCACCGGTTCGGTTGAGTTCTGGAATTGGATGAGAAGAGTTCCATCTCCCTGACGGTAGCTCTGCGATGGTAAGGGAGCGCCATTCAACATAACCTTACTTACATCCAGCCTGGTTGCGATGCGAACAAACGCCTCGGTGTCTGCAATGCCGTCGGCGCTAAATTTAAATTGATGCGGAGAGCTCTGCTGATTTTTGATTCGGCAACTCGCTGCTACAACTGTTGTTGCTTCGCGATTCGGCATCGAATCCAAATCCACCAAGAAAAATCGTGAATTTGGAGTGACAGTAACCCGGTGAAGTACGGGGAGGGCTGGATCGAATAGGTTGATCAGCCGTCCCGACAAGACATAAGGCTTTGTACCAGGAAGCGATTCATCCAGCCCAGCCGCGACCACGTATGGACCTCGCCTCAGTACAAGCGCATTGGTCTCTTTCCAAGTAATATGATCGGCCGAAGCGGCCTGACGCACGTACCTTCGAACCTTTTCGGCACCATCCCTGCTGTACGTCAATGCTGCTGGCGATTCTCTCTCGGAGAGAATAACCCCGCGACCAACATGATGGAGACCTATTGCGTCTTCAGGGATATTGAGCTTAACAAATAGATCATCTCGAGGAGTCTTGAAGGAGTTAGGCGCGGTATTCCACCATTCCCGCACTGCATTATAGGGATCATTATCTTCATCGATCACCACTAGGACTCCTCCCTTCCGAACCCATGCTGCGAGTACATCGTGAAACACAGGGTTCGGAGGTTTTTGCCCTTCATAGGTCAAGATAAGGAGCTTGTAATGATCGAGAGAGCCGGAAACATTCGAATTTTCGATTTGAACCGGCTCTACCGGGATACCGTACTTCAAAAGTGGAAGAGCAAGACCATAAAAGGAACCGAGGGCGGCATCGGAGGCAGAGGGAGCTGCCCTCTCGAACATCATGGTGTCTGAAACGAAAACCCCCACACCCTGGGTGCCGGCGGACTCCCACAGAACATGACTCTGCTTCATGTCCCCCAAGGCAGTAATTACATCTTGAAGTTCCGATTCGTATGCTTTTGGTATTCCGACTTTCTGAACGTCCGCCTCGGAGCCTGCACTTCTTGCAACTGGGGCCTGTCCCAATTGCTGGATAGTTTTTGCAGAGGCAGTGACTTCTCTCGCTGGATGCTTGCTATTGAAAACCCTCTCTGGCCAGGGCATGATCTCGTAACGCCAGATATCCGGCTGAAGCAGCGAGGCAGTCAATGTATTTTCCCAATTTGTCCGGTAATCATCCCAATCGTGGTTTGGATCGTCTTCGATCGGATCATTCAAGTACCACATACGACGACCGGAAGCGCGCACCAGATTTTGCATAGAACCATATTCAAGAAACGCTGTTTCAAACGTCCGCTCTTTGCGAACGCCTGCATAGTAGTTTTCAGTTCTGGATGTGCCTGTCCACACTTGTGCAATATAGCCGTCGGCTCCTACGTTAAGCAGGGATGATTCAGGGCTAACAATGGCCCAGCTCGCATAGTTAATTAAAGAATGTGTCGCGACATAACATGGAATGGTTCGGTGATGCTCTTCTCCGTATTGCTTAACAAAATCGAAGACCTGCCCTAGGGCTCGCCGATAAAGGTAGTATTTCAATTTAGAAGCACGGTACTGCGCATCAGGAGAAGAATTCGGAGCCTGCCAGTCCTCGTTATAGTAGGACTTCCACTCACGCTTAAAATTTTCTTCCCAGCCGCTCCGTGCCCAAAATTCTGGCTCTTCGAGATAGATCGACGTGGCACCAGCATCTAATCCACGTTGGATTCCGCGAGAGAGATACGTACCGTAGGATTCCCCGGGCGAGATGTAAGGAATATCCTTATTCCCGCCATGTAGGACTTCCTTTCCGTTCGCGTCTTTTTGAGCCTGATCCATGTGATTGTTGCCGTCGAAGCGGCCATCCAGGTAGTCCTGATAACTGCCCCATGCCACTCCGGTCATCACACTAGGAACGTAGCCGTGTTGCACCCATATTTCTATTTTCGATTTGACCAGAGGGCCAATTCCGTAGACCATGCTCAAGTCGGCATTCAAATTGGTGCGAGGAGTCCATGGCTGCACAGTTTGAAAGGTGAGTCGCTGTTCGGCTTGCCTTTCACTGGTCGCCGAAGCGTTTACCTGACCTATTGCAGCTACCGAAAGACAGGAAGAAGCGAACAGAAGAATCGCTTTTCTTAACAGCATTGGATACGTGCTCCTCTAATGGGCGATGTTTGATGCTTTGGCACGAGCGGTGGAATGTTATCCACGCTACGCTTGTACCCTCAGGCACCGACTACGATGCAGCTCGCGTAAGCGTTCGGAAAAATCTACCCGCACACTGGTTTACCTCGGTTTAGGTGCGACGAGTGGCAAAATGGCGACCGACCTAAGTGTCACCGGACCAAGCAACCCGGATGGCAGGAGGGGGGATGAGCTGGAAAATGCCCGGATATTCGTCGACGTATACCGATGCTCATTGCCTGGTTGCAGATCTCCGATGATGCGATTGGGCCAGAAGTTTGTCACCTCGACGTCCACTTGATTATCACCAGGCCGCATGAGTTGATCAACCCGTTCCGTATACGGCTTCATCCATAAAGGGTTTGATTTCACTCCATTGATCCGGATTTGCGCGATCTCTCGAACGTCGCCTAAATCGAGCCACAGTTCATGGCCAGTCGCGAGTTGTTCGTTATCAAGATGAATGGTCACATGATATGTCGCTGTCCCCGAAAAATATCGGATGCCTGGCGCTTCGAAATCGGTCCACGATTTCAGAGATGGAATCGCGAGATGGGAAGGAGCTCCCCAGTTGGGCGGGAAATCCAGCATCCACTTGGACACCATAGGGATAGGCTCAGCTTGCACCTGAAAGGTCGTCGTCGCCCGGCCGGGGAAGAATGCCTGATAATCGCCTTGCTGATCCGTATGAAGTTCTAGCTGTCCATTCTGCTCGGTAACCTCAGTCGAGTTGGACAGCGCGACTGGTTGATGGTCTTTTTCCAAGCGAATGATGTGTGTCAGTGCTGGCTTATCAAATATGATGAAGATCGATTCATATGGTCCCAACGAAAAGGGCATCCGTGTCCGTGCATCGTCAGTCTGCTCAAAGAGCATCGCAGGTCGAATCTCGCCGGTCACCGCATCGAAAATCTCGGGCTGCATATTCTTCACCCGAAAAGTAAGTGCAGTGTTAATTGATTTTGGCTGTGTATTCCGCACGAAATAAATATCGGATTGCGTCGTGCGGCGGTGTACGTAGTCGACGTCTTTCGATGTTGATTCCAGGTCTGGAAGAATGCCTGACACTCGCGATGCTTCGCGACCTGTCGTTCCGCAATAGAGCGTTCCCTGGCCGACACGCACAGAAACCGGAGAGGGTGAGGCGTCGCAGCCATTCCATATTTGGTGAGCTAATTTCTGATAGCGAACTTCTTCAGATGGGCTTACGATGCCTTGCGGACGAAGAGGGCGAAGTCCGACCACAGTTCCGCCAGCTTCGAGATAGCGACTTGTCAGCTCAAGAACTGACATTGGAATAACCCGCCAAGGAGGCAAAACGAGCATCCGATATCGGATCCCTTCCGGCGTTCGCAAACCCTGCTGATCAAAAAGGATCCGATGGAGCAACGCATCCGTATCGATTACATCGTAGTCGTACCCGGGTAGCACGCCTGCCGGATCATCACTCTTCAGCCTTACGAAGTTGGGAACCTGGTCGCCATAGTAATAAAGCACGTCGGCAACCGGTCTGCCTTGCTGCAGAAGGAATTGCGCGCGATTCAAATATGCGGTGAACGAGCCGGCTTGCTGCCACCACGTCACTTCGGGGTTCAAGTAAGTCCCGGCAAAGTATTCCTGCCCCGGAAGACCCATTTCAGCAGGTGAAGACGTGAATTGATGCCATACCAGGCGATTAAGTCCTTCGGTAAGAGCCATGTCGAATGAAGGTTTCAGGTTCATGCTAAGCGACTCGGACCAATAGTTGCCAACACCAGTTTCACCCTCAGATGCCACATACTGTTTGCCATAAATATGCGCCGCACTGGCCGCTTCCTTCGTGAAGTAGCGGGCATTAAAGCTTGAGCGATGCTTCGACATAGACCAAAACTCAGTTTGAGGAACGGCCGCGTGACGGAAGGTTTCGAGTGCATCGATCGGTTCACCGTGCGGCCCACCCGATTCGCATTGGGTTCCTAATCCAAACTCGGCTGCTCTTTGGGCCATACGATCAAAATGCGCTGTAATGAGATCGCCAATAGTGCGACGAAGGTCAGCCAGGAACTGATCACTCACCTCACGGCTGGTGAGAATCCGACCTGCGATAACCGGCAAATAAGGAACTGGATCGTATCCGCGGCGTTTTATAAACTCCTGCCGAAAGTTCGCTGTCCAGTTCATCCCTCCCATCTCCCAACTGTCGGTAGTAACGTATTTGATCGTGTTGCCAAGGTAAGGCCGGGCAGCCTTGAGCAAAGGAACGACCGCACGATCCCAATACATATCCAGAGTCGCAGGAGATAACGTGTCCAGCGACAAACCCTGCCATGCTCCGCTTCCGGGGCCAAGGCGCGCACCGGAGCTGGTATAACCCATAGTCAGAATCTCCCACGGCCCCGGGGCCGGCGGTGCCCAACGAAGAACTCCGCTAGCATCGACATCCTCGGTTACATTGCGAACATCACTTACATCGGCATCTTCATCGCCCGGTTTTCCTGAGGGATCAAATAATAGATAGGAGCTTTCCGGAGTAGACGATCCAGTTTCAACGGCTGCGGACTTCTGCGGAAGATTGAGACGGGGAGCTCGAGGATCGCCATGCTCACCTGGCAAATTGGCCCCTTGCCGCAAAGGATAAGCAAGAACCGCGATGCGTTCGTAAAACTGATTCTTAATCTGCGGCTGAGTAAGGACTGTTTCAGTATTGCCTGCTAAAGCTCGTGACCAGGTGAGGATCTTGACGGCGTCTTTTGGCTGTATGAAGGGTGCTCCCATATCCCAGCCGCTGGTAATGGTAAGAGTAATTTCTAAGCCCAGTTTGTGAGCCGTCTTTACGGCATGCAGATACAGAGCAGTCCATTCAGGGCTGCCGAATGTTGGCCCCGCAGGTACCGCATAGTTTCCGTCTGCGTCAGCGCCGTTGGCATCCACCAGCAGCACACCTCCGTATCCTTTAGCCTTCATTTCTGTGAGATCGCGGTCGATGCTCTGCGGCGTGACATGCCCGTTGAGCCACCACCAGTAACACCGAAGTCGAGCAGACGGAGGTGGATTCACGAACCCCTCCCTGAGATTTCCTTCGTTGGCGCCGGGCGTGGCAGACAGGTCCGCGGGAGTGCTCGCAGCAAGAACATGAATCGTGCTTATCTGGATGCAGCCGAAAATCAGAACAAGCGTTGCCAGGCGTAGAACCAGGCGATGCGCCCGTGGACCAGATCGAGACATGTCTTCCCCCATTGAACGACCCCACGCTTCCAAATCAAGCCATCTCAACGGATCGACTGCGTAAGCAAAAGCCTTTCGGTCCGTGCTTTCACATGAACGATCCAACTTTCGTCAAGGACGACGATTCGGATAATCATGGTGTTTCTCACACGGCAATCGTATATCGCAGAGCGCAGAGTTGGGGCACCTAGTCTGATCAAAATGGTGGAGAAAATGACCGATCACACGGTGATCTTCAAGAAGTCGTTCGGTGTCGGGGGCTTCCGGGTTGATGAAAACAAGTTGTTGCGCTTTCTGATCATTTTGTCCAATCCTTGGGTCATTTTTGGCCTTCCCAAGAGAACGGTGCGGAGTATAAGTTGATCTTTCGTGTATCGTTCGCTTCGGAGCACCCTCCACGATCCCATCCCTCTCTACCGAAAGGCCTGATGGCTTGCCAAAGCGTATAGACTCATATGTATTTTTTTCGCCGTGTCGACGTGTCATGGCCGCCTTCTTTCTAGGGATGTGCGTTCACGGATCAGCTCAGAGCAGCTCCGACGCATTGAAAGCAGGTTTCAAGGATCCACCTGCGAACGCTCGCCCGCTTGTGTGGTGGCACTGGATGAACGGGAATATCACCAAAGAAGGGATCAAGCTCGATCTCGAATGGATGCATCGCGTTGGACTCGGTGGATTCCAAACTTTTGATGCGCAAATGGGAACTCCTCAGGTGGTAAGCCGGAGATTGACCTATATGACTCCGGAGTGGAAAGACGCATTCCATTACGCAATCACGCTTTCAGATCAAATGGGACTTGAAGCAGGAATAGCAAGTTCTCCGGGATGGAGCGAGACAGGGGGTCCCTGGGTTCCGCCTTCGGAGGCGATGAAGAAGTATGTCTGGAGCGAAACCAAGGTACAGGGTGTCAAACGCTTTGTAGGCGTCCTCCCACATCCACCAATGTCTACTGGCGCATTTCAGGACTTGGATATCGAACGTGATAAGCCAGAGGATCAACGCAAGCTGCCACGTTTCTTTGCAGACAGCGCTGTCGTTGCTTTCAGGATTCCTGATAATTCCACTGTAATCGCATCACTGCATCCAAAGATCACCTGGAGTGCCGGTTCTCTCGATCCAGAGCTACTCATCGATCACCGCTTGAACACCGAAACCGGCTTGGAGGAGCCAGCAGCAGGCAAGCAGGCATGGATTGAATACGATTTCTCAACGCCTACGACTATTCGGTCTTTGACCATCGCGATGGGTGTCAAAAATCGCTATGAAGATGTTCGCCAGCGGATCAGCCCAACCACTGGTATCGCTCTCGAAGTCAGCACTGACGGCCAGGTTTTTCGTCCGGTTGTCGAAGTGCCAAAAGATGGTGCCGTCGAGCACACGCTTTCCTTCCCATCAACAACAGGCAGGTTCTTTCGCGTCGAGTTCACGACATTACCCGACCCTCCGGCCTCAGCCTTCGGCAATGTCGAGCCCTCCGCCAGGCCGCAGCCATCAAAGATGGTGCATATCGCCGAACTTGAATTGCATACGGAGACGCGCGTCAATCAGTTCGAAGATAAGGCGGCATTCGGGTGGTCCGGTATTTTTGCGCCCGATCTTTACTCTGCTGCCACACCCTCTGCTGCACCAGAGGATGTCATTGAAAAGAACAATGTCTTCGATCTCACCAGCAAAATGCACGCAGATGGAAGCCTCGATTGGACTCCTCCGCCGGGGCAATGGGAGATCCTGCGTTTTGGTTATTCATTGCTGGGTATAACGAATCATCCGGCGACGGCCGAGGCAACGGGACTCGAAGTCGACAAGTTGAACGCTGTCTATGTGCAACATTACATGGATCATTATCTTGACAGCTATCAGCAGATCGTTGGCGCTGACATGATGGGTCACCGCGGCATTCAGGCCGTTGTGACAGATAGTTGGGAGGCTGGTCCACAGAATTGGACCGATAACTTGGTGCAGGAATTCAAGAAACGACGAGGCTATGATCCCGTGCCCTGGCTCCCTGTTTTGACAGGACGTATTGTGCAGAGTGCTGCGGCAAGCGATCAGTTCCTATGGGATTTTCGCAAAACGATTGCTGATCTCACAGCCGACGAGCACTACGGGCAAGTAGAGGCATCACTCAAGCAGCACAGAATGCTCCACTATGGCGAGTCTCATGAATTCGGTCGCGCGTTCGTAGGCGACGGAATGGAAGTAAAAAAACTGGACGATATTCCGATGAGTGCCATGTGGGCACAGAGGCCCGGTGTGAACCATGTCACATACGATTACAACGCAGACGATCGAGAATCGGCATCAGTTGCTCATATCTACGGACAAAACATAGCGGCAGCAGAATCCATGACTACTTCAAATGCACCTTGGGCTTGGTCTCCCGCAACCCTCAAACCGACCGCAGATATGGAATTGCTGAATGGCATCAATCTATTCGTAATTCACGAATCTGCACACCAACCCTTAGTTGGACCGGGAACCGCTCCAGGGCTGACTCTTGGACCATACGGACAGTGGTTCAATCGCAATGAGACCTGGGCCGAGCAGGCAAAGCCGTGGGTGCAGTATTTGGCGCGCAGCAGCTATTTGCTCCAGCAGGGTCGTTTTGCTGCAGACGTTCTCTATTTCTATGGGGAAGATTCCAACCTCACGAAACTCTTTCAATCCAAATCTCCCGATATACCGGCAAACGTAGGGTTCGACTACATCAATGCGGATGGACTCATTCATGAACTTCATGTGATCAATGGCCGCATCGCG
>Ga0302301_1000293_pt1 | contig 29489 bp, 32 predicted proteins | sample III_Palsa_E1_2_FD_194544 | JGI IMG/M metagenome (GOLD analysis project Ga0302301, IMG submission 194544) | Peat permafrost microbial communities from Stordalen Mire near Abisko, Sweden - III_Palsa_E1_2 | ecosystem: Environmental > Terrestrial > Soil > Palsa > Peat permafrost | place: Sweden... | reverse complement strand
AAAACACCAGTTTTCTCAAATTTCTTTTTAAAGCGTTTTAATGCTTTATCTAATGATTCGCCGTCTTTTACGTTAATAATGATCATAATTCCTGAAATACCTCCTTTCGTGGGAGGGCAAAGGTAAGGAACATATTTGAATTCTGAAAGCGTTATTAAGTTTATTTGGTTGATTTTGTGGATGATTAGCAATATTCAACCCAAACTAACCCAAACATTTTAGAACTATTAATGTTCATTGTGTTTATATTAGCCCCTTTCAGAAAAAATAGAAAAAAATCTACCTGCTTATATGGTTGAATTAAACAATTCTCAAACAGCTTACAGTCAATATTTAAAAGGTGGCGGCGAAATGGGTCGGCTTACCCGGGAGTTTGATTGGAACAAAACAGTTTTAGGGAACCCTGAAGGATGGTCGCAAAGTTTACTTACTACGCTTAGTATAATTCTTAACTCAAAGTTCCCTATGTTTTTATGGTGGGGCTCCGAGTTGATCCAATTTTACAATGATGCTTACAGGCCCAGTTTAGGAAATAATGGTAAGCACCCAACAGCTTTAGGCCAGCGCGGAGAAGATTGCTGGCAAGAAATATGGCCGGTTATAAAGCCCTTGATAGATCAGGTTATTGCAGGAGGGGAGTCAACATGGAGCGAAGACCAGCTTATACCTATTTATCGTAATGGCAAGCTTGAAGATGTTTACTGGACCTTTAGCTACAGCAAGGTAATTGATGAAACCGGGAAACCCGCAGGCGTATTGGTAATATGTAATGAAACAACCAGTAGTGTAAAAGCATACAATGTTGTTAAGGAGGCTAAGAAAGACCTGGAGTTCGCTATTGAATCGGCCGAACTGGGCACCTGGGACCTGGACCCGGTAACCAATAAATTTATTGGTAATGATCGCCTGAAAGATTGGTTTGGCATATCTGAAGATGATAAGATCGACCTGGAAATAGCTGTTAATGCTATGGTGGAAGAAGACCGGGAAAGGGTAACCACGGCTATTCAAAAAGCTATGAAAAAAGGGTCAGACGGCAATTACAATATAATTTACACTATAAAAAACCTTAAAACCGATGTTAAGCGTATTGTAGAGGCAATAGGTAAAGCTACATTTGATGCAGACGGAAATGTTTACCGCTTTAGCGGAATATTACAAGATGTAACCGAAGAATATTTGCTGCAACAGCGTAAAGATGAATTTATAAGTGTAGCAAGCCACGAGTTGAAAACGCCTATAACATCCCTTAGCGCATCAATGCAAATATTGCAGAAACTGATTACAACCGATATTTCATCAGAAAAAATTGCCGTGTTTGTAAACCGGGCAAATAATAATTTAAGTAAACTTATTAGTCTGCTGGATGATTTGCTGAATGTAACTAAAATACAACAAGGGCAACTGGCACTAAATAGTACCCGCTTTAACCTGATTGAACTGATCAAGGATTGTTGTGAAAATATCCATAGCGATCATACCTTTATATTAAAGGGTGATAAGGAGCTGATGGTTTTTGCAGATTACAGGCGAATAGACCAGGTAATGATCAATCTGATAAATAATGCCATAAAATATTCGCCGCAGGCAAAGGACATTGAAATAATTGTTGAACACGATGAACATGACGCAACCGTGTATATCCGCGATTTTGGCATAGGCATCAATCCTGAAAAGCTGCCTTATCTATTTGATCGCTATTACCGTGTTGATTCTTTGGGTCACCAATTTTCGGGCCTGGGTTTAGGATTGTATATCTGCTCGGAGATAGTAAACAGGCATAACGGAAAGATCGGCGTTAAAAGTGATCTGGGTCAGGGAAGCAACTTCTGGTTCACTTTGCCATTAGACTATACCGCCTGAACAAACTCGTTATAAAACAAAAATAGCGATGGGTTTGAAAATCTCAATTTCATAAAACAAATAGCGAGGGGTTTGAAACCCCTCGCTATTTGTTTTGAGAGCTATTTATTACTTCAACACTTCTCTGCTGATAACTATCTTTTGTATTTCTGATGTACCCTCGCCTATTGTACACAATTTGGCATCACGGTAATATTTTTCAACCGGGAAATCCTTAGTGTAGCCGTAGCCGCCAAATATTTGTACGGCCTCGGTAGCTGTACGTACGGCAACCTCCGATGCAAAATACTTAGCCATAGCCGATTGCTTGGTTACCGGCTGGTGTCTGTTCTTCAAATCAGCAGCTTGCATTACTAATAGTTCAGCTGCCTCAATTTCGGTAGCCATATCTGCCAGTTTAAAGGCTATTCCCTGAAAGTTAGCTATTGGCTGGCCAAATTGCTTGCGTTCTTTAGCATAAGCTACCGCGGCTTCAAATGCGCCTTTGGCTATTCCTAATGATAAGGCGGCAATTGATATACGCCCGCCATCCAGCACCTTCATTGCTTGTTTAAAGCCTTCGCCTTCAACACCCAACAGATTTTCTTTTGGCACACGGCAATTATCAAATATCAGTTCTGTGGTTTCTGATGCGCGCATACCCAATTTATTCTCCTTTTTACCATGAGTAAATCCGGGGGTACCTTTTTCAATCACCAGGGCCGATATACCATGCGAATCGCCTTTCTCGCCTGTTCTAACTATTACTACAGCCACATTGCTTGACTTTCCGTGTGTTATCCAGTTCTTTGATCCGTTTACCACATAATGATCGCCATCCAACACAGCAGTAGTTGCCATACCTAAAGCATCAGACCCAGTATTTGCTTCGGTTAATCCCCAGGCACCTATCCATTCAGCAGTTGCCAGTTTGGGCAGCCATTTTTGTTTCTGTTCTTCGTTACCAAATGCTAATATATGACCAGTGCAAAGTGAATTATGCGCAGCTACCGATAAACCTATCGATCCGCATACTTTGGCTATCTCTACAATTACGGTTACATACTCAAAATATCCAAAACCTGAGCCTCCATATTGTTCGGGTACAAAAACACCCATCATGCCCAATTCGCCCAATTGCTTGAACAGTTCAACCGGGAAATGCTGTGCCTCATCCCATTCCATTACATGGGGTTTAATATTGCGCTCAGCAAAATCCTTTGCCATTTGGCCAACCATTTGTTGGCTATCGTTAATTGAAAGATCAAATCCCGGAGCGGTATCAGCTAATAAAACATCCATAATTTATAATTGATTTATACCAAAGTAACGCATTAATAATCAGCTTAGTTTTAGCTTATTTAATGCGCAAAGAAGTACAAAATGGTATATGGTATGAATTATAGGTTTAGTTGATTTAGGACAGGTTGAAAGGGGGATTTTGGATGAAAAAATATTTTTTATTTCGGATGTTCAATTTCGAATTTAGTTTTTCATCGTCATGCAAATTTAAAGTCTCCCCTCCCGGGGGAGATTTAGAGAGGGCTATAATATCAACTCCAAAAATATCAGATCGAGCCAGCGGTTAAATTTAAAGCCTACTTCTTTAAAATGGGCTACTTGCACAAAGCCAAATTTAAGGTGCAGTTGTAAACTTACTTCGTTTTCGCTGTCAACCCCGGCAATCAGAGCGTGCATGCCTGTAGCTTTGGCTATGCTGATGATCTCACCTAATAAAATCTTACTGATCCCCTGCCCACGTTTGTCTTTGTGTACATATACTGAATGTTCTATCGTAAAGCGGTAACATGGCCATGCACGAAAGTGTCCATAGGTAGCAAAGCCTGCCAGTACCCCGTCTTGCTCCGCTACTATAACCGGAAATCCTGCTTCCTTTCTTTCTCTAAACCATGTTTCACGCATTTCGAGTGTATGTGGTTTCTCGCTGTATATGGCGGTGGTGGTTAGTAAAACCTCGTTATAAATATCGAGTATGGCCAGCAGATCGCACTCGGTGGCATCTCTTAGAGTTATGGGTGATGACTCCATTTTGTATTAAATTTAAGATTGATACTAGTCTTTCAAGCTATAAGCTTGAGCAATGCGCACCACGAGTTACGCTGCGCTAAACTCGCGGGAGCGAAGACGTTGGTGATATTAGTTAATACTCCGCTAGTACTATAATGTTACTATTAATCGGCTCAATCCTTTCTTTGCCGTTTAAAAAACCTAACCCTATTACAAAACTAAAGCCTGTAATAATACCGCCCAGCTCATTAATTAATTCGCTTGCAGCGGTTACTGTGCCACCGGTAGCCAACAGATCATCATGGATTAATACATGCTGACCGGGTTCTATAGCATCGGTATGCATTTCGATGGTGGCGGTACCGTACTCAAGTTCATAAACTTTTTGTTTAACAGTATGAGGCAGTTTACCAGCCTTGCGCACCGGAACAAATGGCACGCCCAGTTTAATGGCCAGCATTAGTCCAAATAAAAATCCTCGACTCTCCACTCCTGCTATAACATCTATTTTAGTGCCTACCAATTGCTCGGCAAAGGCATCAACAATATTCTGGCATAAAACCGGGTCTTTTAAAATGGGGGTTATGTCTTTAAATATGATACCCGGTTTCGGAAAATCCGGTATATCACGTATGGCTGATTTAATTTGTGCTGCTATCATTTAAAACTTAAATAAGGCTCAATTTTATGCAAAATTTCCGGAGTTATAATGGCTATTGCCGCTATATCATTTATTGAAGTATAATTGCCATGCTGCGTGCGATATTCTATCACCGCATTTACCTGTTTATAAGAAAGGTACGGAAACTGCCGTAATGATTCAAACGAAATACTATTGATCTTTAATTTAGTCACCGCGGCAGGATTAATCGTCAGCTGATCTTTTATTTCTGCATATTTTGTGGAATCAACTCCGTAAACATCCTTTAACTGTTCTTTTTGATAGAACCCTCCTAACCTATCGCGATAGCGAATAATACGCATGGCGAATGATGGCCCAATGCCTCTAACCTCAGTTAGTTTTGCAGAATCGGCAGTATTGATCTCAACAGTTGCTCCCGCTTTTAATTTGTTAGATACATATTCTTCTTTTTGAGGAATATCGACGTAAGGCTCTAATCTCTTGTAATCATCCGGAGTAATGCCATATATTTTTTGCAGATCAGTATTGCGGTAAAAATGGCCGCCCTTTGATACATAGTTACTGATGATTTTGATCTGCCTTTCACTCAACCCTAACTGTTTCCATTGTGCTGCCGATAAATTGTTGGGGTTGAAATCAAATAGCACCGGGTTAGCCAATTTTTCATCTGATGGGATTTTATCATCCGATGAGTCTACTTTCGCCTTGCTTAGCAATGCTATGGCTTTATCAAAATCCTTTTCGTTTATTTTTGTAGTATCTTTGGCAAATAATTGATAGGCGTAAGGCAGCGCCAAAACCAATGCAATTAAAATTACCAGCACAACCAATCCGTTCCATTCTTTTTTAGTTACAGCCAGGTAATTTTTTATATGCGATTTCATTTAAGACTTTAATACAAGGTTAAATTAAATAAATTTGGGAATATTTATTGCCTGATAAAAAACAATCTTTTAATACGATAAATGAAAATAATCACCACCGAAGAATTTGCCAAAGCCACAAAACTCGATAAACTGAAAATGCCCGGCCTGGCAGCATTCCTAATGGAACTGATGAAAATAAACCAGGTGAATGATCTGTTTGCCCAGGCACAACCCAAACAAGGTATAGAATTTATTGATGCAATTTTAGAAGGCTGCGGCGTTAAGATAGAATTTGATGAAAAAGACCTGAAAAATATACCTAAAACAGGTGGTTTTATAGCTATTGCCAATCACCCATACGGCGGTATCGAGGGCCTGGTATTGTTAAGGATGTTGCTCACCGTTAGGCCTGATGCCAAACTGATGGCCAACTTTTTACTTAAAAAGATCCCTAACCTGAGCGATTATTTTATAGCCGTAAACCCTTTTGAAAACATTGAACATTCATCCAGCATTAGCGGGTTGAAAAATACTTTGGAACTGTTATCACAGGGTACGCCTATCGGTATTTTCCCTGCGGGCGAGGTATCAACCTTTAAAATAGAAACCCAACAGGTAACCGACAGGCTTTGGCACCCGGTTGTAGGCAAGATAATTGCTAAGGCAAAAGTACCGGTGGTACCTATCTATTTTCATGGCAATAATGGGCTGCTTTTTAATTTATTGAGCTTAATACACCCTGCATTACGTACAGCCAAGCTACCATCAGAACTATTTAACAAGCAGGGCGATACCATAAGGCTGCGTATAGGCAAGCCTATAAACGTTGCGGATTACCCCGAATATAACAACAGCACCAAGCTGCTTAACTTTTTAAGGGCACGAACCTATGCCTTAGGAACAGGCCTTGAAGAAGAGAAGAAGCTATTCAATCCCCGTAATCTTTTTAAAATAAAGAAACTGCCCGAGGCTTTTGCACCAGAGATGAATGTAAATGTTTTAGAAAAAGAAGTGGAACCTCTGCGTGAAAACTACCGCGTGTGGCAGGAGAAAAATTACGAGGTTTTCATAGTTCCTACTTCTGTTATTCCGAATATTATCCGTGAGATCGGTCGGCTGCGGGAGATAACTTTCCGTGAGATTGGTGAAGGCACCAACAAAAGTGTCGATCTGGATGAATATGACATTTACTATAACCATCTTTTTATTTGGGATACCGAAACTAAACTGGTAGTTGGCGCTTACCGCATTGGTTTGGGCGATGAGATATTTTACAGCATGGGCAAAAACGGCTTTTATGTTGCCGAATTGTTTAAAATTAAAGCGCAGCTTATCCCCGTACTTAAAAAGAGTATTGAGTTGGGCCGCTCATTTATCCGCAAAGAATACCAGCAAAAACCGTTACCACTATTTTTATTATGGAAGGGGATATTTAAGTTTTTGATCGACAACCCGCGCTATCGTTACTTAATAGGCCCGGTAAGTATTAGTAATTCCTTCTCTAAATTCTCCAAATCGCTTATTGTTGATTATATCAACCGTAACCATTTTGATCATGAGATGGCGCAATACGTTAAACCGCGCAAGAAATTTAAAGTTGATTTTTCGAAAATTGATGCCGATGTATTACTTGCCGGCGAGGATAGCTTTAAGAATCTGGACGACATTATATCAGAAGTGGAAACCCGCAGCATGAAGGTGCCGGTATTGCTTCGCCAATATATTGCGCTTAATGCCAGCATTATCTGTTTCAATATCGACCCTAAGTTTGCTGATTGTTTAGATGGTTTCCTGGTGCTTGATTTTGAAAAAGTACCGCAGGAAATGCTGGAGAAATTAGCTAAGAACCTGTAGAGCAGTGAGTGGTGAGTGGTGAGTGGTGAGTGGTGAGTGGTGAGTGGTGAGTAAGTATGCACAAACTATTCACTATACCCGCCCGTTCAAGTGTCCACACTTGAATAATATAAAATACGAGCGTCCACGCTCGTGTAAAATAAGCGTGGACGCTCATAAAAACTTTAGTTCAAGTGTGGACACTTGAACTGGCGCAAGTAGTGAGTGGTGAATAGTGTAAGTATGCACAAACAAACTACTCACCATTCACTGTTAACTACTCACTACAAATTTATATCTTTATCACCCTGTCGCCCTTTTGTTTCTCTGGTTTATGATCCAATGCTTTGGGGATAAACTTTACAATTGCTAAAAGCGCGGAGCCTAGTACCAGCAACGCTTTGGCCGAAAAGTGAACAAAAGGCTTCATTACTTCCCAGTTCTCTTTGGTTAAATATGAACTCTTTTTATCGTCGTGTTTACCTATTTTCTTTGTATCGCGGGTTGCCATAATTTTAATGCTTTATATATTTATAAAAACATTAAAATCACAGATTGTTTTGCTATTCCAATCAAGAAACATTAATTGCTCCCCTTCAGGGGGTTGGGGGGCTTAGCCTTGCTACAAACATGGTATCAGCTTTATTCTTATAGCCTTTTAACACAGTTTGTTCCTCAAGCTTTAGGCCTAATTCGTTTACCAAAAAGTTAACCACATCTTCATTTTCAGCTTTAAAGGCTGAGCAGGTGATGTAAATAATTGGCTTACCGGGCTTAAGGAACTTAACCACATTGCGTGCTATATTTTGTTGCAGCTTCTGAAAAAACTCTATTTTTTGTGGATTGAACTGGGCTATCATCTCGGGCGTTCGGCCCCAGGTACCTGATCCGCTGCAGGGCGCATCCAGGATTATCCCATCAAATTCATAATCATGCAAAACCTGGTCGGGGTTTTGGGTAAGGTCGAGTAATTTTTTCTGATATTTACGCAAACCTGCCTGCTGAAAGCGTTCATCCAGGTTAGCTAATATAGATTCGCGGATGTCAGATACTACCAGTTTTATATCAGGTTCCAACTCATGTAGTAACAATGATTTACCACCTGATGCTGCGCAGGCATCCCACCACTGATCCCATTTTTTAGGCCTGAAATAATTGGCAGTTTGCTGCGATGAAAAATCCTGCACTTCAAACCAATGCTGGCTGGGAAATATATTTTCGAGCCGTGTGCCATTTGGTAATGAAAAACAGCCATTACCCTCATCCTTAAAAGCAATTTCGGCTTTGTTCAACTCAGCTTTAACCAAATGGTCGTAACCATTGTGTACATGTATGAAAAGATCAGGCTGACAGAAAAACGATCTCAGGAACTCATTTTTATTGATACCTTCTGATAATTGACCAGACCAGGGGAATACATCATTCAGACTAAAATCTTTATACGCTGCCTTTAATAATGCAATTTTTTCGGTAATGCTAAAACCTATACACGCCGCCCAGTCGGGTTTGAAATGCTGCAGAAATGAGTTAACCTGCGTGTTGCATAAAAACTCGGCCACCACAAGGCGTTCATCAACAGGCAAATCAGGCAAGGCACTGCCTATACGATAGTAATTATAGATCAGTCTGTTGGCTACCCGCCGGTCGGTTGAACCCATTTGCTTGTTTTGGCGATAAAAGCCGGGTAAAAATTTACTTAAAGGCGTTTCGGCCGGATACTCTTCCAAAATTCGCTGAAACGTCTTGAGCTGGTTTATCGCCTTCATTCTACCTCTTTAAGTTCAAAATTACTATATAATAACAAGCTTACGTGCGTATTTACCCAACCCATACCAACTTTCTTTTCAAAATGGAAATTATTATGTAAGCCGGTAAAATCCTTCTGTGTTATATTTTTCAATCCATTGGCACCAAGCAGTTGCCCAAAATACAAGCCCTCATCAAATCCTTTAATGGCATAAGGTGTGGGGTCGGAATGCCATGTATTACGGTAACTACGAATAAAAGTTGTGGTTTTCGCCGACTTGTAATCCACATTATCGGCAGATGTGATATGCGTTTTAAGACGCTGCAAACGCTCAATATTTAAAAAACTATAATGTGCCCAGCTTGGGTGCCCAAACAGCGTCACCGGGTATGTTTTAGCAAGCGTATCCAGTGAATGTAGTGTCACCACCAAAAATGCCTGATCGGTGGATGGAACAACAAATACATTCTGTCTGGATCTGGAGAGCTGCGCTATAAGCGGGCTTAATTTCCCGCGTACTACGGTAATGGCAACTATTTTTATACGCTTCCCACTTAAACTATCTATGGCTTTTTTAAACGGGATGATATAATCATTATCAGTACTATAGCCGGATTGCAGGATAAATATTTTTTGAGGCTTTATACGGTCGTTAATATATTGAGCCGTGCGCCATGCATGATATTCAAGCGGTGGGTTAACAATAACTAAATTCTGATTTTTGAAGGTTGATGGCGGCTCGGGTGAAAGCGGCGATACTATGGGTTTACGCGCACTGGTTAATACAGAACTAAAAACCTTCATATCATCCGGAAACACAGGGCCAACTATCAGATCGCTTGATCTTACTTTTTGGCTATAAGCCAGGCTGTGCGCCTCTGCGGGGCTATCCTTTGAATCTATTACCTGTAACTTATAATTGTATCCGTAAAAAGTAAGTGAATCAAGTGCGAGCTTAAAGCCTCGATAATAGTCAGCGGCTATGCGGGCCTTTTTCAGGCTGATATCAGTATACGATGAGCCGGAGCCGATATGATCCAACCCAAATGGCAACAATAAAGAGATGACTGATACTTTTGGAGCCGGGGGCTTTGCCGGAGGCGGGGTAGGTTTTACAACCGGTTGCTCAGTTTGAGTTTTAACAGGCGCTGATACCGGCCGCAGTTTTGGCGAACAGGCACCAAGTATCAGCGCTATTATAAACAATAACCACCTATTCCCACTCAATAGTTGCAGGCGGTTTGGAACTGATGTCATATACTACCCGGTTAATTCCTTTTACGTTGTTAATGATCTCGTTTGAGATCTTAGCCAGCAAATCATAAGGCAAATGGCACCAGTCGGCTGTCATACCGTCCAGTGATTCAACTGCGCGCAGGCATATTACGTTTTCGTAAGTACGCTCATCGCCCATAACCCCTACTGATTGTACCGGTAAAAATATAGCACCGGCCTGCCAAACTTTATCATAAACACCGTACGACCGCAAATTGTTGATATAAATCGCATCTGCTTCCTGTAATATCTGTACTTTTTCACGCGTAACATCGCCCAGTATCCTGATAGCCAAACCCGGACCCGGGAAAGGGTGGCGGCCCAATATATTTGGATCGATACCTAAAGCCTTACCCACCCTGCGCACTTCATCTTTAAATAAAGTGTTCAGCGGTTCAATTACCTTAAGTTTCATAAAATCAGGCAAACCGCCAACGTTATGGTGCGATTTAATGGTTGCTGATGGCCCTTTTACTGATACCGATTCAATAATATCGGGATAAATAGTACCCTGGCCAAGCCATTTTACATCTGTTACCTGGTGAGCCTCATCATCAAATACTTCGATAAATACGCGGCCAATGGCCTTACGTTTCTTCTCAGGATCTGATAAACCGGCTAATGCATCGTAAAAGCGACTTTTAGCATCAACACCCTTTATATTCAAGCCCATGTGCTGGTATGAATCCAAAACCGACTGGTATTCATCCTTACGTAGTAAGCCATTGTCAACAAATATGCAATGCAGGTTTTTGCCGATAGCCTGATGAAGCAATACTGCTGCAACCGATGAATCAACACCACCTGAAAGGCCAAGCACTACTTTATCATCACCCAGTTTCTCTTTAAGTGCAGCGATCGTAGTTTCAATAAATGAATCCGGTGTCCAATCCTGTGCGCAACCACATATATCAACCAAAAAGTTTTGCAGCAATTGTTTACCGTCGATACTATGAGTAACCTCAGGGTGGAATTGTATACCAAATGTTTGTGTGCCTTTTATATGATAAGCTGCGATTTTAACAGTATCAGTACTGGCAATAATCTCAAAATCATCACCTATGCGTGCAATGGTATCAGCATGTGACATCCATACCTGTGATTCAAGCGGAATATCTTTAAACAGCTTATTATCCTTGTCGATATAATGCAGGTTTGCCCGGCCGTATTCGCGGGTGCTTGATTTCATTACCTCGCCGCCATTGTTGTGGGCAATATGCTGTGCGCCATAACAAACGCCTAACAGTGGTAATGTTTTATGAAACTTTTTGAAATCGAAGTTAGGAGCGTCGTCTTGCCTTACAGAGTATGGGCTGCCTGAAAGAATAATACCTTTTACAGTGCTGTCAATTTCAGGAACATGATTGAACGGATGGATCTCACAATAAATATTGAGCTCCCTGACACGGCGTGCTATCAGTTGAGTAAACTGTGAACCGAAATCAAGAATGAGGATTTTTTCTTGCATGGGCAAAGATAGGTTTTTAGCCCGAATTTTAATGAAAGGTTTATAAAATTCAATAGCGATGAGTTTGAAACTCATCGCTATTGAATACTAATATTGAAATCAGCAATTAAAAGTTGATGCCGATATTAAAGCTTTCTCTTAAATTTTCATAGGTGCCGTCAGAGTCTTTAAAGATATTGGTAACACCACCCTGTCCATCATATTCAATAAAGAATTTGGCTTTAGGTGATATTGGAATTTTGATACCAATACCAAGAGCAAGACCGCCATCAGTACTGTGGAAAGAATCCTTCACATCCACATCATCATTGGTTTCTTTAGCACTTGTTAAAAAGCCAATATAGGGGCCAAAGTTTAAATACCAGTTCCTGGTTCTTCCAAAATGCCAGTTTGCCATAACTGGTACGGTTATATAATCCAGTTTAAAATTCACATTATTATAGGTATAGAACGGCGTAGTAACATAACCGTCGCCCCAGCCTTTTTGGTCATAAATTACTTTCACTTTAAGGCTCCAGTCGTTTGTGAAATAATGATCGGCAGAAAGGCCAACATTAAAGCCGCTTACAAAATCGCTGCCATAACCTGAATTACTTTGAATAACATAGGCGCTGTTATAACCTACATCCAATCCGAACTCAGTAGTGCCTGCTTGTTGTGAAAATCGTTGTGCGTAGCTTAAGCTGTAAAAACCCAGCACAATAAGTAGTGTAGTGAGAATTTTTTTCATAAACAATGGTTTTTAAGTTGAATAAGTAAATATAATAAACGATTAAGCCCTTATAACCAATTGATTGAATATTTTTTTATTCTGCTATATTTGTTTATGGCTTTGAATGACGATATACGATGGTTACAAAGATTTTCGAATTACCGAAAAGCACTATCACAACTTGAAAAATTTGTTTTAAAGGGCAATTTATCTGACATGGAACAACAAGGCCTTATTAAAGCTTTTGAGTACACTTATGAGTTGGCATGGAATACCTTGAAAGATTATTTAGAATACCAGGGCATATTAAATATGGCAGGCTCAAGGGATGTGATAAGAAGCTTATAAAGTTAATTTGATTAGCAATGGCGAGTGCTGGAACAATGTAAGTCCTTATGGTATCAGGAAAAAGTTCATCGCCTGCTGGTTGGTAAAGGGAACGAGCTTTTCGCCATCATAAATTTTTACAGTGTAGCCAATTTCATTGGTAAGATAGTTAAGCGTGAGTGTCCGTTTTTCATTTGCCCAAAGTTCGCAGTATATAATAGGCTTATGTTTAAGCAACAGATTTTTGGCCCCTATTAATACTTCAAACTCAAAATTCTCAACGTCTATCTTAATCCCGCCTATGGCTGTTGCAGCCTGTAGTTCGGGGATATCATCCAGCTTTTTCACGGGTAATGTAAAACGCTCGCCTTTTTCGGTATCGTTATCATCAACATGGCAAAGCCCCTGCATTTTTACGTTATCAATTATCGGCATTATCATTTTCAACTCACCCGGTTCACTGCCCAAAGCGGTTTCAAATACGGTTACGTTCTTTAATTTATAATATTTAATTACCCGCTTCAGCGCCTTTAAATTTTGCGGCATTGGTTCAAAAGAGAACATTTTTCCGTTTACAGCCTTTTGGGCCAGGGGAATAGTCATGATACCAATATTGGCACCAATATCAAGCAGTAGTTCATCGGTTGGCAATAGTGTTAAAAAATGCAAAAACTCCTTTTCGTGTTTGCTCATATATAACCGCCTGATGGTAATCAGAGAAAAAAGGAAAAGAAAATTATCAAACCCAAGTATACGTTGCAGTAAGCGCTTTACTTTACTTTTAAGCATAATTTTAGTTTATAATTAACAAAATGAATATTGGAATTGTAAGATAATAACAAATAATAACACCTGCTATAAATACAGTAATTTTAGTATTTTAAACTTAGCAAGTTCCGGGTTTTGCAGGGAATGGTTCCGGGGTAAATTTGTTCTATAAATTATAAGAATCATGAAAACGCAGGAAACTATAAATTATGAACGCATTGCCGAAGCAATAAACTACATAAGGCTTAATTTTAAAGAACAACCCGACTTAAATGAAGTCGCCGAGAAAATAAATTTAAGCCCGTTCCATTTCCAACGCCTGTTTACAGATTGGGCGGGTATCAGTCCGAAAAAGTTCTTGCAATATCTTAGCCTTGAACATGCAAAAAATGTTTTGAAAGAAAAAAATGCTACCCTGTTTGATACCGCTTTTGAAACTGGACTGTCGGGCACAAGCCGCCTGCATGATCTGTTTATCAATCTTGAAGGCATGACACCTGCCGAATATAAGAATGGAGGTGCGGCACTTACCATCAATTACAGCTTTGCCGAAAGTCCATTCGGGAACATAATTGTAGCATCAACCACTAAAGGGATATGCCATATAGCTTTTGCCGACGATAGCAACCAGGCTTTTGAAAACCTGCAACAGCAATTCCCTAATGCAAAATACAACCAGGTAACAGATACGTTGCAGCAAAATGCACTTTTCATTTTCAGAAAGGATTGGTCGCAATTATCAAATATCAAACTGCATTTAAAGGGCACTGATTTCCAGCTTAAAGTTTGGGAGGCATTACTCAAGATACCTATGGGCAATTTGAGCACCTATGCTGCTATCGCCAAAAAAATAGAATCACCTTTGGCTAACCGGGCAGTAGGCAGCGCTATTGGCGCTAACCCGGTAGCATTTTTGATCCCCTGCCACCGTGTTATCCGGTCGACAGGTGAATTTGGACAATACCATTGGGGCAGCACCCGCAAATCAGCCATGATAGGTTGGGAGGCTGCAAGGGCAGATACTTTTACATCAGTATAAAAAACTATGGACATGCAATTAAGAATTGACGCACTAAACTGGGAGAAAGCCACTACAGAATTGAATAACAACGGTTATGCCGTATTGCCAAAGGTTTTGACAATTGCGGAGTGCGATGAACTGATATGGCAATATAATACTGAAGGCCTGTTTCGTAAAACCGTAGTAATGGAGCAGCATCAATATGGTAAGGGAGAATATAAATATTACGCCTATCCGTTGCCCCAAATTATACAGCAATTACGAGAAACCGTTTATCCCAAACTAGCACCTGTAGCCAATAGCTGGATGGAGGCTTTGAACAAAGAGATCAACTTCCCTGGTACCTTAACACAGTTATTGGACCATTGCCATACAAACGATCAGCTTAAACCCACCGCGTTAATTTTAAAATATGACAAAGGGGGTTTTAATGCACTGCACCAGGATCTGTATGGCGATGTCTTTTTCCCTATGCAAATGGTAATATTTTTGGATGAACAAGGCACAGACTATAAAGGCGGCGAATTTGTATTAATTGAGCAAAAACCACGTGCGCAATCAAGAGCCATTGTATTAAAGCCCGGCCCGGGCGATATGCTGGTATTTACAACCAATTATAGGGCAGTAAAAGGAAAGGCCGGCTATCACCGGGTAAATATGAAACATGGCGTAAGCGAGATTACTGAAGGTAAAAGGCATACGCTGGGTGTTATTTTTCATGATGCAAAGTGATATTACGCTCATTACCAGAAATCTATTCCCTACTCAAAACAAGTCAGACTTACAAGTTTTAAGCTTCATAAGTCTGACTCATAGTTAATGTTTTATTGTTGACGATTATCTTTTTTACTACTCCCGGATTGGCCCGAAGGTTTAGGCTGCGGCTTTGGTTGTGGATGGCCTCCGTTTCCCGGTTTTGATGGTTGTGGCTTTGGTTGCGGATGACCTCCATTTCCTGGTTTTGATGGTTGTGGCTTTGGTTGTGGATGACCTCCGTTTCCCGGTTTTGATGGTTGCGGTTTGGGTTGAGGATGGCCGCCATTTCCCGGGCGCGATGGCTGCGGTTTAGGCTGAGGCCTTGCAGGGGGCCTGCTGTATTTTGGATCGTGGCTGTCGCGAATAACAGCCTGCCCTCTGCGGCCTCTATAAGACGAATACCTGCTGCGGTAAATGCTGTTTTGTAAATAAGGCTTGTGTACTCCATTAAGCACTACTTTATACCCTGTATATAAATTATATGTGCTGTACTGTGGTGGTAATGACGATGCATATATCCACTGTGAACCTCTCGGGTAAATAAACATGCGCTGGGGAACATAATAATAACAACCAATATCCGGAAAATAATAATAATCCACATGGTCATAGCCTGTAGGCCCCCATATTGGCTGGCTGCCAATGTTAATACTTATACTTATCTGTGCATCAGCTTTGGTGAAAAATAAGATGCTAAATAAGATAGTAGCTACAAAAATTATTTTTTTCATTTTTTAATATTATGATGTAAACTAAATTACATCATAATATTAAAAAATGCACCACCCTTTGTGTAACATTTATACTGTTAAAAACCCTCAATAAATTTTTGGTCCAATATTTGAATAACTCTAAACAACATTAACATTTACCTACCATGAAAAACTACACAATAAAAATAATTGCCTTTCTGATATTTGCGTCGGTAGCAATTTCAAGCTGCTCGGTTGAGTATCAGCAACGTCATCATCATGATGACCATGGATACAATAATGATCACCATGATAATTATAACCATTAATATCAAATATTTAATCTACATATAATAAACATAATAAAAACCACATCTATGAAATATCTAAAAATCATGGTACTTGCCTTAGTAATGGCATTTACCTTTGGAAGCGCAATGGCGCAAGTTGTTGTAAGAGCACGAATTGGCGGAGGCGGCTACTACTACCATCACCACCATTATGATCATCGTTACTACAGACATCATCACTACTATTACCGCTAATATATAAACAGCCTTGCTAAACAGCAGGGCTGTTTTGTTTATAGCTATTTTATTACTTTCATAACCTGAATTTTACGCTATAATTATTTTTCCTTTTTTAAATTGCAGGCTTATATAATTCATTTATGCACGGACGCGGTTTCCTCATCGTATTTTTAATTATAGCAGCTATTAGCCTGCTGCTCGACTGGTATGTTTTTTCGGGCTTGAAAACATTTACCAACGATTGGCAGTCGGTACGGTTACGCCAGGTTGTTATTTGGGGATACCTTATTATATCAGTTGGGGTTACGGTTGTATTCATAGCGGGGTTAGGCAGTTTTAGTCACGCCCGGGGGATGACCCCTTTTCATGAGTATATGCTCAGTTTTTTCATTACTCTTTTTATTACTAAGCTGTTTTTTGTCATCGTGCTTTCGCTTGGCGATCTGGGCCGGTTCATTTACGGCCTTATACATGGTATAACCAACTCCGGCACTAAAACAAATGAACCTTTCTTCCCTTCAAGGCGCAAGTTTATAAGCGAGCTGGCCATTTTAGCAGCTGCTTTTCCGTTTACCAGCTTTATTTATGCTATGGTAAAAGGCAAATACGATTATAAACTGCACAGGCAAACCATTTATTATGATGACCTGCCCGATGCCTTTGACGGCTTTACCATTACCCAAATATCAGATATACACTCGGGTAGTTTTGATAATACTGAAGCGATGCAAAAAGGCATTGACCTGGCTAAAGCCCAAAAAAGTGATCTGTTTGTATTTACCGGCGACCTTGTTAATAACGCTGCCTGGGAAATTGAACCATACCTTGACAATTTTAAACAGCTAAAAGCTCCTTACGGCCAATTCTCTATACTTGGAAACCATGATTATGGCGACTATATTCAATGGGATAGTGATGCTGAGAAGGCCGCAAATCTTGACAAGCTGAAACAACACCATCAAGAACTTGGCTATCGCTTACTGCTGGATGAGAACGTTGTACTGGAAAAAGACGGACAAAAAATATCATTAATAGGTGTACAAAACTGGGGTAAGGGCTTTATCCAGATAGGCGATCTTGATAAAGCTTTGAAAGGTGTAGATAAGGATGCCTTTAAGATCCTATTATCACATGACCCTACTCATTGGGAAGAAAAAGTGCGTTTTAACCCTACGCAGATACATTTAACGCTTTCGGGTCATACTCATGGTGCGCAATTTGGTGTGGAAGTGGCGGGTTTTAGATGGAGCCCTGTACAATACCGCTACCTTGACTGGGCAGGCCTGGCGAATGAAAAAAATCGCTATTTATATGTGAACCGGGGCTTCGGCTTCCTGGCATTTTCTGGCAGATTAGGTATATGGCCAGAGATAACGGTTATTACATTGAAGAAGAAAATGGCGTGACCCCCTAATTTATTGTATTAAAAACTATACATATTTTACAATTATTCGACTAGAGACTAAGTCTCTGAACATAATTTTCCGTAGTTGGAAACCACGAATAGCGAAAAGAAAAAAAATAAAATTAAAGATCCCACCTGTTACAAATGCGTATTACTCCTGAATAATTTTATAGCTATAGCCAATAAGATTATCCCGAATGCCTTACGCAAAATATTGATACCCGTTTTACCAAATAGGCGTTCGAGCCATTTTACATTCTTTAATACCAGGTATACAAACATGGTGTTAAGCACAATGCCTATCAATATATCCTGGGTTTGATATTGCGATTTAAGAGATAAAAGGGTGGTCATGGTTCCCGCACCGGCAATAAGCGGGAAGGCAAGCGGAACAATAGATACTGTTTCGGGCATTTCTTCATTAAAAAATTTTACGCCTAATATCATCTCCATTGCTATAATAAAAATAACCAATGAACCGGCTATTGCAAATGATGATACATCAAGCCCTATAATATCCAGTAATTTATCACCTACAAATAAAAATACTACCATTAGCACCAGCACCGCTATACTCGCTTTTTCCGATTCAATGTGCCCTACGCGCTGGCGCATTTCAATAATTATGGGTATAGCTCCGAGTATATCAATGATCGCGAACAGGATCATCGTTACCGATAATATTTCTCTGAAAATTAATGGGTGCATAGCGTTACAAGGTTGCAGTCAAATAATATATAAAGATGATAATAATAATATCAAAAAAAAGGCTCCGAAAAATCGGAGCCTTTTACAATGTCATTTAATCATGTATAATCGGAGCCGGTGGATCTTTCGGAAGATTTACAATACCCTTCCTTATTAACGAATGTTTCTTACTATAAGCAAAGTAAATTACAAAGCCTATTGCCATCCATATAATTAAACGCAGCCAGTTGTCCTCACCTAATCCAGCCATCATGAGCACACAAACAACTGCACCTAATATAGGTACAAATGGCACCCACGGTGTTCTGAACGGGCGTGGTGTATTTGGATCAGATTTACGCATTACCATTACACCAATACATACCAGTACAAAGGCAAATAATGTACCTATACTGGTCATATTACCTACAATATCACCCGGAACAAACGCGGCAAAAAGCCCCACAAATAGCAGGAATATAAGATTTGATTTATATGGTGTTTTGAATTTAGGGTGCAATGCAGAAAATACAGGCCAGATCAACCCATCTTTCGACATTGAGTAGAATACCCTTGACTGGCCTAAAAGCATTACCAGTATAACCGATGAAAATCCGAATAAAATAGCTACAGTAACTAAAAGCGACAACCAATGATAGCCGTGCATATATGTTTCAATAGTATAGGCTACTGATGCCTCTTTACCCGGGCCTGCAAATTCTTTATAATTAGCTATACCGGTTAGTACATGGCCAAATAACACATACAACACTGTACATATAGCTAATGAAACCAAAATACCTATTGGCATATCTTTTTTAGGATTTTTAGCCTCCTGCGCAGCAGTTGATACAGCATCAAAGCCTATAAAGGCAAAGAATACTACACCTGCAGCGCTAATTATGCCAGAAATACCAAACTTGCCGAAGTCATGAAGGAAGTAATCCAAAAAGCTCTTTTGCCCATGGAAGAATGCCATTTCACCTTCATTTGGCGGTATATATGGAGTATGATTGATCGGCTTCATAAAACTCCAGCCAATAGCTATAAATAATACAACTATAGCAACCTTAACTATTACAATTATACCATTTAAGGTAGCCGATTCTTGCGTACCGCGGATAAGAACCAGGGATAATACTACGATAATAAAAAGGGCGGGTAAATTAATTATACCATGTATACCATCAGGTGATGATTGAAAAGGAGAGTGGCAATATTCATAAGGAATACTCATGCCAAAATTTTGTATAAGCTTATTGAGATACTCCGACCAGGCAATAGATACCGTTGCGGCACCAACTGCATATTCAAGCACAAGATCCCACCCTATTATCCAGGCTACCATTTCGCCCATGGTAGCATATGAATAAGTATAAGCTGAACCGGCAATAGGTATCATACTGGCAAATTCAGCATAACATAATCCTGCAAGCGCGCAACCAACTGCGGCGAGTATAAATGCCAGGGTTACAGCAGGGCCAGAGTGATCAGCAGCGGCGGCGGCGGTACGTACAAATAAACCGGCTCCAATAATTGCACCTATTCCCAGTGCAATAAGGTTACCAGGCCCAAGCGTTCGTTTTAGTGTTCCCTCGCCGGTTTGCTCTGCTTCCTTAAGCAATGCATTAAGAGGTTTTTTAAATCGCATAAATAATAGTTAAATATTAGTCAGTTAAACTCCAAACGTAATTAATTTTATTGATAACCTAAAAACTGATTATAATGTAATTGAAAAATTGTACCTTATTTTATCATTTTGTTAAAAAAAGCAACATTTAGGTATAAAACCGAAAATAAAATAGAATATTCTTTGCTTTCTCAGAAATTTTTATTTAATTTTATTCTGTTAAGTTTTAATACTCAAAGCCTTGTGATATGAAAGAGTTATTAATCTTCCGAATGTTTGCCATGTTTCCATTCATTGGCACCATACTTCCAGACATAGCCAACGCGCTGCATTCAACACTTTCATCAATCCCGAAAGATCATATCATTATTGATATAACATTATCAATCTGCATACTCATCTGTTCTGCTAAAATCTGGACCCTTGAGGAAGAGCCGTCAGACCCTTCTTTTCAAGCCTGATATTCCCCTTTCATTAATTTAGCTTTTTAAGTTTCTTTATTTTGACATTGAAATTAGATGTTTAAACAGATAATTCTATGTAATATGTTTAGTTTTGCCTTTAAATAATTTAATAAACCAATAATGAAAAAAATTATCATCCTGTTAGCCTTTGTAACATTACAAACGGCTTTATTTGCACAAGGCACCTGGAAGCTGGATAAAATGCACTCACGCCTGCAATTTACCGTAACCCACTTAGCAGTATCTGATGTTGAGGGAAACTTTAAAGATTTTGATGTAACCATCACCACTACAAAACCCGATTTCAGCGATGCTAAATTTGAGCTTACTGCAAACGTAGCTTCTATTAATACCGGTGTTGATATGCGCGATGCCGACTTGAAATCAGACCATTTCTTTAATGTAGCCGTTAACCCAACCCTTACTTTTGTTAGCACCGACATTAAAAAAACAAGTGAGAATCACTACAAATTAAGCGGCGATCTTACCATTCACGGCATTACTAAACACGTTGCTATGGATTTGTGGTACCGTGGTACTATTACTAACCCCATGAGCAAAGCCAGTGATTCAGGCTTTCAATTAACAGGCGTAATTAAACGTTCCGACTTTAATATTGGCGCTATGTACCCTGATGCCATGCTTAGCGAAGATGTTATAATCAAAGCTGATGGCGAATTTAGCATAGCTAAATAATCGATCTAAATAATTTCTTTTTAAAGGCAGCGCTTCAGTTTAACCGGGGGCGCTGTTTTTATTTTAATTCAGGTGTAGTGCAAACTCTTGCAAAGGTCATGGTGCGGCCAAAGATCTTAAAATGCCAGTAGCCCTTCACCTTTAACAGGCCGCTTTTATCAATATAAGCCGACGCATTCCAATCCTTGCCGTGCTTGGCATCATATATCATTCCGTCTTCCCATGAGTTAGAACTAGGTTCATATACCAAACCACTCAGCACATTCATGCCTAGTATTTTTCGCGTTTGCAATGCCTTATTGGGGTTATTTTTATCGATCCATTCGTGCATCAGTTTATCGTTACCGGCGTTAAACCAAATTATTTTTGCCTGGTAATTATCGCCCTGCTTATAAACATCTACAATCAAATTCTTTTCTTCCGATTGCCATCTGCCACAAATATCATCAGCTGGTGCTTGGGTATAAGCAGCGACACTAATCAATATCAGCAATATTAGCAATCCGAATTTAACAAACGGCTTATTACTCATACCGATAAATTATGTTTCATTATAATAGTACGTCCTTAATTCATAAAAAGTTTTAAGTTAGGCCAAAAAGGGCAATTAAATATTGCTTGTTATTGTTAATTATTTCTAAATTTATCCACAATCAATTGTAGTCTTTGTTGTTTTTTTGATACATCAATCGTGTTATTAATATTAAAAAAAACTAAGGTGTGAAAAGTACCCCGTTAAAAAATTTGATCATTAAGCACCTATATTTTGATAAGGGGCAGTCGTGCGCCGAGTTAAGCGAAATATTAGATATCAGTCTTCCCTCTACCTCAAAAGCAATAAATGAACTAATTGAGGAAGGCCTGGTTATTGAAGATGGTTACGCACGCTCAAGCGGCGGCCGCAGGCCGTTGGTCTACTCAATTAAGGCCGATGCGCTATTCATGCTTACTGTGGCTATGGACCAGTTTTCAACCCGCATTCAACTGGTTGACCTGCTGAACAACCCGGTAGCTGATATGGTGATATTTGAGCTTCGCCTGGCAAATAACCCTGCCGCACTAGCCCGGTTGATTGAGCAGATAAATGATTATATCGATAATACGGGTATATCAAGAGATAAATTTGCCGGTATAGGTATAGGCATGCCCGGATTTATTAACGTAAATGAAGGTATTAACTATACGTATTTAGATACCGATGGCCAAAGCCTCACCCAATTTGTTACGCTTGAAACCGGCGTAGCAACTTATATTGATAACGACTCGAGCCTTATTGCATTAGCCGAACAAAAATTCGGGATCGCTAAAAATCAGAAGGATGTGATGGTAATAAACCTGGGCTGGGGTATTGGCCTGGGGATGATAGTAAATGATGAGATCTACCGGGGCCATAACGGCTTTGCAGGTGAATTTAGCCATATACCTTTGTCTGACGATAATACACTTTGTACCTGCGGTAAACGCGGCTGCCTTGAAGCCGAAGCATCAATACTGGTAGTGGTAAAAAAAGCTATAGAAGGTATAAAAGATGGCCGGGTATCAAGCCTTAAATATGTTGAAGAAGACCATGTAAAACTGGTAGCAGATGCCATAATGGAGGCCGCCAACAACGGCGACCAGTTTGCCATTGAGCTATTATCAGACGCAGGTTATAAAATTGGTAAAGCATTGGCTATTCTCATCCATATCATGAACCCGGGCAGTATAGTATTAAGTGGTCGCGGTGCTGTAGTAGGCAAAATATTATTAGCCCCCATTCAGCAGGCACTCAATAAATACTGCATTCCGCGACTAGCAGCCAGTACAAAGCTCCTGATCTCAGAACTTGGCTTTGATGCTGAGCTAATAGGCGCTGCAGTATTGGTTATGGAAAATCTAACTAATTAGTGAGTGGTGAAGGGTGAGTAGTGAGTGGTTGTTTTGTTCATTATTCACCATTATCAATTCATCCCTCACCCCTGCCCACTCACTATTCACCACGCTAACTATAGCATTTCAACAAGTTCGCTAACTGTTTTTATGGTGGCTATTTGTCCGGTTTCAACCACGCCAAAACCGTACGCGGCAAAAATGAAAGGCACGCCGGCTTTTTTACAAGCCTCGTAATCTCCCATAGTGTCACCGATATAAACAGGAGCTTTAAGCTGATGATCGCTTATTATATCCAGAATATTTTCTGCTTTGGGTTGATTTTTGGTGCCGTAACACTGATGCCCGGCAAAATAATGCCCCAGGTTACTAAAATTTAAAAACGTCTCGATGTAATTATTCTGGCAATTGCTTACTACAAACAATTTATATTTTGCCATAAGGTATTGCAGCGTTTCTTCCAATTGAGGATAAAGCTCGCCACCGCGACTTTCCAAAGTTTCAATTTCTTTTACGGCGCAAATGCTTTTAAACTCATTACGCTTTTCTTCATCCAGATAAGGCAGTAGCTTTTCGAAAATTGATTTGTAGGTCATACCTGTAATTGATCTAATGGTTTCCTGCGTAAAATCATCAGGAACATAATCCACTTGCTCCTTAGCTGTTTGCCAGGCTACTGCCACATTAGCTGTGCTATCCCAAAGGGTACCATCGAGATCAAAAATTATACTGTCGAATTTATTTTTAAGGGAGATGCTCATACAATTTAATAAGCCGCAAAAATAGAAGTTTATAAAATCAACTCACCAGTCATCCTGAATTTATTTGGGATCTAATTTGCAATTGTTAAATATCAATCGTAATATTGCGATATATAATGGGCGCATCAAAAACAGAAATATTTACAGACGAGCAAAATCAACTAGCTATTATGCTGAAGGCTTTAGCACACCCTGCCAGGATAGCCATTTTGCAGCAAATTATTGCCGCTAACGCTTGCATATGCGGCGATTTGGTTGATGAACTCGGGTTGGCGCAAGCCACCATATCACAGCATTTAAAAGAGCTAAAAAATGCAGGATTGATACAAGGAACGATTGAAGGTGTAAGCGTGTGCTATTGTATTGAACCTAAAGCATGGAAAATATTGGATAAAAAACTCGGCACATTCTTCAAATCATATAAAGATCCCGGAGGCTGCTGTTAAAAAAATTTGAATAGATCAATCGTAATATTACAATTAAACAGTGAAATCATGAGTAAAATAGCGACAATAAACTGGAAGGAATTTAAGGAAACATTGCTCTTAAATTCAGAATTGGATCTTCAATTTCAGTATGCAGAAAATAAATGGGTTGATGCTCCCTACCACATCACTGAAATAAAGCAAGCACCAATTGTATCTGTTGATTGCGGTGGCGTAATGAATAGCTGGACAGAAATCATCATTCAACTGTGGGAGCCGCAGGATCAGCAGCAACTTAGGGCTATGAAAGTTAAAAAGGCCCTCTCCATTATTGAAGTAGTTGAGAATAAATTGGCCTTAGATCCATTAGGAACAGTTAAAATAGAGTTTGGAAACTCTGAGTTTGATACGCGCCAAATGTTTCCAAATAAAATCAACATAATTGGCGAAAATCTGGTGATTGATCTTATGCCTGACGCGGTGCAGTGTAAAGCCATTAACCGCGGTGGCTCATGTGATATAGTAGTTGATAACGATAATTGCTGCGCACCTGCTACTAAAAAGCCGGAAATTAAATTGAATTACCTAACAACCGCAAGTTGTACACCGGGCTCGGGTTGTTGCTAATTAATAAAAGAAATGATCACAAAAAATGCACAAAATTACCGGGACCAGGTTATTTCATTGTTGAAAGCAGAAAACCTTCCCACCCAGGATCTTCCTGAAACACTTCAGAACTTTATCGTGGCATTACAAGACGAAGAGGTAATTAGCGTTGCGGGGCTTGAAGTTTATGGAGATTATGGGTTATTAAGGTCTTTGGCGGTTGGGAAACAATTCCGTAATAAAGGCATAGCCAAAAATTTACTTCAACAAATTGAAAACTTAGCCAAAAAGCAGCACATAAGTGAACTTTACCTGCTAACTGAAACTGCTCTTGATTATTTTAAGCGCAATGGTTACCAAAAGATCAACCGCGATGAGGTTCCGGTAAGTGTGCAGCAATCCGCTGAATTTAGCGAGGTATGCCCGCAATCTGCCATCGTTATGAAAAAAACTATAAAGCATTTATGAAAAACATATTGGTACTATGCACTGGCAATAGTTGTCGCAGCCAGATAGCGGAAGGTTATTTAAGGCACTTTGCTGGCGATAAAGCAAATATTTACAGCGCAGGAATTGAAACACATGGCGTAAATCCGAAAGCTATACAGGTTATGGCCGAAGACGGGGTCGACATATCTGAACATACATCCAACAATATTGATGAGTACATGAATATACCATTCGACTATGTGATAACCGTTTGCGATAATGCTAAAGAGAATTGCCCCTACTTCCCGACCAAAGCGCAACGTTTTCATCAGAATTTCCCCGATCCGGCAAAAGCAACGGGCAATGCGGATGAAGTTATGGATGAGTTTAGGCGCGTCCGTGATTTGATAAAAGTTTATTGCCATGATTTTACAAACCAGTATATATCGAACGCCAAATGAGCACAAATACATGTAATCCTGCACAGCGTAAAAGCCTGTCTTTCTTAGATCACTACCTTACTTTATGGATATTTATGGCAATGGCTGTGGGTATAGCTTTGGGCTATTTTGTACCATCGGCCCCAGGATTTATCAATTCATTTTCAAATGGCACAACCAATATCCCATTAGCTATAGGTTTAATATTAATGCTCTATCCGCCACTGGCAAAAGTGAATTATGAGAGTATAGGCAAGGTTTTCAGCAATAAGAAAATATTAGGAGCATCCCTCCTGCTTAACTGGGTGATCGGGCCGATATTAATGTTTGTGCTGGCTATTATATTTCTGCATAATTACCCTCAATACATGATCGGCCTGATTTTGATAGGCCTTGCACGCTGCATTGCCATGGTTATAGTATGGAATGAACTTGCCGATGGCAACCGTGAATACGCCGCCGGGTTGGTTGCTATCAACAGCATATTTCAGGTATTACTCTACAGCATTTATGCTTACTTGTTCATTACTTTACTACTGCCTTTATTTGGTTTTAAAGGCCTGGTTGTGAATATTACCATTGTAGCTATTGCCAAATCAGTTGCCGTTTATTTGGGTATCCCTTTTGTCGCGGGTATAGTTAGTCGTTATGGGCTTATTAAACTAAAAGGCAAGGAATGGTTTCAACAAAAGTTTATCCCGTTCATATCGCCCCTTACACTAATTGCGCTGCTGTTTACCATTGTGGTAATGTTTAGCCTAAAAGGAAAACTTATTATACAAATACCTTTTGATGTACTGCGTATTGCGCTGCCGCTGGTTATCTACTTTGCTATCATGTTTCTGTCCAGTTTCTTTTTGGGTCGATACCTGGGCGCTGATTATTCACAGAATACGGCTATCGCTTTTACAGCTGCGGGCAATAATTTTGAGCTTGCTATTGCTGTAGCCATAGGTGTATTCGGCATTAATAGCGGCGAAGCATTTGTAGGCGTGATAGGCCCGCTGGTTGAAGTACCTGCGTTAATTGCATTAGTTAACGTAGCCTTTTGGTTGAAGAAAAGGCTTTATGGTACTGATAGTGTAATCTCCCGACGATAGCTATTTATTGTGCCTTAAAATCCTGATTGGTGAAGGGTGGAGTATCCGGTATTTTTATCACGTTAAATTCGTGACGGGTAATTTGGTGGCAACTATTACAAGTATTGGTAAGCCCCATAAAACCCGATTGGAATCGTTTGAGACTCTTTGCTTTAATTGAGGCATTCAAGCTGTCCAGTGCAGGATATAACATGGGCAAAGATTTCACTTCGGGCCTGTCGGTGCAATATTTATTTATATCGTCAACGGATTCCTGTATCTCACCTATTTCAAAATTTGCTAATTTCCAGTTTTGATTTTTACCCGCAAACCATAGCTTGGCATGGTGTATTTGTATGCCTAACATAAATTCACCTAATCCAGGTTTATAAGCCTGTGCTGATTGTTTGGTTAAACTATCCACCTGTGCCTCTAACTTGGCTGTGTTGTTATTGCAACTCATAATTATTAAGGCAATAAACACGTAACAAATATTTAAGCACTTAAAGATTGAGGGGTATTGTTTCATACTATAAATATGGATAGAATTTAACAATTAGTCTTTTAAAACTATTAACAAAAAAAGGCAGACATTAATGCCCGCCTCTCAACCAAATCTAAATTAAACTATTTATAATACATTAATCTTTACTCTCCAAGCTCTTCATCAGGCAAACCTTTGCGGCTGCTTTCGTAGTGCTTTAATATTTTGGCCTCTACGTAAAAAATGATCTCTTCGGCAATGTTTTTAGATTGATCGCCTACACGCTCAAGCTTACGGATAATTGAAAGGATATATAACGACTCAGGTAATGTATCCAGATCACCTTTTATAACTTCAGCCACTGCAAGAGGAGCATTATCGTTAATTGTATCTAACACATCATCACGTTTAAAAATGCTGCGTGCCAATACGGTGTCTTCTTTCTCAAATGCGGTACGGGTATCGGTCAATATATTTACAGCCTCTTCATACATGCGGATCAGTGATGTGCTTTCCATCGCAGTCTGATCAAAGTTAACCGATGAATCAACCACGTACTTTGCAATACCTGCGGCAATGTCGCCAATACGCTCCAAATTGGTATTGATCTTTAATGCAGCCAGCAAAAAACGCAAATCGATAGCAACAGGGCAATGCAATGCGAAGATATTTTCGCAGTCCCTGTCAATCTTCAGCTCAAAGGAGTTTACTCTTTTTTCTTTAACCAAAACCTCGCGCGCCAGATCTTTATCAAACAAGATCATAGCATCTTTAGCCTTGTTTAACTGCGACTGTACCAATATCCACATACTGATCAGTTCCTTTTTAAGCGCGTTTATTTCGTTTTCTAATGGTGTCATATAAGTAAAAATTAAAAAGTCAAAATTCAAAAACGAGGTTACTAATCTTTAATCACTAACCTCTAATCTCTAACTAAAACGTCCTGTTATGTAATTTTGTGTGCGTTGATCTGCCGGGTTGGTGAACATTTGTTTGGTATCATCAAATTCTACCAGTTCTCCCATGTAAAAGAACGCAGTACGGTCGCTCACCCTTGCTGCCTGCTGCATATTATGCGTTACAATAATAAGCGTATAATTTGCTTTCAGCTCATGAAATAATTGTTCGACACTTGAAGTAGATATAGGATCGAGCGCCGAAGTTGGCTCATCAAACAAAATAAGTTCAGGCTGCATGGCTATGGCGCGTGCTATACACAAACGCTGCTGCTGCCCGCCTGATAGGAACGTACCTTTTTTATGCAATGAATCTTTAACCTCTTTCCATAACGCGGCGCTGGTTAATGATTTTTCAACAATAACGTCTTTATCTGCCTTTGATAGCTTAATGCCGTTAAGCAAATATCCCGCAACCACATTTTCATATATGCTAAGGTTCGGAAAAGGGTTAGGGCGCTGAAACACCATACCAATTTTCGACCTTACATAAATGGCGTTCATGTCATAAACATTCTGGCCATCAAGTAATATTTTACCTTTTGATGTTGCATTCGGAATAAGTTCGTGCATGCGGTTAATACCACGTAAAAACGTTGTTTTACCGCACCCCGAGGGGCCCATTACCGCTATAACCTCATTTTTGTTTATGCTGATGTTTACATCCTTTACAACGTGGTTATCACCAAAATAAGAGTTGTAATTTTCAGCTTTTACAATTGTATTTTCCATTTTCTTGTTAGCAGTTTTGTAACTATGTTTAAGACTAAAACAAACATTAATAATATAAATGATGCACCCCAGGCCAGGTTGTGCCAGTCGTCATACGGGCTTGTTGCATAAGTAAATATAAGATGCGGCAAGCTTTCCATTGGCTTTGTTAACGAGGTTGACAAATATGGGTTGCCAAATGCTGTAAACAACAATGGAGCTGTTTCGCCAATTATACGTGCTATTGATAGCGTAATACCTGAAAGTATACCTGCAAAACCGCAGGGTATAATTACCTTTAGAATTACCCGATGATAAGGTACGCCCAATGAAAGGGCA
>Ga0302301_1000292_pt1 | contig 29493 bp, 18 predicted proteins | sample III_Palsa_E1_2_FD_194544 | JGI IMG/M metagenome (GOLD analysis project Ga0302301, IMG submission 194544) | Peat permafrost microbial communities from Stordalen Mire near Abisko, Sweden - III_Palsa_E1_2 | ecosystem: Environmental > Terrestrial > Soil > Palsa > Peat permafrost | place: Sweden... | reverse complement strand
TCGGATACTGCTTCCCCCCCCCCTTTTTGTAAAAAGAACTTTTTGTTGTCTTTCTTTTTTTTTTAAAAAAAAAGCGTGGGAAATCATGAGTCACGATGACTCCTGTGTTATCAACTTTGAATATGAAAATGTGGAAGAGCTGCCAAAAGAAACACCCATAAGTTTGATAGGAAAGGCACTAAACACTGCAAACTTGGATGACAATGATGGTGGCGATGATAACAAAAAGGTTGAGCTTGTGACTGAAGTGATTGAAAATGGTGTTCCAAAGTCTATCATGGATATAATCAGAGCTAGCAAGATAGACGAAATATGCATTGTGATTGTTTGCGCTCAAACAGCATCTACGAGAAAGGCAGCAGCAGAAGCACTTGTCAAGCATAACGGGGATGTTGTGTCTGCTATCATCGAAGTTTCAGACAAATAATAAAAAAAGAATCGACTTTGTGTTTTTTTATTTTTTTATTTTTATTTTTATTTTTTATTTCTGTGGAAAAAAAGAGAAATACAACCAAATCACACCATCTTTCTATTCATGATCTTGTTCTTGTATTTGAAGATTGCTGATGCTAGATAAGCACACACACAGACTGTTCCAATGGCCGCAACCACAGCTGTAGTAGTAATCGCTTGTTCTTCTGGGATGACATCAAATGCAGATGAAGTTTTAAGAACAATGCTTTGATTGAAATCTTTTCTTGACTGGGATGACCTCAAGATGCCCCTTTTTCTGGTTTCTTCTTCTACGCCAGATACAAGTGCAGAGTAACCAACCACACATACTCCAAATACATCGAAGTTTGCAATGCTTGTTCCTTGGGTATAGTCACTGTCTATGAAGTTTCCAGGACTCACGAAGAATGAAACCGTGTCAGGTTGTTCACCTGACCGATAATCTAGAACTCTAGCGAATGGTCCCACAGGATATCCACCTTCCATGAGCACGAATGATCTTTTTGAAGTTGGGATGTACACGATCAACCCAGAACAGTTCAGGCTATCAATCAAAGTTCCAGAGGCACCATCTGAATTCACAATCAAATCCATTCTCTGATTTCCAGAAAGGGGTGTAGTTGTCGACGACGAAGAAGATGCCACGAATTGTGGAAGTGTTCCATTTAACAGCAACGATGCGATGGTTTGTGTGGATTGGCAAATATCAGATGCAGAGAGGTCGACAAAAAGTGAAGCTGTGTGCAGGATGTCCTGATCCAAGTTGCACAATCTATTCACTGTTCCATAAGTGCTACAATTCACTTTCCACTGAAAGATCAGGTGTTCATTTGGAGGTGGAAGTTCGCACAGTTGTTCTCTTGAACTGCCTGAAATAAAGAAAGTGAATGTCTGGCTAAATCTAGTCCATCCTTCTGTTCTGTTTCCCATGGACGAAGACACTGTGCCTGTTTGGTTTGTAAGTGATATGATGCTTGGATTGGATAGAGCAAACACTGAACTTGCTACTATTTCTATGGTCAGGATCAAGATATCAGAGATTGTGTTGTCTACAACTGACATAGATGTTTGCACGAGACCAGAACTCACCGTTTCACAGGTAGTTCCACTTGTTCCAGTGAGACAAGAGCACACAAACCCATTAATTTCGTTTTGACATTCACCGCCACTGTGACAAGGCATGGGTACACAGTGGTCTATGTAATTTGCACAGGTCGTTCCGTTGTAACCAGTATTCGTGCAGTCACAGCTGAAATTTCCCAATTTGCTTGTGCATACACCAGAATTAAGACACGGGTTGATAGGTGAGCAATTGTTTGTGATGTTTTGACAATACACACCTTCGTAACCAGGATGACACCTGCAAGTATAGTTATTGATCCCATCTATGCAGTTGGACCCATGGGTGCATTTGTTGACGATGCAATCATTTATAGGAAACTGGCACTTTGTGCCCACAAATCCTGTGCCGTCACAATTGCATTTCACACCGGCTATGATGTTTTCACACACACCCCTTCCAGAGCAGCTGTTCTTGTTGCAATTGTTTATCTGGACATCACACAGTGGACCAGTGAACCCGTTTATACAACTGCAAGTGTAAGTCATGTTTGGACCAGGGATGCAAGTGGAACCTCGCTGACATCCGTTACCATACACCACCTGACAGGCATTGAGCTGTGTCTGACAATTTGGACCAGAATAATTTGGAAGACACGCACAATAATATTCAAAATCTTGAGACGTTGACCAAGGTAGCTGTGAGCATGTTCCACCATTGAGACATGGTTTGTCAATGTCACACGAAAACACTTGGGTCTCACAGTATGTCCCTGTATATCCATAACTACAGAGACACGAATACCCTCCAGAAAATGGATTGTTTTGACACGAAGCTCCATTCAGACACGTATTGTTGATACAAAAGTTCACCTCTGAAGAACAATTCTTTCCGGTGACACCAAGAACACACGAACAGCTGTAGTCTCCGATCAAGTTAGTGCATGGACTGTTGTGCTGACAAGGATCAGGGTTACAATTATCTATTTGAGTCTCACATGTCGCTCCCTCCCATCCATGATCACACCCAACACACTGAAATCCACCATAAACGAGAGAGCAGCTACTTCCATGCAAACACGGAGATGGAGAACAATCTGGGATATAAAATCCACACAGCGTTCCTGTATAGTTGGTCGGACAAGAGCAGTTATACATTGTGTGTATATCGATGTTGTTGCAAGTTCCTCCATTAAAGCATCTAGGGGTGGCACATGGTCTGTTATCTATCTCACAATTCTGTCCAGAGAAACCAGGGTTACAGGTGCACGAATACACTGCTACACCGTTCACACAAGTTGAATTGTTTTCACAGTGGTCTGGATTACAGTTGTTTATCAGGTCACTACAATTTTTCCCTGTGTATCCATCACCACAAACACACATGTAATCATCGAAGAGACTGTAACATTCTGCACTGTTTTCGCAAGGGGGGTTGACACCGCACATATTTATATTGTACTGGCATTCTGGTCCAGCAAAATAGTTTTCCTTGCAGATACATGTGTATGAATCTATTCCATTGATACAGGTTCCAGCGTTGTTGCAAGGAGATGACATGCATTCGTTGATATCATACTGACAAAATGTCCCATTGAAATTTGCATTACAATCACAATCAAAGGTATAATTTCCTGGAGTGCATGTCTGTCCATTCATACAAGGAGAACTGAGACATCTATGGAAATCATCCTGACACAAATTTCCACTAAACCCTTCTTGGCATGCACAAGAAAATGAAAAATTCCCTGGGGTGCAGGTACCCCCGTTGATGCACTGATTATCATCAAGGCAAATGCTGTAATCATTCTCACAATATGTTCCATTCCACCCTTCCAGGCAGAGACAATTGAACGAATTATTGGTAGCCTGGCAAGTTCCCCCATTGATACAAAGTGGAGATTCAGTAAAACACCCCATGTAGCTGCTCTCGCACTGTGTTCCATTTATGTAAGTTGAATTTGGACAAACACAACTCTCTGTATAATCATCGTGTGAGAAGGTGCAAACACCATTGTGCTGACACTGAAAGGATACTGCACAATCTACTTCGCACACCCCATAATAATCAACACACATCTCGTTGTAGCTGCATCCACCTCCACCAGGACAGGACATGTCACAGCTAACCTTTGCCGAGTAATAGTCATTCGTCGGGACCGAGGAGTAATCTCTCAAAGGGCAGTACAAAATATTATTAGAGAGAAGTAATGTAGTCTGCCCACTGCCTCTTGCCGTTATGATCTGAGAGGGGATGGGTCCAGTCAGGTAGTTGTTCTGCAAATTGATGTAAGTCACCACTTTAGTTCCAAGCTCTGTGGGTATCGTTCCGTAAAGCAGCGTGTTTGTGATCTCGAGATGAGTCAGTCCTCTAAGCAATCCAATGGTAGTGGGGATTGTATAAGATGTCATTCCCTCATTGATTATGATCTTGCTCAATGGAACTGAAGTGGCAGAAGCGAGTTCGACTTCAAAGAAATCCATGTTAGAGGTAGACATAACAAGTGTGTCTATGTAGATAGCCCTGGCAATGTAGTATGGAACTGTCTGACTGAAAGTTGTTCCTGGTATCTGTGGATCTGTAATGTAGACAGAGTTCACCCTCCCATAAATATCACACACAATGCTCGTGTTTCCAGCCATCTGTCCACATAAATTTGTCCTTGCATTGTAAGTGGCAGCAGGAATGTTGTCAAGTGTAAGTCCGGTCATGAAAGAGTGCAAATCAGCCTGTTCAACAAAGGGGAACGAGCAGTATACTCCACTCACACCTAATGGACAGTGACAAAATCTCAAATCTCCATCAAATACCATGCAGGTGCCTCCATTTTGACACGGGTTGATCGAACAAGGGTCTGGGTGATCACAATTGTTTTCTGGATTTGAAGAATTGCAAGAACACGCCACAAGTTCGTTGAACGGGTTACATTCTGGGATTGACAATGGATCACAAGAGACAGTCTCACACACATCTGAATCTATCTCACACTCAACACCACTCAGTCCAGCGGGACAGTTGCATGAGAAGCTGTAATTGGAGGGCACGCATACACCACCATACAAACAAGGATTTGTCACGCACCGATGAAAGTCATTCTCGCACTGAGTTCCATTAAAACCAGTCGTGCAATTGCAGCTGTACGAGTAATTTGAGGGTGTGCACGTTCCTCCATTGATACAAGGATTGCTTTCACAATCATGAAAATCATTCTGACAAACGTTTCCAGTGAATCCAGCGAGACAAGAACAAACAAAGCTTCCGTTGTTTGGAATACATGTTCCTCCATTGATGCACTGATTGATCTCACATTTATGGAAGTCATTTTCGCAGATTGTTCCGTTGTATCCTGTCACACATTGACACGAAGTTATCCCACTGGCAGAATTAGCGATGCACGTTCCGCCATTTTCACAGGGGAAATCGCCAAAACAGTCTGGAACACACAGCCCAGTCGTGGAATTCAAAGGTATGCACACACTTGCAAAATCAGGACAGGCACTAGGACATGCTGCCGAACACGCTGATTTGTAAGATGAATAGTCATTGCTGGTGTCAGTGCTGTAATTGTAGATAGGGCAAGACATCAAGTTCGGATAAAGGTAAAGCGTGGATTCTATCTCAAAGTAAGACGGGGTGACAAGAAGAGGGTGCAGCGGACCAGTGAGCATATTTCCTTGAAGTTCAATGTCAGTCAATCTGTATGCAGTTATCTGTGTAGGTATAGAACCAATCAACCCCATTGACGGGAGAACAAGTGTAGTTAAGTAGCTGCCATAGCCTATCTCTGTGGGGATGGTATTTCCTGGTGCTCTGCTTCCGATTGCAATGATCTCCTCGATAGATGTGTAGACAATCAAATTATTAATGTTCTCTGTGAAAAAAGAAAAGTGCACCCCAATCCATTTCATTGTTTCTAAATTTCCTGCATTTTCAAAGTTGAGTTGGAAAGATTCGTGCAGGTAAGTGGGTGCAGAGACACCAGAATCTATTGTGATGCTATTCAGGGTGTTGTTCGAGAGATTGCATGTTATACTTGTGCTTCCAGTTCCAGTCTGAGAGCAAAGCGATTTTCTCCACGACAAACCAGAAGAGTATGATGCATTTCCACTCAGTGTAGTTCCCAAAATCCAAATGGCTAAATCTTGCTGCTCTTCTCTCGTAGATGCGCAGTATGGTCCGTAGTAAGATGGTGCACAATTGCAGAAATGTTGAGTGGGCGAAGAATTGAACACCGTGCATGTTCCTCCATTCAAACACGGATTTGTAGAACATGACACTGCGCAGTTGTTTGTTGCACCCCCAGTACAATTACAAACAGCTCTATAACCAGACGCATAACATCCTGCGTCAATTCCTGGAGAACAAGGTCCGATTGCAGTGCATGTTTCTGTGTCGATGGAGCACTGTTGACCTTTGAGTCCTGAAGTGCAAGAACATCCGTAAGTATTGTTGTAAGGGGCGCACACTGTTTGATAAGCGCAAGGATTTGAGAAACATCCAGTGAAATCATTCTGACAATTAGTCCCATTGAAACCAGGTGCACAATCACACAAGTAAGTGCTGTTTTTTGGAATACAAGTAGCACCATTAAAACATGGCAAGTACCCACATCTACTGAAATCATTCTGACAGATTGTTCCATTGAAATTTGAAGCACATGTACAACTTGGAATACCCGTTGTGCTGTTGGTGATACAGGTTCCGCCATTTTCACAAGGGAAGTTTCCGTCACAATCTGGAACACATAAACCTTGGCCTTCGAAGATAACACACTTTTCATAGTACATGCATGTGATGGCATCACATGTCGTGCACTCAGAAACGAAATCGTTGTAATCGCTGTCAGCTGGGCTCAAGACAGACACTGAATAATTATTAACTGGGCAAGAAAACAAGTTAGGATACAAGAAGAATGCACCATGGGTAGTTTTTGTGATCAAAGACTGTGGCACTGTTCCATAAATCTTGTTGGAAGAGAGATTTATGTTGGAGAGTCCTGCTATCTGCGAAAGCTGGGTCGGGATGATACCAATGACATTTGATGTTGTGATGGTCAGCGTGGACAAATGAGATAACAATCCGATGTTTGATGGAATGAAATAAGGCTGAGGAAATACACAGCTCACTGCCACGAATGTTTCAAGTGAAGATACTGCACCTGAGATGAGATTTGTGACATCTTGTGACAGGTAGATGAGCGAGACTGAATAAAACTGAACAGAAGTCAAAATCCCAGTTTCTGAAATGTAAAGTGGCATCCCCTCACATGCTACAGTAGCACCAACCCCAGCGGGTACACTCGAAACCACAAGAATTGTATCTATCCCTCCACCAACACACTCGCCAACTGCGCCACCATGAGCATTTATCTGACCACACAAGTCCATTCTTCCGTTCATTCCATAAATAGCCAAGCCATTTGTAATCATGCTTTGAAAATAAAGGAAAACATCCTGTGCACCCTTGTATATGAATGCACAGTATGGGCCATACCACCCAGATGCACAAACGCAATACTGTGAAGTGGAAAGATATGTATAACACGTTCCTCCATTTTGGCAAGGATTCAAAGAACACGGGTTTGGAGACTGACAATTTCCTGTCAAACCAAGGGTACAATTGCACACTGCCATATAACCAGAAGAATAACATGGGGATATTCCAGCAGGTGAACAAGAAACCGCCGAACAAACACTGTTATCTATAGAACAAGTTGTCCCTGTTAAACCCTGCGTGCATGCACAAGAAAAGGTGTTATTGAGAGGTGTACACGCTGTATTGTACACGCATGGGTTGGAAACACAATGAGAGTAATCATTCTGGCAGATCGTTCCGTTGAAGTTGTTCATACAAGTGCAGTTGTAGCTGTTAACCATGTTATTGCAAGTACCTCCATTCAAACACGGATTGGTCGGGACACAGTTGTTGTTAAGAATAGAACAGTTTCTTCCTGAATATCCTGGTACACAAGAACACGTGTAATTATCAAAGAGCATTGCACACGTTGCTCCATTTTGACAAGGTGAATATACAGTGCAATCGTTTACTTCAGTCGTGCAAGTTGTTCCAGACCACCCTTCGACGCAGATGCAAGTGAAAGAGTTGATTCCGTTCACACATGTTCCAGCATTCTGACACGGGTTTGAAATGCACTCATTTATATTGTTCTGACAGGCAGTCCCATTAAAATTTGAGGTGCACGTGCAATAATTTCCAGTTTGCACACAAATCCCGCCGTTCTGACAAGTAGGACACAAAGAGCATGTGGCAAATGCGGTGCTGTAATCCGTGACAGGGAAGACACTGTAATTGAGTAACTGGCAATTAAATGCATTTTGATCCAGGTTGAGGGTTATTAAACTGGGCATGTTTGAATTCGCACCCAAAAATGAAGGTATAGTTCCTGTGAGACCATTGTTGGAGAAGTCGATGTAAGTTGCAGAAGTCATCGCAGACAATTGACTTGGGATTGTTCCAGACAATGAATCAGACCCAAGGTTTAGAGTGACAAGCTTTGACATTGCCGCAAGCTGTGTTGGGATACTTCCTGTGATTTCATTGAGTGACAATTCAAGAAAAGTGAGGCTGCTACACAAAGCAATCTGTGTTGGGATACTCCCACTTATCATACATCCAGACAGGTTTATTTTCTGTAGGGCAGGGAGAGAAGAACAGATGGTGGTGGGGATAGAACCATACATTTGAGTCCCTTTGGCAAGGAAAGAATTCAAGTTGGTCCAGACAGTTGCTGATCCAAGGAAAGAGGATGAACTCAAAGATGGCGATGTCTGTGCAGTCATTCCGTAAATGATAATTTGTGTGAGTAATGAAGATGCAGATGGGTTCCATGAAAGAGACGCCCCGCTGTTATTGTATGTTTGAATAGAAGTCAGTAAAGGCAACGATGGCAGCGATATCGTTTGCAAATTGTTCAATTGGATGTTGAGTGTGACTAAAGTAGAAGCAAATGCACATCCTGTCAGATTGAATGTCCCAGTTAACCAACTGTTACTGTACACAGACAATGTTGTCAAACCTGTTAACCCTGGAGCATTATTAAAGTCCAAGAAAGTTGCAGGTTGTGAGGTGGCACTGCTAATCGAAATCACAAATGATTGTAAAGCTGAAGTAAATCCTGCAAGACCCCATGCATTCATTGCACCACCGTTGAACTGCCAATTATACGGACTGAAGAATGATATCACATTTCCAGTGCAACCGCCACCAAAAAGGGAAGTTTGTCCACATGCTGATACTGTAGGACTGTAACCCAATCCAGTGAGGGTATTATAAGTCTGGTAAAGTTTGATGACAAGTGCCTGGGTCGGGTCTCTATTATAACATGTAGGTGCATAATAACCACTTGCACAGCTGCTTGTCTGGCAAATGTACTCTGTGATAACTCCGTAATAAGGACCGGTTGATGTGCAAAGTCCTCCACCAGCTCCTGAATTGCATCCACCTGCCCCATTGCACATGTTTCTATACTCACAGAAGTTTCCTTGTGCATTTGCATTACACGAACACACCCCGGAAACACACACTCCGTTATTGCTGCATGATGCAGTGGTTGTACAGGCAGCAGAACAGGCGGCTGAGGTGCTTATCTGTCCTGTTCCGATAACCTTGCAATAGGGAGTACCACCACTGCAACTTATGACGCCGTTAGTACAAGGATTTGGATCAAAGATAGCACAGGTTGATCCGATCCACCCTTCTACACAACTACAAGTGTAACTGTTAACTAGATTGTTGCATGATCCTCCATTGAGACAGGGGTTGACTGCACAGTTGTTGATTTCGGTTGAGCAATTTCTATCTGTCCACCCAGCAATGCAGCTGCAAGTGTAATTGTTCACAAGTTCGTTACAAGTGGCCCCATTCTGGCACGGGGAATACAATGTACACTGGTTTATCTCTATTTGGCAATTAACTCCTGACCATCCTGCCACACAAGCACAGCTGTAAGTGTATCCGCTAGCAGTACAAGTTCCTGCATTCACACAAGGAGTCGATGTACAGGGACTGTAAGATGTCAAGGATAGTGTGTAAAATCCACCTTGTGACTGTCCCCAATACCCAGCCACCACAAGATCATCTCTGAACATCACATTAGATCCGTAATATTGATTTGTAACTAGACCACCAGATGGCTGACCTACATTCATGACTTGACAGGGCGTGTAATTACAATCCCAAGAATAAACCTCTCCCGTGTAAGTGTTGTGGAAGTTGTTTCCGACGGTGACAATCCCAGAGAACACGCTCACTGAAATTCCAAACTGATCACCGGAAACTCCATCTGGGGCAGTCAGTTGTTGTAAAAGTGAGCAGCTAGTAAACACGGTGCAGGAATAAACGTAGACTGTTCCTTGTCCAGAATAAGGGGCACCTACCACCACAAGCGATCCCCAAATAGAGACAGAAAATCCAAATCCAATGTTCGCTCCTGAAGAAACGAAAAGAACAGATGCCTGCGTGCAAGGAAATGATGTGCAGTCATAAATGTAGGCATTTCCACTTGTAGAAGTTTTGTAAGGGGATGCCACCACAATTATGTTCTCATAACTTGCTACTGTCCAGCCAAAATTGTCACCGGCTGCCTGACCAGAAGCTGGGAGTGGGGTGTCTTGCTGAGAACACACTGTTTTGTTACACATAAAGACATAAGCTCTTCCAGCCTGTGAATTTCCAGACACAGTAGCAAGGGGTGCACCTATCACCACCAATCCATTCTCACTGACGGCTATGGAATTTCCAAAGTAATCACCTGAAGCACCAAGAGATCCCGTGAAAGTCGCAACCTCTGCAACACTGCTTGACGTGTAAGTGAAAAGGTGAACAGACCCAGCTGCCCCGTTGTTATTTGGTGATCCGACTACCATAAAATTGGCATTGAGATCTCCAGAAGTTCCAAAGTAGGCATTTGTTCCTGAACTAGATCCACTGAATGTCGCTGCCAAACTGCATGGGAGGGTCTGACAATTGTAAAAATAAGCAGAACCTTGCTTTACAATGCTTCCCACTTTGTTGTAGTACATGCCAGCGAGAATGTAATTGTCATACACACTCAAAGTGTTGTAAACATACGAATCTGCCCCATTAAATTGTACGACTGCAGTCGTGGTGGATGGGTCTGCATAGTTAGTCGATCCGGCTACAAATTGATACACACCCAAGCTGATGCTATCACAGTAAGTTCCAGTATAAGATCCTGTGCAAGTGCAAGTAAATCCTCCTAATATAGCATTGCACGAGCCAAACGCCCCACACTTAGAAACAATACACTGTGAATAATCATTTGCACAGGTTGTTCCATTGAATCCACTGGTGCAATTACAAGTGAATCCGTCGAAAATCTGATTACAGGTTCCCCCATTCAAACAAGGGGCAGATGTACAAAAATTGATCTGTGTCGAGCAGGTTGTTCCTGTCCATCCAGCCACACATGCACAGCTGTAGCTATTGATTCCGTTGGTGCATGTTCCAGCATTCTGGCAAGGCGAAGAGATGCATTCGTTGATATTGTTCTGGCAAGTGGTTCCGTTGTAGTTAGCAGTGCAGACACAAGTAGATCCACTCTGAATGCACGTTCCGCCATTGATGCAAGTTGGACAGGATGCACAAGAGGGTGTTCCATAGGTTGCATAGTCTGTGCTCGCGAACACGTTGTAATTGGGAAGAGGACAATTGAATGATTCTGCCTGGGCCAGATTCAGCAGGGTCAAGACTGGGAAGTTGGAGGCCACGGTAAAGAAATCCGGAATGGCGCCAGTGTTGGAGTTGGCATCCAAGGCCAACTGTGTGGCGGCCTGCAAGTTGATGAGCTGTGATGGAAGGGTGCCACTTATGGTGTTGAAATACAGATAAAGAATCTGAAGTTTGGTGAGGAAACCGATCTGAGTGGGAATGGGACCAGTGAGAGAATTAGAGAAGAGGTAAAGACTAGTCAGAGAGGTCAGCTGCCCGAACTGGGTTGGGATAGATCCTGTCAGTTGCATCGATGAGAGGCCCATGTAAGACAACGAGGTCAGTAAGCCCAATTCAGTAGGGATGGTTCCACTCATGCCGACAGAGGTGGCCAAATTCAAGAAGGTTAATTTGGACAGCTGCCCGAACTGAGTTGGAATGGATCCTGTGATCGAGCCGCTGGACACGTCCAAATACTGAAGATTGATTAGCAGACCCAGACAGGTTGGGAGAGTCCCCGAGATCTTGTCGCTACTCAAGTCCAAATGGCGCAAGGGCGTGAGCGAACAAAACAGAGTTGGAAAGGCATTGATGATCGCCGAGTTCTGCATGCTGAAATACTGGAGTTTGGCCCACAAACCCACCTGAGTTGGCAGACTGCGACTGTTTGATCCGGCATTATCCCAGTTGAAGGTAACCAGGTTTACCAACCCGCCTATCTGAGTGGGCATGCCCACTGCGCCCATGGTAGTAGCGCTTATGTTCAGGGTGACCATCTGCGTGAGGAGACCCAGCGTGGTGGGAAAGGTGGTGAAGTGATTCGTGCTGAGATCCAGGTACTGAAGGTTTGTGAGCAGGCCCATCTCGGTTGGAAGAGTCCCAGTGAAGAGGGACGTGTGCATGTCAAGGTAAGTCAGTTTGGTCAAAAGGCCAAGGTTTGTGATCAGGCCGACGTTGAAATTGTTCGAAAACATTTTCAGTGTAGTGAGCTGAGTTAGGGACGCAATCTGGGTGGGCAGGGAGCCAGTGAACCCACTGCCTGACATACCAAGATATACAAGATTCGGATATCCGCCTATGTTGCTGTACAGAGAGGCACCAAAGGGCAGATAACTTATGTCTAGATGGAGCAATGATGCCGGAACAGAGCATAGCACGGTAGGAATTCCCGTGATGGAATTGTAGGACATATCCAGGTATGCGAGAGGTAAAAGTGTCAGCTGGGAGGGAAATGACCCGGTGATCGAGTTGGCCCGGATGTCTAGGGTTATGAGATGAATCAAGAGACCGATCTGGGTAGGGTAGGCTCCGGTTATGCCTATGTTGCTGATGTTGAGGAAGGTCAGCGAGGTGGGGAAAATGTTAGTGGGCAGGGCTATCCCATATAAATTGTTGGACAAGGAGAGCATCGTCAGGGTAGTTGATGCAGATAGATTAGGAAGTGTGCCTGTAAGCTTGTTGGAGTAACCCAAAATGGTGGTAATGGCTGGCAGTGATGAAGGCAACACGAGCGCAGTGAATGAGTTCTGGTAGAAACTGATGTAAGTAAGCACAGATCCACCCACTGTAGACCCGAGGCTAAGAGTACCAGACATGGTGTTCTGAGAGATATCTATGTACGCAAGGAACTGGATGCTGGCAAGAGACAGGGCTCCAGTCAGACTGTTTCCGTACAAGACGACATTTTTCAAGTTGGTAAGCGCTACCACTTGTGTGGGTATAGATCCGCTCAGGGTGTTTGAATTCAATTGCAGATTGGTCAACTGAGTGAGCAAGCCGATCTGAGAGGGTATGGAACCCTGCAAGGTGCATGCACTCATGATGATCGTGGTAAGCTGAGTCAGAGATCCAATCTGGGTGGGTATGGTCCCGGATATGGAGAGGAGACTCATTTCCAGGTGCTGCAAGTTCACCAAATTTCCAAGCGTGGACCCCAGAGTGATGCTCATGCCATTGTTGCTAGCGAAGTTGATGTAAGTCAAGGAAGTGAGGGAAAAAATGTTGGACGGGCAGTTGGTAAGACCGCTGTTGAGATTGGCCCCAAAATACTGCAACGGAGCCATGAGTCCGATCTGAGTGGGGATGGTGCCTGTCATTTGAGAGTTACTGAAATCAAAGTGAACAAGATTCGTAAGTCCTCCAATGGTGCTAGGGAGGCCAGCCGCAAAGGCGTTCCCACTGACATCCCAATAGGTGAGCTGTGTGAGCAGGCCTATTTGCGTGGGCAGTGATCCAGTGAAGACAGAAGAGTGCATGTCAAGATAAGTCAGAAGGGTTAGGCTGCCAATGTTGGAGACCAGGGCAGCATTGAAATTGTTCCCAAACATGTTCATCGAGGTGAGTTTGGTCAGGGCCCCGATCTGAGTGGGCAAAGCTCCCGTTAACCCACACCCTGAAAACCCAAGGTAGGCCAGGTTTGTGTACTGACCAATGTAACTATACAAGGAAGCAATGAACGTGCAAGTACTGATGTCAAGGTAGAGCAAGTTAGCAGCATTGGAACACAGGATGGTAGGGATGGATGTAATGAGTGGGTTGGCTGATATATCCAGGTAAGTTAAGGGACTCAGGGCAATCTGAGTGGGTACGGATGTACCGAGATTGTTGTGACTGAAATCAAGGTGAGTTAGGCTTGTTAGAAAGCCTATGTTTGAATTGATTGTGCCAGTTAGGCCATTGTGAGCATACGAGGCAAAGGTTAGCGATGCGGTTGCGGTGTAGGTAGCGAACAACGGACCCCCAGTGAATGAATTGACACTGAAATCGAGCGAGGTCATGGCCGTGGTAGCCAGCTGAGTGGGGATAGTACCCGTGAGCTGGCAGTTGCTCACATTCACTGTTCTCAGTGTACTCTGAGAAATCACAGGGAATGTGGTGGCAAGAGGATTGGAGGACAAATTCAAGTTTACCAGGGCTGTCATGGTGGCTAGCTGAGTTGGAAATCCGGTCAGGGCGTTTCCTCCAAGGGATAGGGTTGTGACCGTCGTGAGAGCCCCTATCCCAACTGGGATGGCCCCGGACAGAGAATTTCCAGAGAGATCGACCACTGTCGCTGTTGTGTAGGCTCCTATTTGAGCAGGTATGCTCCCTGTGAGGCCAGCGTAGCTGAGCTTGATGGAGGTCAGACTGGGCAGTGCCGTGTGAATGGTTGAGGGGATGCTCCCTCCCATATTGACACTATAGATCTGCAAACTCGTGAGCGAGGACCAAACCAAGGCAGACCCCAAAAAGGTTGCCGCGCTGAATGAAGGTGAGAGAGTGGCCATCTGATAGATCTGCAGAGTGCTGATAGAAGTGGATCCATTGGGTACCCAGGTCATGGCCGCATTAAAGTTGGAGAAAGTAGACAGGGATGTCAAGGCGGACATAGAGGGCAGTGTTATGGTGGTGAGAGAGTTGAGCTGCATGGACAGGGTGGTGATGGACGAGACGCATCCACATCCTGTCAAAGTGAAGGTACCACCAATTCCTATATTGTTGTCGAAGCTGAGGTGAGTGAGCCCTGTGGCAGTTGTGGCGGCACTAAAATCCAAAAAGCTGGCACTCTGTGGGTAAAAATTGGTGGAAGAGGCAGCTCCTGTGAGACTGAACGATGTGAGGATAGAGGTGAAAGAGGCCATTCCCCAGGCAGGCATTTGAATTGGGGTAAGAAATGACCATATGGTACCAACACTGATTGTTGCCACCACACTGCTAGTACACGTTCCACCAAACATACTGGTCTGACTGCATGCCGTGAGGGTTCCGCTGTAAGTGACACCTGTCTTGGTGTTGAACCTCAAGTACCAAAGAGTAACCTTTGATTGGGTGATGTCTGTATTGTAACAAGTGGGGGCAAAAAAGCCACTGTTGCAGCTGGTACACTGATATTCTGTCACTGCACCAAACAATGCACCTGTGGACGTGCAAGTGCCGCCACCTGCACCAGTATTACACACCCCTCCACTGTTACACATGAATCTGTACTCACAATAGTTTCCCTGAAAATTTGGGGTGCAAGTGCACACTCCAGAGTTACAAATTCCTCCGTTCTGACATGCGCTTGATCCACCACTTGTGCATGTTGGAAAACAAGAACCACTTGCACTTGTTGCCCCTGTTCCTGTTACCTGACACAATTGACTTCCACTGCACGCTGTGACGGCTCCATTCGTGCAAGGGTTTGGGTTAGTTGCTAAAACATCCTTTGAAAGCAGAATGAAAAAAAGCAAGGACAAAGGTAACAATATCTCATATCTTTTCATTTTTTCTAAAGTTCAAGGGGAAAAAACAGCACCGACAACAATTACTTTGTCCACAACAGAAAAAGGGGGAAGTTGTTTATATTAAATTTTTCCTTTTCCCTTTTTAATAAGGAGTGAATGACTTTGAAGTATAAAGGTTTTGATGGGTGGATGAATTTGAATGCAGAAGTTTGAAGAAGAAGAAAAAAAAAGAAAACAAGACAAACAGACAGAAAAACAATGTATGTACATCCTATGTATTCTTTTTGATTCGTGTGCATGCGAACAAAACCCTACAAAATTATAAAAAAACGCCAACAGTCTGTCGTGTCAGAAAGTCGACGGAAGAGAATTCCAAAACAGGAGATATTAAACTGGGATTTCAACATGCCAGTGGAACATGCAGAGTTCGAGACATTGTGCTCAACTCTAAGGCAGCACTGCCGTCAATGGACATTCCAGAAGGAAAAAGGTGCAACAGGATACCTGCATTGGCAAGGGAGGTGCAGGTTGAAAGTGGTAGGCAGAGAGCAAGACGCCATACAGGCTACCATGTGCAAGAGACCTCAACCAACAGTCAGTGAGAACATTGAGAATACATTTTACTGTACCAAAGAAGACACAAGGGTGGAAGGACCTCGGGATGCATAAATAAAGCCCAGAAAATAAACGACAACCAAGGCGATACCACGACCAAAAACGACACCTATGGATAAAACATCACAACGTGTGTTCACAAAAATGATAACCGATTTGATGGTCGCAGCACTGACACTCTTTGGTGCGGTTTATGAGTTAATTTTTGAAAATTCTAACGTCAATATCTTCTTTCGAGAGATGACGCTTACATTTAATGACCTAAGGGGACCTCAGGAACACAGAAAGATGGCCAAAGACCATGTGGACGATTGAAGAGATTTTTGTGTTTCTCTGAATCCCCACTATGTCCAAATCATCGATCGCCGACTACAATCTCGGCTTCAACCACGGCTTCGACCTGGGCTTCAACTTTACCCAGCAAAGTGTTTATGCGATCTCAAGCACGAACGACGACTGTTGGAACTGTGGTTGCGACCAAGGGCGTGAAATTGACAACAACGGAACTTGCGGATATTGCCAAAAGACTTTCTACGCCAACCCTAATGCCACCCTTTGAAAAAAACGCAGAGAACGTGTTCCCAAGTTACTTTCCAGTGACATTCCCTTTGAGACCAAAAATGGCCGTTGTGGAAATTGGATAAACGACATCGAGTTCACCAATACGCTTGACAAAGAAAGCCACGCCTCGAAGACGACAAAAAGTAAAAAACGAACGACGGAGACCAACTAAGAAGGTGAATCGACAAAGAAAGAAAGAAACCGACTCGGGGAAAAATACAAAAAGAAGTTCATCACATTGTCAAAAAGATGGTGGGAGGGTAGAGGAAAGGGTGATTGGGATAAGATAGAGAATGAAAAAGTGAGAATATTTTTTTTTGTTTTTATAGGCAAGATTGAATATTTGTTTACCCATGGTTATGATATTCTTATTATGGTTATGATTTTTCATTTATTTTTTTTGAAAAAAAACAATCATTTATTTTTAGATTTCTTTTCCTCTTTCAGACGTCAAAATTGTGTGAGCAAGATGTTTGAATGCTTGCTCTGAATGTTGTCGAATGATGTTTTGTTTCATTGATCCGACTACACGATGACACAGAATCATTTGAATTTCCATGGGCAATCTTGAGGCAATTGACAAGAAACGAAATTGCATATCTTCTGTTGATATAGAAGAATGCTTGAGTCGAAGTAAACCGTCACACAAGAAAACAATCAATGCAAATCGATTTGCTGCCATTTCATTCAACATTCCAGTCTTTACACGAAGTTCGTGAATTGTCTGTAATGGTTTGGCGATATATCTTTCAAGCAGCGACACAATTTTTTTAAAGTCTCGCACTCTTGCAATTTCAAGTGCAGTGTAGCTTCCTTCGACTTGAAAGTTTTTTGACTTTTTGTTCTCGACATCTCCTATATATTTTCCGCTGGCAATGAGACATTCGATCATCTCGAGATATCCTTCATAAGATGCATACCACAACGGGGTGCGTCCGTAGTTGTCATCAAGGCTAACATCGACACGCCGATCCTTCAATAATGTTCGAAATACAGATGGTTTATTGCACTCACAGGCTATTGAAATTGGAGTTTGTCCAAAGTAGTCTCTGGCGTTGATATTAATGTCTGGATGTGTCAACAGAATTTTCACGACATCACAATGACCACGCACGGAAGCAATGTGAAGAGCGGTAGCTTTTTTATAATCCCATTGACGATTGACATCTACTGTTGGATCCTCCAGTGAACGTGACACCTCAAAAACATTGCCATTCTCTGAAGCGTCGAACAAATCAGCTGATGCAAAAGACGGCATCGCTGCACAGACACGACGAAAGAAAGAAATAAAAAAATGAGAATCCCCCAAAAAGAAAAAAAAAGAACAAAGGGAAAAAGGGAAAGAAAGAAAATGCCTTTTTATTTTATTCTTTGCCCAATTTGGGTAATGTTTTTATTTTTAGTACATCTGGTTATGATTTTTTCCCTTTATTTATATCTTGTCGGTTTTTTTCGTTTGCTTCATCCACACCATCTCAGCTCTCCTTTTCCCTTTGTTTTTTTTCCGAAATCATCCCGCTCATGTCTACCATCTGCACGTTTTTGGATAAGCATATCCAAATGGATTCCTTGAACCTCTTCATTCAGGGCGGGACTGCCAACCAACATCATGCCTGGCTTTCTGCTCTACTCTCTCATGTCATCAAGCACGACATTCTTACTCTTCTGTCAGTATACGAGTACAACGCTGATGCTGGAACTATCACCAACATCTCTGCCTTTCCAGACAGCCCAGAGTATGCCAAATGCTGGAAAATGGGATGCACTACAGGCGACACTGATACATCAAGAGCACCTCCTCCACTTTACTCGACCGTGCTGGATGAAAATGGCCAGGATGCTCTCGCTGGTATCAAAGTGGACGGAGTTAAACTTTCAGAAATACAACGACAGCAACAACATCTTCATACCACAGCCCGTGAAGATGGGATGAAGTTTGTGCTTCAGTGGATGCAAGAGCGTCCTGCTCCCGTGATCATGGTCATGAAAAACCTCAAGACTGGAGATTTCGGCTCTGCTGACACCGCCAACCTCTTCAGGTCTCTCAGGAACAAGACCAACATCTTCTGGTGCTTCACTACACAGTACTCCATGGTGATTCCCAAGGACACTATCCCAAAGTGCTTCGACTTCATCTTGCTGTTCAACCCGGAAAAGCTCACAGCGAAAGGGGAAAACGCCTGGGTCTCTACATTCTTGAGCGAAAATGTTCACGATCAAGCCTCGTGGTTCAAAAGGACCCTACCAAAGCATGTTTTGAACGTCAGCGAGCATTTGAATTCTCCCCAAGTGTCAAATCATGTTGACAAAACCGAATCATACTGGAGTCTCTACTTGGCAATCACGGGCAGTGTCACTCGCGACAAGAAAACAGGATTCTTCTTGTTCCATCGTTTACGTATTGTTACCCGTGATACTGCCTCCACCCCCTTTCGCCCCATGACAGAGGAAGACTTCTTGAATGATGATGAAAATGACACCAACAGAGGTCCAAATGAAGTTGATTGCCGTCAACAATGATTGTGTTTTTGTGACAGCCACACTGATAAACAAAAAAAAAGAAAGAAAGAAAGAAAGTAAGAAAAGAAAAGAAAAAAAGTCTTCTCTTTTTTATTATTATTGTTCGTCTTGAAGTGAAGCAGCAAGGGTCATGAAAGCTGGTTCTGAATCCTTGGTTAAAATGGTGTCTTTGGCTGATCCCACGGCACGATTGCAAACAACCATTTGTAGTTCCATGGGAAGTCTTTTGGTGATGGCGAAAAAGCGCGACGACACACATAGATCAGAAATACCCGAATCAATCTCCTTTACGAGATCATCACACAAAAAGACAACCAGTGAGAATAACTCAGAGGCCATCGCATTCTTGAATTTGAGATTCACTCGAATTTCGTGCTTGATCTGTTTTGGTCTCACCACGAATCTTTTCAAGAGTTCCGCGATTTCGTGACGTGAAAGCCCAGTTGCGAGTTCAATAGCTGTGCGACTTCCGGTACTCATCCACGACCCTTTATCGTTTTTGACATCTCCAAGATGTTTGTCACTCGCGATGAGCCAGTTGATTGTGTTAATGTGTCCACTATACACCGCGTCCCATAATGGAGTGCACCCCTGTTTATTTTGATTTGCAGCGTCGACACTGGGATTCAACAACAGCAATTTGACAATAGAAGTTGCCCCATTCCAACAACCAAGTGAAAGAGCAGTCTCTCCGTTTAAAGTCGATTTATTGGTGTCGATATCCGGATGAGCGAGAAGGAATTTGACCACATTCTCGTTATTTCTCATGGAAGCACACATGAGAGCTGTATCTCCTGAACAGCTTTTAGCATTTATATCTAATTCAGGATAACATTCTAATATGGATAACATTGTATCCAATCGACCATCGTGTGCTGCACAACAAAAACTATCCACTGCAGCCTTTGTCATTTTTTTCACGAACAAAGAGAAACAGAAAAAAAAGAATAAGGGAGGGAATGATGTAGTTTTTTTCGACTTTCTTTCTTTTTTTTTAAAAAAAATTCAAAAATAACAAGTGACAGATAAAAAAAAATTCAAGAAAGTAAATCATTTGCTAGGGATTTGAATGCTAGTTCTGAATCCTTGTTGAGAATGTTCTGCTTCATTGATCCAACAACACGATGACACAAAAGCATCTGTAATTCCATAGGTAATCTCCGAGAAATAGAAAAGAATCTGAAAGCACAGCTCTTTCTCATATACCGCACAAGTAAGAAATAATTATGGGTATCTAGCACTCCAATTAAATGGTTCGTGCTAAAATCGAGTCGAAATAAATCATCACACAAGAAGACGATGAGGGCAAAGACCTCGGCAGCCAGCGCATCCAGCATTCCAAGCTTCACACGAAGTTCATGCCTGGTTTGTGCTGGATTGGCAACGAATCTTTTCAACAAAGACACGAGTTCGTCATTTTTACCTGTCTTTATTGCAACATCAAGTGATGTGTATTTGAAGTATTTGTTATGCACCCACCATCCCCCTTTCTTGTTCTTGACATCTCCCAGGTCCCTGCCACTTGCAACGAGCCACTCGATTACTTCATTGTGTCCATAACAAGATGCATACCACAGCGAAGTGCGTCCCTTGTTATCTTCGAGTGTGACATCTACACGTGGATGCTTCAGTAGTATTTTAACAACAGACACACGACCATATTCACAACCACACGAAATGGGAGTTTTTCCTGTGCTATCCCTCAAGTTGACATCAATGTGCGGATGTACCAAAAGCAGTTTGACAACTTCAACATGATCATTGTAGGAAGAAATGTGAAGAGAAGTCATCAGAAACGCTTTTTCGAACCAGTTGACATTGATCAATGGGTGATCCCTCAACAGAGATGACACTTCAGATGTGTTACCATCTTTTGCCGCACTATACAATTTCTTTTCGATACTGTCTGCTGACATGATGAGAGGAAAGAAGAGAAGTAGAAAGAAAAAGAAAAGAAAAGACAACGATCATGACTTATCTTTTTTTTTTCTTTCTTTCTTTTTTCTATTTTTGATTTACATTGAAAAAAAAATTAGCAAGTGATCTAAATGCATCTTCAGAATCGTTTGTTAGGATGCTGTCCTTATATGATCCCACAGCACGATTACAGAGGATCATTTGAAGTTCCATGGGTAATTTCTGGATGATTGAAAAGAATCGAACAGCCATATTCTTTCTTATGACCCTGTTTGAAACACCTTCTCCGATGTACACGTCAAGTGGTATCCTAATTCGAAGAAGGCCCTCGCAGAGAAAAATATTCAAGGCGAAATGCTCGGCTGCCAGTTTATTCAATGCCCCAAGCTTCACACGAATTTCGAGGCAAGTCTTTTTCGGGTTGGCGGTGAATCGTTCCAGAAGTGACGCGACTTCAATATTTTTCATATTTCTTGCAATTTCAAGAGCTGTGTACCAAAAGTCGTTGGTTTGTCTCCCTTTCTGTTTTATGAAATCTCCAATATACTTGCCACATACAATCAACAACTCGACAATTTCAATTCTATTGTAATAAGATGCGTGCCACAGTAAAGTGCGTCCATTGCAATCACAAAGATGCACTAGAACACGAGGATCATCCAGAAGCAATTTGACAACATACACTTCATTCCATCGACAACCGTACATCAATGGAGTTTTTCCATCTTCGTTTTTCGAGTTGACTTCGATATTTGGGTGTGCCAAAAGCAGTTTAACGACTTTAGCATGACCAAGCAAAGAAGCATTGTGAAGGGGAGTCCACTGGTTGTCGTTTTTCATGTTGACATCTATGTCTGGGTTGTCTCTCAAGAGAGATGATACCTCAGTATCACGACCACAAGCTGTTGCATCCCAAAACTCTTTCTCTACAGGCTTCGCCATTGTTGAGAGATAGAGGGGAAAAGGAAGAAGAAAAAAAAAGAAAAAGAAAGATGAACGAAACATTTTTTTTTCAATTTCTATTTTTGGGGTTCGCTTTAGAAAATCTTAGAAAGTGCCACGAAATCAGGTTCAGGATCCTCGTTCCATTCATCACGGCACAACACTTTGAAATTCACGAGCAAGCGAATGAAATGCCCCGTTTGACACAGATGTCAGAACAATGTCAATTTTCATTAAGTTGTGCAAGCGATTGCAAATCACCATCTGCAATTCAATCGGAAGCAATGAAGTTATTGTGAAAAATCTCATGGCCTTCTGTTGTCGAAAAGTAGTTTCATCGACAATCTTCTTTGTCACAAGTAGTTTGTCACAGACGAAAATGACCAGCGAAAATGTATCTGCCACCATGGAATCGACACACATAGATTCCATTCTACAGAAATGCCTGGTAACAAGTGGAAGATCATAAAGTTTTTTGACAAGAACAAGCACGTCGATTTTATCTTGTTTTATCAAGTCCATTGTTCTTGTTAATATGAATTCGAGCGCGTTTAGTTTTTTAAGCGACGGATAACGTAACACAGTTTCATGAAACCCCCCGTGTTCTCCTTTGTTGAACGGATTCAAATCATGAAAATCCCTGTAGGCTATGAATTGGATCAATGTTTTTAATTCCTCGTAAACCACAGCATATGCAAAGGGGGTCATGCCTGTGCAGTCAGGTATTTGTGTATCCACTCTCTTGTTCTCGAGAAACAACTTCCTGATTTGTCTGAGTTGGGTTTTTGTTGCCATGATCTTTGACAAAAACGTCCAAGAAAGAGCCGTTGCGTTTGTAGCGGTCACTACATTTGGATCAATTGCTGGCTGTGTTAACAAAAATTCCACCGCTTCTACGTTTCCATAGTAAACTGCAAGATGCAACCAAGACACTTGGTGGATACCTGCTGTGTCTGTTTCTTCCACTCCTTTGAATATTTTATTCAAATCAAACCCAGGATTGCACTCTAAAATATCCTTCATTGTTTTGACGCATGTCACGGAATCATTGTCGACGATCGCATCTCCAAAAGCATCAGTTTCTTGTTGTGACCCAGCAGTGTAATACATAAGATAAATTGTGCGAGTAGAAAAAAAAGAGAAAGAGGGGTGATGTGAGAGATAGGGATGCGTTTGAAAAAAAAAGAAATTTATTTTTATTGTTATTATTTGTCGCTAATTTTATTTTGTCTATTTTTATTTTGTGTGCATTTTTTGACTTTCCATCCTTCTCATCATCGCTACCACAACAACTTCCCCGTCATTTTTTATAAAAAAAACAATGAAGACATACACCACTTTTTACAACGGGGATGAACCTTTCAGAGTCGTGGTGGACGAAAACAATGTTCGTGTATACAAAAATGGAAATGGAAAACAAGATGATGAGCTGTTGTATACCTTGAAAGATGTCATCAAAGTGTTCCCCGCTAAAGATCCCTTTGAAGCTCGTGATTTCGGTGCTGTTGTCATCCAAACTTCAGTTCGCACTTACTTTTATGTTTGTAATGAAATTTACACATTTGTGGTCGAACATGACGAACAGATCAAGGAAGTTCTGGCACCCACTTACACTCGCACTGTTCCGTATCCATACGCTGTCACAGAGAAGAACTTTTATCTTCTTCTGAGTGGAGTTAAACTTCCAATGAGCATGCACGAAAATCAATCTGGGATTGAAGATGATTGCTACAGATTATACTATGGTTTGCCAGTACACATTCAAGAAGCACTCAAGAAAATTGATTGTACTGTTTTGGTAAAAAAAATGACAACGTATAACAACACATATTTCTTTGCAGCAAAAAAATGTTAACTGGGCTTTCGAACAAAAAAAAGAAAAAAAGAGAGAATGCAAATCGGAAAAACGCACTTTGTTTCATTTCATTTTTATTTTTTAATCCTGTCAATTACTTTGTTTACATCACCACGAAACCTAGCCAATTCATTGATCACGGCTTGCCTTCCAGCTTTTGGACATGCCACAATAACACAAGCAATATCTTTTTCAAGTTCGTTTCTCTCAAAATCGAGTTGTTTTCCATATTTTATGGAGATATCCTCTGAAGACCCTTCTTTATGTATCCAGTGTGAAATCATCTCATCCAGTGAAAGACTGCTCACTTTCCATGTTTTGGCTCTTATGATAACATCGACATCGTGAAACTCTCCTCTTCTTTTTTCTTCCTCTGTCCTAGAATCTTTCCAGGCTGGAATACGCTCGTAGATGATTTCTGCTTGGTCATCAGACATGATAGCTAACAAAAAAACCGAGAGAGAAAGAAAGGAAAAAAAAGAGAGAGGAGAGAAGAGAAAGGTCCATTTTCAATTAAAAAATAAAATTATTTTATTTTTGATTGCAAAACCAGCTCAACATCTCCATTATTTTTCAAGAGTGATTCTATTGCTTGCTCTCGCGTTTTCTTCATCTCAGTCATCAACACTGAAATATTGGCTTCTGTAACATGTCTCTCTAGCAAAATATCCACAAGCAGCACAATGTTACAATGCATTTCTTCTGAAAATAATCGTAAACGCTTATTTGCTCCGGCTCTTTTCATATCTTCTTCTCTTTTTCTGCGATCTATGATCATGAGTGCAGTGATTTCAGAAATAACATCAAACTGTTTTGACTTATTCAAAGGTGTCATTTTACTGACATGTTCATTTACATGAACCACTTCACCCCTGTGATTGAAAAGACACACTCTCTCGAAAGTGTAAAGAATTCTTTGTGTCATGTCAATCACATTAAATGTGTTTTGTGAAGGTTCTTTTGGAGTAAGATCTGGCACGACATAGAAAGATTCAGTCATTCTGAAAAAAGGATCAGCGAAGGGGTTTTTATTTTTTTTTCATTTTTTGTTTTTATTTTTTTTTATTTTGAAAAAAAGAACAACTCAATTAAAAATAACATAAGCATTGTCTTGTTTTTGTTTCATCGCCCAACAACACTTGACCAGACGATCTTCAGAACCATCATCCACAAGTTTTAAATGTGCTGCTTTGTCTGCATCGTTCTTCCCCTTTGAAATGAAATATAACATGAAATTCATCTTGACATCTGGGTTTTCTTTTATCCTGTCGAAGAAACCGAAGTAGTAAATCTTTTCCTGTGTTACTTGAAGAGGTGGCGCACCAAGAATTCCAAAATGTTGATTTCCCCAATCTATGTAGTTCCTGGAAGTTTCTATGAATGCTTTCTCAAAGGTCACTCCACTGGCTGGAATCATAGCAATCTGAAAGAGTGTGCCAGGACTGTTGGTTGCTGGTTTCCAGGTGAAGGCTCTGTGGCCCATATCAACCAAATCTATCTGTGGGCCAAGAACTTTGCGCAACTTGTCCATATAAGCAAGCAACAAGGGTTGAACGATCGCATTGTGCTCTTTGGCTTTGGTGTAGAAGTCATTCATTTCTTCGGTTGCACAGAATGTAGGTTTGATCACGCCTTCGCTCATTTTTTGCAAGAAAAGAAAAAAAAGAGAGTGAGAAAAATAAGGAGAAGAATGAGAAATTTGTCACAAAACCTCACTTTTTATTTTTTTTTCAGGATACAACGAAGCAAGATAACAGAACGCAGGAAATGAATGTTTGGAAGTGATAGTGTCTTTGTTGATGCCAAACATCCTGTTGCACAAAATCATCTGAAGTTCGAGTGGGAGCCGAGTTGCCATTTTCAAGAAACGTACAGTGTCACATTCTTTTTCGGTGAGTGGTGGGTTGATTTTTAAATATCCATCCGATGCCAAAACCACCGTTGCGTAGATCTGAGTAGACAATGCATCTGAAAGTTTGTATAATACTTCGCACTCGTGTTTGGTTTGCAAAGGGTATGTCTTGCACTTCTCGAAAAAGTTTACCAGGCCATTGAATTTACAATATCGAGCCATTTCTAAAACTGTAATGGGCTCATTTGTAATTTCACGAGAGAGAAAATCATGGAAATTCGCACGTTTGTCTATTCCTAGTTCATCATAAGAACGATAAGCAACCATCGCTTGCAATTGGTGGATTGCTTCATCACCGACACATGCAGTTCTACAAAGGATGTTGAGGTTATCCCATGTTTCGACTATGTCGACTCTGACTCGTGGGTCTGACAAAAGGATGATGAGCATGCCAGGGTCATCATCCTTTGTTTCAGAACACGCATCAAATAGGGCTGTCGCGTTGTTGCTATCAGCCATATTTACATCGACATCAGGATGGGCAAGGATGATGGACACGATAGAGGGCAGCGAGTGGCGAACGGCGTAATGAAGGGCAGTGAAATTAATATCACCTAAACCATCAAAAGTTTCGTTGATTTTGAGAGGGTGATGTTTGTCGGTGGCAAGAATTTTCTTGGCTGTTTTTTGACGATTTTCTTGAATAGAAACGACAAGATCGTACATCCTGCTATCGTCTTCCCTGTTTGGATCATTGGATTCTAGTCCAATGTCTTCGTATTCATCATCATCTTCTTCCACATCACTGTCTGGATATTGATAATACAGGTGAGGTTTCCAATCGTCGTCGTCGCATTTAAGACCTTTGTCCTTTTTGTCTTTCGCATCCAAATAACATAACAGCGATTTCGGGCAAAATGAAGACAACATTTTCGAGTTTTTTAGTTCGAAGAGAAAAAAAGAAAGAGGCGAAAAACGAAGACATTCAAATTAAAAAATTTTTTGGGGGTAGATGCATTTTCCCTTGTGGTGTATTTATATCCCACAAAAAAAAATAAAAAAGCAGTCACACTTGAAAAAGCAGTCATTTTTTAAAAAAGCAGTCACAAAAATTATGATGATGCATTCTTTTTTTATTGTTGTTGTTATTGTTTATGACAAAATAAAAAAAGAATGTCTTCTTTATTTGTAATCATTGTTTTTGTTTGGATGCATCTAGTTTCACAGTCTCATCTTGTTTTTTCTTCTCGAAGAGGGTGGCAAAGTGCTGTCCAAAGAACATAAAGAATACTCCCACTATCAAACCGATGATAGCATTCTGAATCCCATTAAAGTTTCTGCATGATGCGAGAAGTAGCATGATTTGCGAAATAAAGTAAAGCCACCCTACTCGAATAGAGATGTCGAAATAGATGAGAAGAAGCATTGACCCAAACACCCAAATCATGTGAAGGACCCAGTAAATGTCATAGTCTGAGTTTGAAATAAAGATGGAAATCCAGAGCATGCTCAAGTAGAAATTGAGAAGTCCGATATGCCTGGATGCATCCTTGAAAAACATTGCAGATGATCTAGGCCAGAGGTCATTCGAAATCTTTCCAGCAATCACCACACAAAAAGAAAACACAGAGTGATATCTGACTACGGATGCTTTATCTAATCCAAATGTCACGGCATCCAAGAATGTGTCGGTTTTAGGAGAATATAAAGTACACAATCCAATGAGTGTGATGATTGTCATGTAACCAAAGATTTGGTGTTTGAATGCGAGAGTTGCGTAAATGAATGTCATTGTGGCCATAGTGGAGGTAATCTTGCAGGCATCCAACCCAGAAATTCCTAAATACGAGTACGCAGTGTAAGAGTATCCACTTGCCATCGCCACAACAGGGAAGAAGGCAAAGATGGCAGCTCGTGGATCAAAGCGCACAACATGTGGTTCACTTTCTGTGTACACACGAGTGACTCTGATGAAAAAATGACAGAGAGCGATCCAACAGATGCAAGTTGAGTAGAACATAATTTGAAGCCAGAAAGGACCGACGAAAGCGAGGATCTCTGGAATGTAATGCACAATGATGTATCCGATGGACGCGGCAGAGATGACTGATCCTGCAACAGTCACATTCTTGAACCTATTGATATTGTCTTCGATAGCAAGATCGTCACGGTCTTTGTGGGTGCGGTTCATGATTTTTTTCAGACAGAAAAGGACGAGAGGGGAAATGGAGAGAGAGGAGAGAAGGACGGAAAAAAGAAAATACAAAACCCCCCAAGGTATCACTTTTTGTCTATTTATAACAAGCAATCACAAACTCGTCAATTATCCCCTTTCTTGAATTCATGAGCAAGTGATTGCAGTGCACCTTCTGATACCTCTGTCAACACAGTATCTTTTACCGAGTCATGGGTGCGATTACAAAGCAGCATCTGCAACTCAATCGGAAGTCTGGACGCTATGGTGAAGAATCTCATGATCTTCATTTCCCGAAAGGTGGTTTCATTCACAATCTTCGTTGTTTTGACGAACCCGTCGCAGAAGAAGACGACAAGTGAAAATGTATCTGCTATAACGGATGCATTGAATCGGATTTTCATTCTGCAATAGTGTCTGATGGAAATGGGGCGCTCGTATAGCTGTTTTATCAAAACGAGCATACTGTTTGAGGTCTTATCATCATTTTTGCATGAACTAAACCACGCACATTCCAATGCAGACATGTTTACGAGAGAAGGGTGTCTCGACCAATTTTTAAATTCATGATCTCCCTTTGTAAACGGATTCAGGTCATAGAAATTTTTGTGGTGCACGAACTGCATTACAAATTCTAGTTTCATTGTTTTGACCGCGTACATAAATGCGGTGAGACCTTTTTTGTCGACAATCCCCGCATCCACTCTCTTGTTTGATAATAACAATTCTATCATGGCACGTTTAACTGTGTCACTGGCGGAAATTACCATGCACGAAGTATGAAGCGCCGTTTGCATACGTTCATTCTTCGCGTTGGGATCGATGCCGGAGAGGGTCAAGAGGAAGCGCGCTGCCTCCAGGTTTCCATTGTACACAGCCGCGTGCAGATAGCCATATTTCTTGAAATTCCGTTCGCCGAATCTGTCTTTCAGATTAAAGTCGGGATTTTCTCTCAAAATAGTTTTCATCAAGACAATGTTTTCATCACTAGCAGTTTTGACTGCATCCAGGAAGGCTATTTCTTGTGTGGTCATTGGTACAGTCTCAGGAATCTCTTCTTCGTTCATCTTGGTGGTGATAGCGTGCGTGTGGAGAGAGAGGGGAGAGAGAAAGAAAAAAAAGAAAGAAAGAAAAGTAGAATGACAAGGTTTTATTATTATCACACATATTTTTCTATTTTTAATCGATCATTGTGCTTTGTAGTATTTGGCGTAGTAAACACTGACAGGTACATTTTCCAGCGATGAGCCGTTGAACACGGATACGAGGAGAGTTCCATTGCGAAAATCCTGCACATCCTTCAAAAACTGGTCGACTTTGCGTCGGTGTCGTTTACAGAGAACACCATCGGAAATACCCTTGACAATCTGCTCTGAAATACTCACTTGCATTGGAGTCGCACTGTGTTTGTAAGTTTTGACATGCAAGCTCACTGATGAAGGAAATGAGCCGTCGCTGTCGCACATGCCCGAGAAAAAACAAGGAGTGGGAAGAAGAAAAAATAAAAATAGAATAACATGACACCCTTTTTATTTTATCAGTCATAGATGGGGTTTATTTTGGGGTTGCAGGATAATTTTCTTTTTAGTCAGTGTGTGATAAGTTGAAAACACCGATAAAAATAAATAA
>Ga0302301_1000289_pt1 | contig 29635 bp, 23 predicted proteins | sample III_Palsa_E1_2_FD_194544 | JGI IMG/M metagenome (GOLD analysis project Ga0302301, IMG submission 194544) | Peat permafrost microbial communities from Stordalen Mire near Abisko, Sweden - III_Palsa_E1_2 | ecosystem: Environmental > Terrestrial > Soil > Palsa > Peat permafrost | place: Sweden... | reverse complement strand
GATGAATCTGATATTACCCACGAAATTTTACTGCAGCTTATTCTGGAACAAGAAAATCTACCCAACGGCTTTTTTTCAAATGAAATGCTAACGCAAATGATTCGCCACCATGGTCAAGCCATGCAAGGCATGATGCAGCAATATTTAGCGCAAGCCTTTCAGTTTTTTGACCAAGCCCAAGAACGTTTTCAATCTGATTGGCAAAAAGCAGCCCAGGGGATAGAGGGTGTGAAAGAAAATTGGATGACCAATTGGGTCAAAGCCAATCAATCCCTTTGGCAAAAGGCCCAATCACAATGGTGGGGCACGCCATTTAGTAGCACGCCACCGGAAGCAGATAAAAAAGAAAAATAAAGGAATAGGGGCTATTGGTCATTTGCTATCGCTGAAAATCCCATCGAAAAAATAAACCATCGCATAAAAACTAGCACACCAACCAAACTTCTTGTATGATTCGCGGTAGTTCATTTCCTATTCTGGACAGTGCATGCCCACGCATCTCACCCAAGCCAAACAAAAAGCCATCCGTGCCGCATTAGAAGCCGGTGAATATGATGCCATGGTCGCCGAATTTTATGACGCAGGCCGTTTAACGTATCCTTTTGGTTTAGGCTCATTCACAAAACGCCCCACTTCAAGTATCAAAACCCGCTTCCTTTTTTTTGTTTTTGCGGGCGCACGCTTTTTTGCTGCGCTGATGGGCTTAAGCCGATCGCATAAGATGTTGGCTTGGCCTGATCAGGCAGCATTGCAACGACTCTTATTCGGAGATCATAATGAAACTACCCCTACTGTTTTAGATTGGATCAGTCAAGAAGGGGTGCATTTAGAATATTTACGATCTTTAGAAAACCACTATCGCAGCATAAAAAAAATCAATCAGGCCTTAAAATGGGGCAGCAGCTTAGAAACGATGCGTACCCAGCTTTTGTTATTGGGGGAACCCAATGTCGATCCTGAAAAAGAATATGAGGATCAAGATCCCATTGCATTACGCAAAGAATGGTCCAAACAGTTAAAAAGAAAAAGAGACGCGCTGAAGGATAACTTGCCTAGGGTACGTAGAGCGCTTTATGACCACGAAAGAAAACACTTCAGTTTTATCGCAGCCAATTGGCGTGCTTTTATCAGATGGTTATCAACCAAACCCACAAAATGGGATCACACGCATCGTGCTCAAAAGCTTACGGTGTGGTGCAAAGAAAATGTGCAAGCTGAGCTGAATGAAAATAGTAAAATTAAAGGCATTTCTCTAAAAATGATCACTCAAGATCTGAATGAAAATACTGCAGCGTTTAATATTGCGCTGAATAAAGAAAGCAGAAAACACGATCGTATAATCACAGCTTTTTCACAATCTCTTTCAGATGACAAACAGAGAGAGTATTTAGCAAAAAGAAAATCAGAATTAAAGAATTTGATTGCAATGCATGCCAATCAAATTCTTTCTGATTTGGGGAAATTAGACCGTTCAGGCTACAGTGATGTCAGTAAATTACAATCAGAACTGTTGACACAACTTGAAGGTTTACTCCCTGCTGAAGATGAGAAATATCAAGCTGCAAAAAAAATGGTAGAAGAAAGAGCAGACCGCATTGTAGAAAAGCAAGATGATGAAATCCCGTCCTCTAAAAAAGACTTCTCTTCTAAAGTAGCGAAAGGCTTGCGTTATATTCGGCAAGTAAAGTTACGAATAGAAAATGGTTTTCGTCACGTCTGGCATGCCCGTTTACTGATTCGTTGCCATTTTGCTTTGGCACTCTATTCTACAATTGCAACGCATTTAAAAGAATTGCGAGATGGCATTGATAATCTGAATAAAGAAATAGACGATTCCAGAGAAGAAATCGAAACAGTATTGGGAACAATCGGGGAAAACCCGAAAGCAATAATGGTTCAAGTGCTTGAAAAGTATGCTCCCACGACACCAGGCATTAAAAAAGCAAGCCAAGTACGCATCAAAGCAGAAAAAGCCGTCTCAGAAGCAAAAAGCAAGCAAATTGCATTTCAGATCTCTCAAGAAAACTTTCTAAAGACATTGGCTGCCCCCATCCCAGCTGACGAGGTAAAGATATTCCGCACCATGCCAGAAGCAGAGGCAACGCTAAAAGCCGTTCAACCTAAAACTGCCGCCGAATCAGGGGCAGAAATATTTTATACGCGGCCTGTTACGCTGCAAGGTGATCCAGAAAAAGCGATGGTCATCCATCCCATCAACCCAACTTTTTCATCCGTACAGCAAACTCTGACGCAAGTGACCCAGACAAACACAGAAACAGAAACCACAACGCAAGTCAGCCAACAAGTGAATGTGAAAGTGGCGAAACCTGCCAGGGCTTTTGTGGAACGAATTGAGCCAATTCGCCTTCCTAAATATTTTATCCATAATAATGAATTCGTGTTTTCCAGCACTTTTAATGATCGTGGTGCATTACAGGTTTCTATCGGAAAAGAGATTAATAAATCTTTCCTTGAAACCACGATAAGGCAATTTACCCATACTGCAATACAGGCAATGCAATATAATCTTGTGCGAAAACGAAAGCATTATTATATCGCCACGTTCACGATTGAATCATCAAGCAGTACCGAGTCTTTTTTGGCTCTGATTGAAGAAGCAGATGAAAATAAGGTTCCTGAGCAGTGCCAGCTTTATGCAACCCATCTTCAGGAACGCATTTACCGTTTTTACAGAGAAAACGTGAACGTCAGCTTCAATGCCAAAAAAGTGATTGAGCTGGAAGCATTGAAGAAAGAAATCACGATACATGATGGGTTCAAGAATAATCATCCTACCGAAATTTCACTTCAAATTTCGGAACTTGCTTATCTACTATTAGCCAGCTGCACGTTGGCCGCGTCATTGAATAAGAACTCTACTTGCTCTATTCATTATCATAGAACGTATTTTTCTGATTACGAGCAATATGCGGTGCCCAGTTCAATGATCATTAATCGGCAAGCCGAGGCGCTGATAAAAACGAATGAGATTGCTGGTCTTGTCGGTGATAGGAATTGGGGCGATAAAAATAGGCCCGTCTACAAGGAATTGCGTACTTCTATCAAGTCAGAAGTGACGCACGTTTATCATGATGCTAAGTGTCGTAATACCTCAGACGATGAATTGGACTCGATATTAAAGAGAGTTTTATTTATGGGCATCATTGTCTACTACGTGCCAATGACACCCTCTGACATCACCGATTATTTTTCAAAATCCGGATTAATCAAAGAATATCATGAGACTTTCGATACGTTTCTTGCAGACAAACGATCGCTTTTTGAAGCCCATGGCCTGTGGTCCTATTCCACGGTTGCCGCTTTTACGCGAAATATGCTTTATGGCCTGATTGATTTGAGGGATCCAAAGCCTTCATCCCATCAACTGTCAGAAATGCTTGCTGTTATTCGTGATTTAAAAAACCATCGTATTCATTATGAGCGTGTTGATGGAAAAGTGGATATCGATTTGGCCACTTTATTGATTTTGGCAAAACCAACATTAGAAAATGTGGCGAAGTATGCAAAATTTCTCACATCCCTTGATGAAACTGAAAAGCAATGGTTGATCAAGATTTATCTGGAAACGCGGCAAAATGATTTAACTAGAAATTTAGAAGGAATCCAGGCATTTTTTGAAATGGTTAGAACCTTGCAACTCACTTTACCCAGCGTTGAACTGACTGAAGTCATGACACAAAAATCTCCTGCACATTTTAGAGAGAGGGGATTTTGTTTTTCGAAAATTCTGTATCTCAGAAAGATTTTACAGGCAGTCGATCCTTCTCGAGCACAACACTATTTGAACAACTGTCATAATATTTTGGATATAAGTACGCTTATTACCACCCACCAGAATATGGGTGACTACGAGGTTATGCGCATAGAGCAAACCTTACGTGAAGGACATGCCTATTTTTATGATTATCGAATGATACATCGCTACACTTGCTTTTTTTGCCTAGAAGCGTATGAATCAAAGCAATCTTTCAAAAGAAATGCGCGGTATTGGGATTCTCAAGGCCTCGCATATTCCCTCGCCCAATTTCTGATTTTTGTCTCATTACATTACCCCAATATGCGTTTGGATAAAGAAGCCAAACCCGGCTGTGCCACGCCTGATGAGTTTGCGCAGCTTTTTGAAACCAAAATGGAGGCATTTGTAAAAGAAGTCGAAGCTGAGTGCAATGCATCTACATGGCTCAGCACTTTCAAGACGGATCGAACATATTTAGAAAGAAAGGCCCACGAAAAATTTATATCCTATGTTTTGACTGAGCTCTACGAAGACACGCTGGTGACAGTTGATATGCCAGATGAAATCGGTGTGGTGGCCACGCTCTTTGCCATTAACGATTTGCCCAATGTGAATCCACATCACAGCAAGGCGGTAAAAAAACTCCTCACCCTGCATCAAGAATATAAACTGGTATGCTCACAACTTGAGTCATTGGATGCAGAAAAGAAGGGGGAAAATAAAGATCTGCCCAATGCGGTAGCGCTGAAAGCAAAACTGAATCCCAGAAAAGAAGCGCTTGAAAAAGCCCTCATTGACAGTGAAGCCAAGTTAAAAGACCACCTATCGGAAGGGTCAAAAGCGTATTACGATGATTACCAAGCCATCATTGGTTATCTAAAAGACGATTTTACGTTACTAGAGTTAATACGCTGCCTCAAAAAACAATCTGATTTACCCCTTGCTGAGCAACAGGACCCAAGAGATTTAATCAAAGCCCATGTGCAGGCTTTGCAGAAAGAATACCAAGCCGCTGAAACAGACACTGAAAAGCATGCTTGTTTATTAAAATTCTTAGCCGTTTCGTATTGGGTAGAAAGTAACTTTGCCAAAGAACCCGTGCGAATCCGCCCAGTTCAATTCATGGCCATTTTACACGCTTTAAAAAATCCAAAAATGTTACCAGAAGTCGACACGGGCGAAGGCAAAACCATGACGATTCGTCATATTGCCTTGGCGCATGCGTTCATGGGGCACAATTACGATGTCATTACCCACACGGATGTGGAAGCGAATAACAATGCCAAAGAAACCAAAGCCATTGCAGACTACCTTGGCTTTACGGTTGGGACATTAAATGATGTGGCTGCTGAATATGCCCAAAAGGGTTCGCTCGAATCCCCTCCACAGATTGTATTCGGTGCCATTATGCCCTTTGCGATTTATAAGCGGGCCGCACAATTGTTTAAATCAGGGCCTTTGGCCAATCGTGAAAGTACCAGTGCGGCTGTAGACGAAGCCGATGCGATTGCATTGGAATACTCTGCCACCACCACGGGGATTCTGCCCACCAACGTGGGGGATAAGGTATCCGATGATTTGAAAGTGTTGTACCGCGCGGTGAATACTGTGGGCCGTGCGCATCCGAAATATACGGCCAAGCAGTTACGTGAAAACACCAACGCCCTTCTTGATGAATGGATAAAACAATACCCTGAAAAAGCCGCTGTGATGGACTTAACCAAAGGCAGATTGGCCGACATCAGCGACGAATACTGGATAACGCTGTGGTACGACCCTGTCCACGCTGCCATGCAACAAAAGCAAGGCGACACCTATATCGTTGAAAAACCTTCTACGCGTATTGTGCGTCAAAAAGGCGAACCGGAACAAAAATTATCAGAAGTGCAGATGATGAACCCCATCACCTCTGGTGAACGCGGTTTGGGTTCACAATGGTCGCTCAATGTGCATCAATTGGTATCAGATTTTGCGCAGAGGGAAGCGGTTGCAAAAGAAACGCCTGACAATGCAGAAAAGCCCTTTGTCTTAAATGAACCCACCCTCGTTTACATTCCGCCTCTGGCCATGCCGAAAGCCGAAGTGGGGGTGCCCAGTTTCTTACGCAGCTATCAGCGCTTAACGTTAATGAGCGCCACTTTAGGAAATGAAGTGGAATTAAAGCGCACCATGCAGATGATTCAATCTTACCCAGGTGAACCTGTGGTGGCGAAAAAATTCCCACGCCATACGTCTAAACGGCGTTACGATTTTAAACCGGTGTTAGCGGCCAGCAAAGACGAAAATTGCCAAATGCTATTGGCCCTTATCATGAATGCACGGGGACAAGCTGTGCGAGGCCGGAAGAACCCAGATGGTTCTTACAATTGGGTAAAAGAAGCGTTGCCTTATATCGAGCCCAGCAACGCGCAGAACCTCAATCCCAATGCCCACGATTGGTATGCTGAAAATGCGGCCAAATCTATTTTGATTAAATTTCAAACAGTGGAAGAGGTGCACGCCTTTTCTCGTTACTTATCAGACAATCAGATTTTTCATAATACCTTAGATGATACCAACGACGAGGTGGGCACGAGAGGCCATTACGCCACGCAGATTTTGGCAGACCAAGCTCACAAGACCACCTTCCGCCCGGGTGATATTACCTTATGCACGCAGATAGGCGGTCGCGCGATTAATTTTCGACGCGTGGGGGCGTCCATCAATGCCAAATTAAGTGGCACACAACGCGGTACGATTCAACACATTGGCCGTTCGGGTCGAAAGTATTTAATGGGGATTTCAGGCAGTGTCTTGGATGCAGAAGATGCCGGTGTGAAAGTTGGTACCCCTGAAGAACGTACAGCATCACGTGAGCAGGCTTTTTTAAGGCACCACCATCATCAGTTACGAGAGGCATTAAAGCGTTGCGATGTTTTTTTAGCTGAGTTTAAAAAGCATGCCACGCCTGCCAACCTGAATCTCAAGCGTCGAGAAAAACTCCGTCCCTTATATGAAAAGCTAAAAGCAATCCACTTGCTTGAAATGGCATTATTTGCAAAGCGATATACCACAACGCGGGCTGCACGCGATGCTATCTCGCGCTGGGATGAACAAGTTCTCGATTTGCATAATGAAATCATCAAAGTGATGAAGAAATTAAAATACAAACCAGAAGAAATCACTGTTTTCGAGAAGGCTTTTTCTAACTTACTCAGCACAGCTGTCACAGAGCCTGGCATTGACCCCATCGACCAAGCCTATAAACAAGAAACATCGTTACCCTTCTTTGGGCAACAAACTCAGCCCGATCCGATTGATAAAAAACAAAGCACAATATCAAGCGACTTGGTGAAATCATCAGAACGAATGGACAGAGAAGTCCAAATCAACGAGGCCTTTCAAGTGGCATTCGCTGACTTGTGTTGGAAAATGGCAGGGACAAACCAAAGCGAATTTGACAGATTGTGGAAACGGTATTCCGATTTTTATCCCGATATCGCTGGGCTGGCCAAGCGTGCGACGGGAGCGGTGAATCGAGCTGAAATAGAGAAGGTATGGGCACAATTGGTAGCAGCAACAAAACCTGATGCCAAAATAGAAATCACCTCTACTCCGATGACAGAATTACAAAAAAGCCAATCGAAATTAAGGTTATGAGTAAAATCTCCCCGAGCGCAAAGCCGTTCGCCCTCTCTTTAGAAAGGCGTTGTTGTATAAATGCCCAGCTTCCGTCATCGCGAGGAAAGACTGCACGTAGACGGTGAGTCGTATGCCTTTTTTGAGACAGTCTTGACCTGGCGATCCATCATAAAAATCTACCTACGTAGCGCGGCCTGTTTCTTTCCCATTTTCCCCTCTTCTGAATTGACATCCCCCACAACAGGGTCTAGGCTCTAATTGTTGCAGCGCACAATTGGAGACCTAACATGATGAATTACACAGACTTTTCAGGGCCATACCTTGATATGACCCGCAAAATGGCCGAACCTTTTTTAAGAGTCGGTGAAGTGGCACAAAAGAATGCGGCCCGTCTTTCTGATTTAATGATCGAAAACACCCGCAAGGTGCTTGAAAACACGCAACAAGGTTTTTCCCTCTTGCAGAAAGCCCATTCAATTGAAGATATGGCCAAAACACAAATTGAGTATGCTTCAAAGTTAGGCAGCGAAAATTTACAGCAAGGCCAAAAAGTATTGGAAGCCTTAACGGTGGGCGCTGAAGAGCTCCGTCGCGCTTTGGCACAAGAAGCCACGGAAATCGTGAAACAAACACAAGGCCAAAAGAAGAACTAAGGCCATTGCCCTTTAAAAGGTGGGTGAAAGATCGTGGATCTTGCACCCACTTTTTAAAGAGCTCGGTAGGAGAGGTTTCCCTCCCATCCTACTGCCACTCAAAAAACGTCTCCAACGGCTCCCGCGCTGTCCGAAATTGATTCACTGGCGCGTCCAGATCTTCGTACCCCAAAGCGATGCCGCAAATAACCTTTCGATTGGTTGCCAAACCAAAGTATTGGCGCACCAAATCAGGCCGTTCCGCCATCGCAGCCTGAGGACATGTTTCTAAACCCATCCCACGTGCCGCAAGCATGATGTTTTGTAAGAATAAGGCGCAATCCATCCACGAACCTGTTTCGAGTCGATCCTCAATATGTAAAATCAAACCCACTGGTGCACCGAAAAAATAATAATTGCGATGCCAGGCTGCCTTTCGTTTGTCCACTTCATCCATTTTAATGTCTAAAGCACCATACAAGGCTGCCCCACAGGCTTTACGGCGGGCTTTATAAGGGTCGAACCATTCGCGGGGATAATAGTGATAATCAGGATTTTCGGGTTGGCCAGCCTCTTTGGCGGCCACAATGGCATCACCCAAGGCGGTGAGCTTGTTTTTATTATCCGTGGCAACCAAACCCCAGGGTTGAGTGTTGACGCCAGAGGGGGCAAACCGTGCCGCTTCTATGATTGCTTCTACGCTATCACGCGGCACGGGCTTATCTAAAAAGGCACGGACAGACTTTCTGCCTTTAATGGCGGAAATCACATCCATGTCTTATGCACCACTCATTTGCTTTTCTTTAATTTCATCTAAGGTTTTGCAATCAATACAGAGTGTTGCGGTCGGTCTGGCTTCTAAACGGCGTACGCCAATTTCCACACCACACTCTTCGCAATAGCCATATTCATTGTTTTCAATACGTTGCAAGGTTTCTTCAATTTTCTTAATCAGCTTGCGTTCTCTGTCACGGGCACGTAATTCAAGGGCAAAGCCTTCTTCTTGAGACGCACGATCATTGGGATCGGGCAGATTGCCTGCTTCTTTCATGTGATCCATGGTGCGATCCACTTCTTCCATAAGTGAATGTTTCCATTCGGTCAAAATTTCTGTGAAATGATTAAGCTGCTCTTCACTCATGTACGATTCACCCTCATTCATCACATAAGGGTTGACGCCGTAGGGTATATCGCTAGGCTTAGCCCGAACAATCGCACGCTTTTCAAATCGTGGTTGCTTGGCTTCCGGTGCCCCAGAAGGGGGCTGGGTGTCAGACGTGATAGAGAGATTGGGCTCAACAGGTTGCATACGTTTATTCTTAACTACATTTGTTTGGGAGGCGCGCTTTGTACCTGTTTCTGCAACCTTTTTCAATGGCGTTGTTTTAGGCGCCGCTTTTTTATTTAAGTTGACAGCCGCCTTTTCAGGTGCTGTTTTGGTGGTAGGGCTCTTTTTGGGGGCCACTTTTGCGCTGGTGGGCGCGGCCTTTTTTATCGGTTTTTGTGCGGAGGTCACTTTGTTGACGGTACTTGTTTTTTTAGCGGGGGCAGCGGCCTTGAGTTTGGTGGCCGGTGCCGCCTTTGCTTTAGTGACGGTCGCTTTCTTGGTTGGCTTTTCAACTTTTTTTATTTTGACAGCGGCTTTGGTTGTTTTGGCCGCCGTTGCTTTTTTTGCCACAGGCTTTGTCACCTTTTTTACGGCAGGTTTACTAAGCGTTTTTTTTGTAGTCGCCTTACTATTCTTTCCTGAAGCTTTTGCTGGCATATATGCTCCCACTTTCCTTTTGAGCTCTTTCGGGGCTGACATTTCGTCAACAGCCCATAGTATAACATCAACCCTAAAGTCGGACATCGCACTATATATAATTTGAATTAAAAAAGAAAAAGCGGCCGCTTTTTCCCGTCGAATGTCTCGTGGCTCCTTGCGTGACCCACCATAGCGGGGCGCGTGTAAACTCGGCCTTATAGGTTAATTTTTAGAATGGCTTCATCCAAAGTTATTTTTTTCGCTAAGTTAAACGACAAGGTAAAGGCGCGCTCTGATTGATCTAATGGCTCGGCATGCAATTGTTGTTTTTTCATGACCTCGACCGTTGCGTCCGAAGCATCACGACCTAACTGTTCTCTTTTTTGAATGCGTTCAATCAGGATCGCATCGGATAATTGGCAATCTAAAATAATGAAACGCGAATGCGTCATTTTTGCCAATTGATAAAAACGTTCGCGAGAGGCGTGTTTGATAAAGGTGGCATCGACAATCACATTGAAGTGCAAGGGTAACAATACCGCCGCCAAATCGTAGAGCTTGGTTTCTGTCAGCGCATTCATTTTATCTTCATACAACGGCAACGTGGGATAGGCGTGATGCAAACGTTTTCTTTCTACGTCTGCACGAATCCTAATTGCTAAGTGATGTTGAAGCAGTGCTTGCGATAAAGTGGTTTTACCCGATCCACTGACACCATGCATGATCATGAGTGTGGGTTTTGCTTCTTGGATAAGCTGATGGGCAAACGCAAGATAACGTAAATATTTCTGTTGCTCTTCATTTTTTAAAAAGGGATCGGCTAAATTCAATTGAGTGAGCAAGGCCACTTTGGCGCGCACCATGGCACGATAGGCAATACAATAGGGCAGCAGTACCAAGCCTTCGTAATCGCCCGTTTGTTCCAAGTAACGATTTAATAAACGCGATGCCATACCGGCTAAATTGCGTTGCATTAAATCCATCATAATAAAACCAATATCGGCTATCACATCGGTAAACCGAAAATCCACATTGAACTCAATGGCGTCAAACAAAGTCGGCTTGCCGTTTAATAAAACAATATTGCCCAAATGCAGATCGCCATGGCATTCCTTCACAAAGCCTTGTGCTTTGCGTTTTTGCATAATGGGTTTGATCATTTTGTACGTGTGTTTGGCCCAACGGGCGAGCTTACTTAAATGAGCATGCCCGCCACTCAGTGATTCACAGGCAGCAAAATTATCCAAGACAAAGCCTTGCATGGTATCCGGATCGCCCAGTGTACCGGTTTTCACCACGTCAGCTTGTTTGTGCGCTTGTACAATGGCATCTGCTAAGTGGTCGAGTTCATCATGGCTGAGCGGGCGCCGTTTAATGATTTCGCTGAGCACATTTTTTTCGTCAAAACGATGCATGTGAACCGCATACTCAATAACCGTGTCCGTTTTTGTTAAAGTGGGCTGGCCTGCTTTTTCGTAAATGGGCATCACGCCAATATAAAGCGTCTTTGCATTTTTGTGATTTAAGCGAATTTCGTTTTCACATGCGATTTTGCGTTTTTCTAAAGTAGAAAAATCTAAAAAACCATAATTCACCGGCTTTTTGATTTTGATGGCATGCGATCCCGTTAAAATAATCCAGGATGCATGGGTCTGTTGGATCACCTGTTGTGTGATGTCGCCGTATCCTTCGGTTGCCAACATGTTTTGGTAATGTGTGATGTTCATGCAGCTTTCCCGTTCATTTTTTTCATAACACGCTCTGCGGCCTCTAAGGTTGTCGCGATGATCTCTGTATCATGTGCTTTGCTGACAAATCCTGCTTCAAAGGCGGAGGGTGCCAAATACACACCTTCTTCTAACAGGCCATGAAAAAACTGTTTGAATAAGGTTTCATCCGCCAGTTTAACTTCGCTCAAATTGGTAATTTGAGGGCCTTCATAAAAATAGAAACCAAACATGGCACCCACAGAATGGGTAAAGAAAGGCAAGCCATGGGCCGCGGCCAGTTCGGTTAATCCATCCATCAACATGGTGGTGGCTTTAAAAATAGAATCATAAAAATGCGGCGTTTGTGTGAGCGTGAGGGTAGCCAATCCTGCTGCCATCCCCAATGGATTACCCGAAAGGGTGCCCGCTTGATAGACTTTTCCCGCAGGTGACAGGTGCATCATGATTTCTTTTTTGCCACCAAATGCGCCTACTGGCATGCCGCCACCGATGATTTTCGCGAGCAAGGTGAGATCCGGTTTAATGTCATACAAACCTTGTGCACTGTGTGGGTGAACCCTAAATCCCGTCATCACTTCATCAAAAATCAAAAGGGATTGATGGGCATCACAGACGGCACGCAAGCCTTCTAAAAAGCCAGGCACGGGTGGTACACAATTCATATTGCCAGCAACGGGCTCCACAATAATACAAGCGATGTCCTCGCCATATTGGGCAAACGCTTCTTTGACAGCTTCTAAATTGTTATAAGGCAGCACCAATGTTTCTGCCGTGACCGCACTGGGAATGCCGGGTGAGGAAGGCGCATTGAAAGTGAGTAAGCCACTGCCAGCCGAAACCAACAGGGCGTCCACGTGGCCGTGATAACAGCCTTCGAATTTGACAATCTTATTACGTCCTGTAAAACCACGCGCCAAGCGTAAGGCAGACATGGCGGCTTCTGTGCCAGAACTCACAAACCGAATCATTTCGATGTTGGGCATCAATTTGGTGATGAACTCGGCGAGCAATACTTCTCTTTCTGTGGGGGCACCAAAACTCAATCCCTCTTGGGCTGCGCGCATCACGGCTTCGCGCACATCAGGATGATTGTGACCCAAAATCATAGGGCCCCACGAACCGACATAATCAATGTAACGGTGATGATCTTCATCAAACAGATAGGCGCCTTCGCCTTTGCGAATAAAGGGCGCGACGCCACCCACGGCACCATATGCACGCACAGGGGAATTCACGCCCCCAGGGATCACTTTGGTCGCTCTCTCCATCCATGCAGCTGAAGACATCATACACTCCTTATATACCCATCGTGTTTTCAAGATACAAACCCTAGGGGCTGTTGATAATTCTACTATCTCAAGTGAAACGCCACGATTTTCTGCGATACGTTGCTCACATACTTTGATGTATGCTGCGCTACGTTTCTCGAAAATCAAGTCGTTTCATCTCGATATAGCAAATTGTCAACAGCCCCTAACATCCCATCTTGCAGCGCAGGGGAAATGTTTTTCAATCAAAACATTTCCACGGCAGCAATCTGGGCGTTATCCCTTCGTATCTTGAAACACGAAGGGTATGAAAAAGTTGAACCAGCTTGGCTGTGTTTTCGTAAACCGTTTCACCTGAAAAAATAGCAGCTGAAACGGCGATATATGAAATGGGAAAACCAGAAAATAAAGATACGTTTTGTTCGGTAATGCCACCAATGACTGCAATCGGTACAGTGATGTCTTGGCAAGCTTGTTTTAAAATCTCAAAAGAGCACGTTGAGCTGTTTTTTTTAGTAGTGGAATCAAAAAAGGCACCGAAGGCAATCAGATCGGCGCCGGCTTGTGCGGCTTCATGTGCCAGCGTGATGCTGTCATGACAGGTGATGCCAATATGCGTTTGCGCGGGCAGTTTGGCTTTTGCCTGTAAAATAGGGGTATCCGTTTGCCCCAAATGGATGGCATCAGCCCCCACTTTGGCCACCAATTCAACCGTATCATTGATGACAAAAGGGCGTTGATAACGCTGACATAAAGCGAATAAAGCGCGCGCCACATCTTCTTTTTCAGTCGTATCCGCTATTTTTTCGCGATATTGTAAAACCGCTAAACCGGCATCCAGTGCCGCTTCTGCTTTGCGTAATAACACAGCTTTAGGTGCATGGCCTATCAGCCCATAAACGCCAGGCCCCCAAAGGAGGTTATTCTTCGTCATTGGCTGCGGTAATCGGTTCGCCTTCATCATCGTCCTCTGCCCAAAAAAAACGATTCGGAATCAGTTGACCCTGGCCAATGGCAAAACTGTTGGCCACACTGTGAAAGGCAAAATGTTGTGCCACTTGAATGGCTTCTTCGAGTTTGCGAAAAATAAGCATGCCAGCAATTGCACTGGCCAGCGTGCACCCGGAACCATGTGATTCTACGTCAAGTAAAGGCCATTCATGCATGATGGGCTTCTTGTCTTGCGTGAATAAGGTATTGCTTAGGGTTTGCTTTCCCTTATCAATGATGCCGGTGACAAGCACCGCTTCCGATCCCATATTAAGCAGCGTTTCTGCATACCCTTGCAGATTTTTTGCGCTGGGGGCAAGCCGTTTTGCTTCAGCAAGGTTTGGCGTGACGATTGTGGCAAAGGGCAGAATGCACTCAGAATATAGGGCTAATAACTCGTCTGTGAGGATGGTAAATCCGCCTCCTGCTGCAATAATGGGGTCGACCACCACGGGGATATTGTTGGGCAATGCGGTCAAGTATTCCCCTAGCATTTTAATGGTGTCCGCATCCGCAAGCATGCCAATTTTAATGGCATCAAACCCAATGTCTGCTTCAATTGTGGCAATTTGTTGTTTAATAAGCGCAGCAGAAACCGGGACAAGTTGTTTAACGTTAAGCGTATCTTGAACTGTGAGCGTGGTCACAACGGGCAGCGCATGCCCACCCAAGCTGGCAATGGTACTGATATCAGCCGCAATACCGGCCCCACCGGTGGGATCTAACCCCGATAAACATAAAACAGTGGGACAATCGCGCTGATGTTGCTTAAGCATAATGACTATAAAATATTAAAAAATGGGCAACAGTGTAACGTAATTTATATTTCACTTAAAACTGAATGTTCAGTTAGGCCAGCTTTAACTCAAGTGGCGATAGTATTCAGTCAATGGCCTCAACTTAAGCACAGCGGTGTCATTGCGAATAAAAATGGCAATCTGAAGTTGAGCGAAGTGCACGGTGGTTTGGCCGTTTTTATGAAGCAATTCATCTAAAAGATCTAAAAACGAAGATGGACTGCCAGACTATCAAACATCATCATCAACTATTCCCCTCTCTACGAACGACAGTGAGTGGAGAGGGGGACAGGGGTGAGGTGTCGCAAAGCCTCCCTCGCAGTGACGGAGCGCCTTAAGTTGATGCTATTGAGTGTTCAGTCGGCGCGATTTTTGGTAACCTCCACAACTTCATAAAACTGAATGAAGGGGGCGTGACGGTGAAACGCTATATGTGTTTGTTGTGTGGGTTTATCTATGACGAAGCCTTAGGCTGGCCCAATGACGGTATTGCAGCTGGAACAAAATGGGAAGATGTGCCTCCCAACTGGGCTTGCCCAGAATGCGGCGCAAGCAAATCAGATTTTGAAATGATCGAAGTGTGAGCCATGGCTGGTGTTTGTGGTGGGCCTCTAAAACGGCTTCACCATGACCAAAATCACAATTCCCATCAAAAGTAAGACCGGAATCTCATTAAACCAACGATAAAACACGTGGCCATGACGGTTCCGATCCTGCTTAAACTGAAACAAATACTTGCCACATAAAACGTGATAGCCGAGCAATATAGCGACCAAACCCAACTTTGCATGCATCCACCCCATGCTTTTATAGGCTTCCCAATTGGGGATAAGCATCCATAACCCTAAAAGCAGGGTAAAAATGGCCCCTGGGGTCATGATGCCAAAATAGAGTTTCCGCTCCATGATTTTAAAGCGTTCGCGACTGATGCTGTCTTCCGCCAGGCTGTGATACACAAACAAACGGGGCAAATAAAACAGACCGGCAAACCAAGTCACCATTGCAACGACATGAAAGCTTTTAATCCACAGCATACTTAATTCCCAAGTTGATGGCATAATTGAATAAAAACAGCGAGACTCACCATGCAAACCAATATTGGCCTGACACCCGCAGCGGCCTTAAAAATAGCGCAATTAATCGAAAAAGAAAAAAATGACGAACTGGGCTTGCGCCTTTATATCAGAGGCGGCGGCTGTTCAGGATTTCAATATCGTTTTATGTTGGATGCGCAAACGCAAGAAGATGACCTCGTGATTAAAGCATTCGTCCCTGAAAAATCTCGTGAAGTGTCTATGTGGGTCGATCCCATTAGTGCGAATCTGCTGAATGGCGCCACGGTGAATTACAAAGAAGATCTCTCCGGCGCACATTTCGAAGTCATGAACCCCAATGCTGAAACCACGTGTGGCTGTGGCAGTTCTTTTTCAATTAAAGATACGGATATGGCTTAAAAGTTTGATAGTACACTGATAATATTTAGGTTGTTAGCTTATTCTGGCTCAGTATAATGCCCCTACCAGTTTTATCGTCAGTTGAACGGGACTCTTCATGCTTGTTAGCGAAATAAAGGCATTTTTTTAAATCAGCGTGCTTTTCTGCAAGTGTTCTCTAGCTTTGATAGTTTAATCGAATTGTTAGATGGGCTGGCTCATCTCCCCGCGCATAAAGAAACGTTTGAAAGTCGATTTTTAACATGGGTCATTGAGCCATTATCTTTAGATTTAAGCAACGTAGCCAAGCATTTTCCAACAGCTAAGTCATTAATAGATGCCGCACAAATTTATCCAGAAAAAATGAATGCCTTGATGATGGCGTTAGTGAACTCTCCTCTCACATTAAATCAATATATTGGTCGATTTGAGGATTTAAAGTTACTGGCCAAAAGCTTTCCTGGACATAAAAATCAATTGGCAGAAAGGGCATTGCAACGGCTTTCAACAGAAAAGGGTTTTTCTGATTGTGGTTATACCGCATCTCATTTTCTTTCCTTTTCCGAATTATTTCCAGAATATTCAAGCGATATCATGTTCTTAGCTTTAACTAACATGGAAAATTTTTCGAAAATATTCCCTTTAGATTCTTTAATAACAGAGCAAGCGTTTAACGCAAGGCTCCAGACAGCTTTCCCTTTATATGCGGAAATTTTTGGAAAATTAAAAGAGCTTTATTTGGCTTGCCAAAACAAGAGAGAAGAAGCAGTACAAAATAGCATCATAACGAAAATTGAAGGCTTGTTAATGGGGGCAGGCGATAAACAGCATGAGGCCCGTAGGTGGATCATTGTTGTGCGCAATTTCTGCCTGACTCATCCTAGTTATAATCCTAAAAATGGCTCTCAAGAAGGGCAAAATCACATTGGCTTTTTCAGAGATTTAAACTCTGCCCAACGTCGTTTGTCGTTATATGAAACAGCCTTATTAACGTACAATCCACTTCAGTTTTCTAATCAATGCACTGCTAAACCTGTTCGGCCACTGGTGGCTGGCATCCAAGCGGATGTAAACGAAATCAATAAGATGAGAAAATACCTTAAAATATAAATCATCTTTTATAGTAGGATGGAGCAAGCGGCCTCGCTTTATCCACTGCTCGTGGCACAAAAAATAGAGATGCTTGAAAAAACACTATTCTCTTCCCACTCTTGTGGTTGACGGTGATAGCGTCGCATCATTTAAGGCCCAAGCACGCAACCTGAGTTGAGAGGAGTTCATCATGCTTGTGAAAGACATAAAAGCAATCTTAGCATCCAATAATTCGTTGGATCCTTTAGTCACCACCAATGCCACCCCCACCAAGCTAAATCATTATTTGTTAGGGCTGGGTGATGAAGATAATAGAGCGCTGAGTGATGCCGAACTATTTTCATTGGTTCAAATCATTCTTGATGCATCAGATAGAAATTTTCCTGAAATTAAAAAATTAGAAAACGCAATCGGTGGAGAAATTGTTGAAGCCATGTCACGACTGAACAACATGGAAAAATCGCTCTCATTAAGGGAGTCAAAAAAGATTTTTACAGTTGAAGCACTCAAATTAATAGTGGATTACACAAAGTTTTATAAGGCGAATCAATTATTGCTAAAGGCACAAAATCAAAGCACGCAGATGAGCGATTATTGGCTTGAGAAGCTTGGCTTGGTTCAATTGGTTGAAAGCTTCACACTTGAGTGTAAAGGCAATAAGCGTACGATAGCTTCTCAACAATTTGAAACGCCTGTTGCCTTTCTTGAAAGAGTATTAACTAGCAGTAGGGAAACATACATTCCTAATGTAAGAAACAAGGTTGTTAATAGCCAACAGAGAGCGCAGTTTGTACTGGCCAATCCAGCGCTTTTCAATTATTTAGCAGGAGACACGGTTCTCCATTTCACATCCTGGTTACGGGATGTATCGCAAGATCAAGCGGATGCAATATGGCAGCACATTTTTTCAAATAAGCCTGCCTTTTTGCATGTATGCTCTTCACCCGATGCATTGTCTATGTTTTTGTATCACTTCCCCGCGCATAAAGAAACGTTTGAAAAATTATTTTTAATATGGGTCGTTGAGCCATTATCTTTAGATTTAAGCAACATAGCCAAGCATTTTCCAACAGCTAAGTCATTAATAGATGCCGCAAAAATTTATCCAGAAAAAATGAATGCCCTGATGATGAAATTAGTGGCATTCCCGTTCATATTAAAACCGTATATTCGTCGATTTGAGGATTTAAAATTACTGGCCGCAAGCTTTCCTGAACATAAAAATCAATTGGCAGAAAGGGCATTGCAATGGCTTTCAACCGCAGGCTTTTCGAGCAATTCATCTGAATTTTTGTCCTTCGCCGAATTATTCCCCGAATATGCAAGTGATATCATGCTTTTGGTTTTATCTAACGCAACGAAATTTCTGAAAATATTACCTTTAGATTTTTTAGTAACAGAGCAAGAATTTAGCGCAAGGCTTCAAGCGGCCCACCCTTTGTATGCCGCCATTTTTGAAAAATTACGGGAGCTCGAGCAGGCCGCTGTGTATCAGGCAGAAGAGCAGGTACAAGTGGACATCAAGGGAAAAATTGAACGCTTATTAACTGGGGCAGAAGATGAGCAACATGAAGCTTATAAATGGGTTCTGATTGTCCGCAATTTCTGCCTGAGCCATCCTGGCTATCGCCCTACGGATGATGGATCTCCAGTCAGGCAAAACCGCGATCTCTTCTTACAATATTTAGGCCGTGCACAATGCCGGTCGTCGTTAAACGCAACGGTCTTCTTAAAAAAATACAACGCCGTTCAGTTCTCTCATGGCACCGCCACTCAACCTGTTCAGCTACAGCCCAGCATCCAAGCACATGTAGCAGAAATACATAGGATGAGCAAATATCTTAAGGTGTAAAGCATTAGTGGTTTTTCTTCGATTTTTAACGCAACCTTGTCTCAAAAATGAACGTTCTTGCTTGCCTCAACATAGGGCTGAACGCTTATGGAGTTTTTCAATACGGCGTTTCGTCAAAACGGAATCATCTAGCACGCTCTTATTGAGAACCGAGAGACGTGCTCGAGCCGCGACAAGGATATCGCGACTTAAGTCTTCAGAAAAAAAATGATATCACTCAACAGGAGCCTGCGTATTTCCCAAAATACGATCTCTGCAAGCGATATAAATAGCATGAGAAACATTACGTGCGTTTAATTTCTTTTTGATCTTGATGACATGCGCTTCAATGGTGCGCGCGTTGAGGGAGAGTATTTGTGCAATGCTTTTTGCCGTGTACCCTTTTGCAACATATTGCAAAACCTCGCTTTCGCGTTGTGATAATAGTTGAATCATTTTTACTACTCCGTTAAACCGGTATTCACCCGCCCATTCTGTCATAAAATCCAGCCATATACAAGCTCACTTGTATTTCATGGGGTTTAAAACAAGCGGAATTGTTTATTATGGTTGGAGCATTTAAAGTATTTGGGTATAATCAGCAAGTTACAGAGGTTTTTATCTGTTAGGTTCGCACACTACCCGTGTTTTTTTTACAAGACGGCTTGATTCATGAACGACAATCTCTCAACTAGGTTAAAAGCCGCCATTGAAAAACTAGGCGTTTCTCAATCTGAATTGGCAAAAAAGATCGGCGTGAAACCCCAAACCATTCAATATCTCTGCACCAGTAATGCAGAGTGGTCAAAATTCACCTTCGAAATTGCACATGCTTTGGATTTAAACCCTGAATGGTTGGCCACGGGCAAAGGGGCCATGCTGGCTCAAATCGCCAAACCCATGCATGATCAAATCGCTATCCCTATCTTAGAAAAACACAATGTATTCCCTTTCTTAGAAGGGAAAAAAATGCTTTCTAAAAAATATATTTCAGGTGAATTTAAAAATAAAAACTGTTTTGGTATTGAAGTAGGCGACAAATCTTTGTGGCCACAACTTGATGAAAAAACAATCGTGATTCTTGATCCAGCTAAAGAACCCAAAAATAATGAATTGGTTTTAGTTCATTTAAACGAAGTGAATACCTTTGTGGTGCGAAAACTTGTCATTGCAGGCAAAACCAAAAGGCTTTTGCCGCTCAATTTAAGTATGTATACAGAGATTAAAATGTCAGTACTGGATAAATATATCGGATCTGTGATAGAATCGAGGCTTTCATACGAATAGGGAACAGTTCGATGTTTGCCAAAAACCTATTTAGTCACTTCAACACGCTCTTTCAGCGGCTCTTTCGTAAGCCTTTTCAACACCTCATTGCCCCTGTCTCGTATCGCTTTTGTTCACTGCAAAATCGTTACCCTTGTAAATTGGTGGGCATAAAGTGCGCGGCCAGTCAAAACGAAACAATCATTCAATATATCGTTTCACCCGGTAAGGGCCCTTTCGAAATTTCCATCAGAGATTTACTTGACGATGAGCTATTGCTAGAAAAATTTCATCCTCGCCAGGCTGTCAGAATTGGTTATTTTGCCTTCGGTGATTTGTTTTTTGGCTTAGCACCAGAGGCAGCCTTAGAAAAATATAAAGAGACCATAGAAAAATATCAAAGATAAGCTCTTTTTTTATAATTCTACATAGGATCTATTCCAAATGGATTTGAACACCACCAGAAATTATAAATGCTTAGCTTTTTTATCGATGTTGTACGTCACCCTTAAACTCATCACCGTTGTTTTAGTTTATAAAATTATTCGTATCGGGCCGTTTTCAGGATCGGCCTCTGTCCTGATGATCCCTTTTTGGTTTGCATTGGGCGACATCATTGTCGAAGTGTATGGATACAGAATTGCAAAGCAGTTAATTTGGACGGCCATATTGTGTCAGTTTCTATTTTCCTTCGTTTGCGCAGGGTTGATTACCATAGAAAGCCCCCCTGCTTGGGGTAATCAAGCTGCCTATAGCCAAGTTTTGGGAAGCTTGCCCCGCGTCGCGTTAGCCAGTTCTTGTGCCATTATGTGTGGCGCCTTTGCGAATGCCTATTTCGTATCAAAATGGAAAATACTTTTAAAAGGAAAATATTTTTGGCTGCGTAGTTTAGGCGCAGCGGTCATTGGCGAGTTTGTCTTTACTGTTGTGGCATACATTGCAGCGTTTTTTGGACAAACAACATTTTCTACCATCATTGAGTTGATCTCTGTTTCATTCTTCACAAAATTAGCCTTAAATCCCATTTTATCCGTTCCTTCTGTATACCTGGCTCGCTATATTAAGGCGATCGAAAAAATAGATACCTATGATTTTGAAGCGGATTTCAATCCTTTCAAATTAAATTTTGCCTCCTTGAATAGAAACCACGAAAAACCTGATGTAAAGCCTGATGTTCGGACAACTAAATAAAGCATCAATCAGCCAAGCAATAAGCTGATTGAGCAACATGATAAGGGGTTAATATGAAGTTCGGCATTATGAGTGCAATGCATGAAGAAATAGCATCACTGAAAGAGAAATTAACGGTCCAGAAAATAGAAAATGTTGCAAGTCGAGATTATCTAATCGGAACAATTAAAGATAAAAATGTAATATTGACACACTCACATTGGGGCAAGGTCGCCTCTGCCATTACGGCAACAACGCTCATTCAAAAGTATAAAGTGGATGCCATTATTTTCACTGGTGTGGCAGGCAGCGTTTCTGAATCTGTCAATGTGGGCGACATCGTGATGGGTTCTAGATTGTATCAACATGACATGGATGCAAGACCTTTTTTTCCACACCATGTTATCCCCTTACTTGGGAAAAAGTACTTCGAAGCAAGTTCAGCCTTGTTGGAAACCTGTAAGATTTCAGCCACTAAATTTTTAACGGAAATAAAAAATCATATTTCAAAGGATGAAATTGGCGCGTTTAATTTGCATCATGCTATAACGCATGTTGGCACCATAGCCAGTGGCGATAAGTTTATTGAGAGTCAAGCGGCGGTGCAAGAAATCATGATGAACTCACCTGATACATTGGCTGTTGAAATGGAGGGGGCATCTGTTGCACAAGTATGCGAAGCACACAATGTACCCTTTTTAATTATCCGAACTATTTCAGATAATGCAAATAAAACGGCAGCAATTGATTTTCAGAGATTCATCAAAAATATTGCCTCTGTTTATTCAAATGAAATTATCTGTTCATTCCTTGAAAATACACGTTAATATTTCATTTGGCGTATTTTTACGAATATTTTTCATTTCTTGATTCAGTCAAAATGCATGAGTTGTTATCAGTCGTACCAGGATACAAAAATGCAATATCGAGCAGGAATCATATTAAGTTTATTCATTTCACATAGTGTCTATGCTGAAGTAATTCCAGATGGAAAAACAGCGACGACAGTGCAAACCCTGCCGAATCAAAAAGAAGTGATTACCATTGCACCCGCCAATAATGCAGGCATCAGCCATAACCAATATCAGAAATTTAATGTGGGTACAGCAGGGGCAGAATTAAACAATACCAAAGCGGGTGCCAAAACCATTATCAATGAGGTCACCAGTTTATCTAAGTCTTATTTGAATGGCGCTATCAGCGTGTCTGGTGATGCCGCGCACGTGATTATTGCCAATCCAAATGGCATTCAAGTAGATGGTGGAGAGTTCATCAACACCAAAGGAACCGTCCTGACAACTGGCCAGATTAAATTACTCCCTGGTTCGGCTCCGAATACGCAAACTTTGCAACTGATAACCCATCAGGGTGAAATCGATATTCAAGGTAAAGGTTTGGTTGGGACATTTGAAGAACTGGATCTCATCGCAAAAAAAATTCGTATCAATGGTCAGATTCAAGAAACCAGCCTTTCGCCACGTTCTGCTATCAATTTGGTTGCAGGCGATAGCGTTTCTACTGTTGCTGCCAGCGCACTGACCGCTGGCCCAGGAAGCGGTTGGTTCAGCACTCAAGCTGGTGCAGCTGCTAACGGTGAAACCGCTATGATTGATATTTCGCCTCTAGGCAATTTACGGGCTGGGAGCTTAACGCTGATTGTCACAGAAAAAGGCGCAGGCGTGTCACATCAAGGCACAATGTTAGCGACAAGCGGTGACTTTGTGATTTCAAGCGAAGGAAAAGTCAGCGTCAAAAATGGCTTGCTATCCAGCGCTGGTAATTTGGTCGTAATGGCCAAAGACGATATCAGCAATTTGGGTGGAAAATGGATAGCAGGAAAAAATGGAACAATTCATAGCGATCGGAATTTTAATCACAGTTGGCAAGGCAATGTTCATGATGCAGAAGTCCATACTTTCTCTGTAAAAGAAGGGCGCTCGTGGGGGCATCGCGTGACGAAAAAAGGCGTGACTGTCGATTATGGTATGACGGAAGGGAATGCTCCCGATATTATTGCGTATGGTGCCTTGCATATCGAAGCCAAGAATATTGCCAATGACGGGGGAACCTTTGGCACGCTTTCCGGTGACCTCACTCTTAAAAGTGAGACGCTGAAGCTCAATTCATTTAACAGCGGCAATGTGCAATATACACGTAAATGTGGTTGGTTTTGCAGTGATTCAAGCAGCGATAATCTCAGTGTCCATACCGCAAATGTGTTTTCAGGTGGAAAGATCATCATAGAAAGTGCACAGGGCGGTGAATTCACCTCTGCGAATATCCGCGGCGATCAAGGGGTTTTCATGAAAATACCTTCGCCCATTTTGAAAGACTTGGTGAGTATTAGCCCACTTAAATATGAAAGCATGTTCTTCAGTTCAAATAACGCGCACTATTCAAGTTTGAAATCACTTTCGTATGGCGGCGTCATTCATTCAAATTCAGGAAAGATTGAAATAATCAGTGAGGTACCCGTTGCAAATCAAGGTTGGCATATCAGTGGCGAGCAGGGTGAGTATTTTTCTTCCGGACAAATAGATATTGCGCCGCAAACATTAGACCTGCCGAGTTTTTCAAGTCACCTTGGTTTTGGACAATCTCTATTGTTTTAAGGTGGCACCATGCAGCTCTCTAAAAATATGATGGTTGTGATTTCATTGACAGGCTACACCATGAATCTGCATGCCGCGGATATTGATCCAGGTAAGCAGCTTTTAGACAGCATCAATAGGCAGGAGCAAACCTACCAAAAACAAAAAGGGGCGTTTCGTTGGCAGCTTCCAAAAGAAAAAGCTTCTACCTCAAATAATACAAACTGTTTACCCATCAAAGATTTTAAAATCATAGGCGTAACAAAATTAAAGCCAAAAGAGATAGAGGCCATTGTTAAGCCATTTAGAAAAAAATGTGTCACCGTTTATGACGTTGATATGCTGTTAATGAAGCTGACAGCAGTTTACCTAGAAAAAGGATATGTGACATCCAAGGCCTTTATCGGGCAGCAAACGATTCAAGAAGGCATATTACAGATCACGGTATCAGAGGGTAAGATTGAAAAATATACAATGAATCAAAACAGCTTGCGCGATCGTATTAAGACGTGGGCCGCCTTCCCCTCACAAAAAAATGAAGTGTTAAATTTAAACGAAATAGCGCAAGGCGTTTCAAATTTACAAAATGCCCCTTCAAGTTCACCGGAAATTCGAATGATGCCCGGCACAGAATTTGGCAAAAGTATTGTTGATATTCAAAATAAAATCGAACGCCCTGTTCGCTTTCGTACTGGGTATGACAATCAGGGCAGCAGTGGGACAGGGAAAAAGAGATTTCGGGCTGGTGTTGAGTTCGATAACCTGTTTGCAATGAATGACACCTGGAGCACCTACTATTTAGGCAGTTTAGATAGCAATGCCTTCGCGATTGCGGGCAGCATTCCTTTTCGCAATTGGGACTTGAGTCTTTCGTCTAGCCTTTCCGAGTATTATGCGGATATTGGGGACTTTTCAGGCATCCTGACCCAAGCGCGTACAGATGCGGGTACGTTAAGACGCCTATTGTTTCGTAATGAAACTCAAAAATTCTTTGCCAGTTTTGGCTTGGATAAAAAACTTTCTACACGCCAAATAGGGGGTGGTGAAAGATCATCTGAACGTTTAACCGTCGCTCACCTTGGTTTGCAATACGAAAAAAGATTGCCAAATATCTTTTTGAGCACAGACTTAGGGCTCTCTCAAGGCTTACGCGCTTTAGGGGCAGATAAAAAAGCAGATGAAATCGACAGCATGCTTGAAAACACCACCCCCGATCCACAATTTACACGTATTGAATGGAATGCGAGTGCCAGCCGCTTTTTCGAACAGTTTAGCTTATCAACACGATTGAATTCTCAATGGAGCCAACATCCCTTATACAGCAGTGAGCGAATTAATTTAGGTGGAGTGCATTCCGTGCGGGGATTTTCTGAGGGGGTGACGGCTGGCGATAAAGGCTTTGCCTCACAGAATGAATTTTCACTCAATCCAACGGTGTTATTCCAAGATAAAAAAGTGCAAGCCATGGCCTTTACGCCGTATGTATTTTTAGATGCGGGATTAACAAGAGACGAAGCAAATCGGTCGTCCGTTTTTTTAAGCAGCACGGGTATTGGTGTTCGCTATCAATGGCGTGGACTATCCGCTGATTTGGCTTTTGCCAAAGCTTTTTCTGATCAGCACTTTCCTGAAGAAAGCATCCATTTTAATGTGGACTTCAGGTTTTGGTAATTCAGGATAAGAGCTTAAGCGCTTAAGCCAAATGTAGCGCTCCTAACACTGCTGGCGAGTGGGCGCCAGTAACGTGAATGCAATTACCAGGTCGGTTGTTCCACGTTTCTCTGGCCAGCCAAGCAAAAAGCATGGCTTCCATCCAATCAGCTGAAACGCCCATTTCATCACTGCTGCAGACGTGGCAAGGCATTAAACGTTGTAAGGTTTCAACTAAGAAACTGTTTTTAGCGCCGCCGCCACATAACATCACTTTTTCAAGCCTGGGCAGTTTATTTAACTCGCTGGCAATCGTTTGTGCCGTCAATTGTAATAACGTGGCTTGTACATCTTCAGGCTGAATAGTAGGAAAATCGCGGCACTTTGCTTCTAACCAAGCCGCATTAAACAATTCGCGTCCAGTGGATTTAGGTGCCGATTTTGCAAAATAGGGATCACTTAAAAAAGCATTTAATAGTCCAGTATGCACGGTACCACTTTTTGCAAATTGGCCATCTCGATCAAAGGCACATTGCTTGATCTTGCCAATCCAATGATCCATTAACATGTTTCCTGGGCCCGTGTCGTATCCTTGAATGCTTGCGTTTCGATCGGCGGGTAAAAAGGTAATATTGGCGATCCCACCAATGTTGACCACTGCGATATTTTCTTGACGATGATTAAAGACGTAATGATGAAAGCCAGGCGCCAGGGGGGCACCCTGTCCGCCGCGTAAAATATCGCGCGTTCTAAAATCATTAATGGTATGGATGCGTGTTTTTTCAGCAATCAGTTGTCCACTCCCTAACGTTAAGGTAAAGGGGAATTCGGCATTCGGTGCATGAAATAAAGATTGGCCATGTGATCCAATGGCGGTAATGCTTTCGCGTGACAAATGATTTTGTTCAATCAGCAGATTGACGGCATCGGCAAACAAAGCGCCATATTCATAATCCAGTGATCCGAGTTCAATCAGATCAATATTGCGATCATGGATGATTTTCAACATGCGTTCTTTAAGTGACGCTGGATAAGGATATGACAAAGTATGAAGCAGCTTGACTGTATTATTTTCAAAAGCGCAAAGCGCCACATCCACTGCATCCATGCTGGTGCCCGATAGCACGCCGATGTAGAGGCCAGAATCAGCCTTTAATTCCATGAAGCAGATCTCCGGTATTTTCGCGTGCAAAGGTTTGATTTTCAGGATGCGCTAATAAGTATGTCATTTTCGTGGCGTGTTGCTTAAATTGTGTGGTGTATTGCGAAGCCAGGGGCAAGGATTTTGGCAATGCAGCCGTTAAGGGATTTTTGTGCACACCATTTACGCGAAATTCGTAATGTAAATGCGGACCTGTTGCCAGTCCTGTACTTCCCACATAACCAATAATGTCGCCTTGTTTTACCGCTTTGCCATGACGCATTCCCGATGCAAATCCAGATAAATGGCCATATAAAGTGGAATACATTTTTCCGTGTTGCAAAACAATCGTGCGACCATATCCACCCTTCCAACCTATTTCTAAAATAGTGGCATCAGCGGTGGCACGCACAGGGGTCCCTGTTGGGGCGGCATAATCCACGCCTTTATGCGCGCGCAAATGATGCAAGATGGGGTGCTTTCGCGCCAATTGAAATGTAGAGCTAATGCGACTGAATTTCACCGGCGTCCGCATAAATCCTTGTGACAAACTTAAGCCTTCTGGCGTGTAATAACGGCTGTGACCATTTTCATCCGTAAAGCGAACAGCACGGTGTACCGTTCCTTCATTGATAAATTCAGCAGCCAAGATATTGCCAGAATTGGCTTTTTTCCCATCGATAAACTTTTCTTCATAAATAATTTTAAAACTGTCATTGGGTTGAAGATCGGAAGCAAAGTCGATATCAAAAGCAAAAATATCAGCCAAAGCCAAAATGAGTTTGTCATTGATATTGGCATCTTGCGCCGCTCTAAAAAGAGATGTTTTGATAACAGCAGAGCGATGCGCTAATTGAACTGTTTGGGCTTTTTGAATTTCTTCAGAAATAAACGATCCGCGGCTTTTTTTGATTAATAAATCACTGGTGGGATGAAGCTGTGTTTTTAAAGAAAATAAGTCGCCTGTTTCATCAAATGATAAAAAAATTTCTTGATCAGGCTTTAATTGTTTTAAGGCGTTGGCTTCTTTTGCACCCATCAGCAAGGCAACCAATTCCTGCGAAATACCTTCTCTGGCAAATAGACTGGAAAGATTGTCACCTTCTTTCACGATTAAGCGTTTCTTTTGAATATCTAAAGTAGATGGAACAACCACCTTTACTTCTGCAGCTGTCGGTTCTGGCGTGATGGCCGCCACTGCTTCCGTTTCTTCTACAATAAAGGGCTCTTCGGTGGCCTTTTGTAACATGACTTGCGAAAAAACAAGAGAAGCTGCCAAAATCCCAAAAGCGGATACCCATAACCAGCGCTCTGTCCTTTGGGCGCGTAACCCAATGGCTTCGGCCTCATTTGATTTGCTTGCGTTCACGCAGTTCTCCCATAGATCAGTGGCAAATGTAGTCGGTTGCATGCTTTGGGTCAATTTTCTAAAGGTCTTAGCACAAGGAGCTACGATGAATATTACTCAGGCGCTCAGCCTGTTGGGGCGCGGAGTCCATGAGGTTTTGTTAGGCGATGCCTTAAAAGAAAAGCTCGAATTGGGGCGACCTCTAAAAATAAAGGCCGGATTCGACCCCAGTGCTCCGGATCTGCATCTTGGGCATACTTTATTACTCAAAAAACTAAAAGAGTTTCAGGATTTAGGGCACCACATTCAATTTTTGATCGGTGATTTTACGGCCATGATTGGGGACCCCACCGGTAAAAATGTGACGCGTCAGCCTTTATCAGAAGAAGCAGTACAAGAAAATGCCAAAACCTATGCGCGCCAAGTTTTTAAGGTGCTCGACCCAGATAAAACGGAGGTGTTGTACAACTCACGTTGGCTAAAAGCCTTAGGATCCGACGGGCTGATTCGTTTGGCCGCAACGCATACAGTTGCACGGATGCTGGAGCGCGATGATTTCGAAAAGCGTTATAAGGGCAATCAACCCATTGCGATTCATGAGTTTCTCTACCCCCTTTTACAGGGATATGACTCTGTGGCGATGGAAGCGGATATCGAACTGGGCGGAACCGACCAAAAATTTAACCTATTGATGGGGCGTGAGTTACAGAAACATTATGGCAAAGCCCCACAGGTCGTGATGACGCTGCCCCTGCTCGAGGGTTTAGATGGGGTGAAAAAAATGTCTAAATCACTTGGGAATTATGTCGGAATCGAAGAAGCCCCTGAGAGTATGGTCGGAAAATTGATGTCAGTTTCCGACGATTTGATGTGGCGTTACTTGGAATTGCTGAGTGAAAAGCCATTAAGTGAAATAGCCGCTCTAAAGACAGAAGTGGTCGCAGGGCGTAATCCTCGCCATATCAAAATGGATTTTGCGAAAGAAATTGTGACCCGGTTTTATGATAAAACGGCAGCACTGCAGGCTGAGCAAGCCTTTGATGCCCGCTTTGCAGATGGATTAACGCCAGAAAATCTTGAACTGCAGATACTCCAATCGACTGAAGGCACGCTGTCCCTGGCCCAAACGCTAAAGCAGGCAGGCTTGGTGAGCAGCACTTCCGAGGCTTTCCGAAAAATGAATGAGCGTGGGGTAAGGGTGGATGGCGAGGTCGTCACAGACCGGCAAACTCAGTTAAATTCTGGCAAAACCCATGTGTTACAGATCGGAAAACGCAGCTTTGCAAAGGTCGAAATCAAAAAGATTTAGAAAAGTTTTAAAAAAGCGTTGACACCCCCGCGTGAATGCGTAGAATGCGCACCTCTGCTGCAGACGGGCCGCGAAATCGAAAGAAAAAGCAGCTTGACAGCAGAGCAGGCCTGGGTAGAATGCGCAGGCTCTGAAAGCGAAACAACTTCGCAACGTTCTTTAAAAAGTAATCACTTAATACGTGTGGGCGCCAAGTGAAGAGTTTGGGAAAGAAGTCAGTATCTTTTTGAATCGAAGACAATTGAAGATTTGGAAAAGAACT
>Ga0302301_1000281_pt1 | contig 30412 bp, 19 predicted proteins | sample III_Palsa_E1_2_FD_194544 | JGI IMG/M metagenome (GOLD analysis project Ga0302301, IMG submission 194544) | Peat permafrost microbial communities from Stordalen Mire near Abisko, Sweden - III_Palsa_E1_2 | ecosystem: Environmental > Terrestrial > Soil > Palsa > Peat permafrost | place: Sweden... | reverse complement strand
TTAAGGAAATATTCTGATTATTTGCCTGATAATCTTTTTCATATTTATCTACCTGCGCGGCAGACAAACGATAAACCATTACAGCTGCCGAGTTAATGTTTTTATAGTTCAGCAAAGCAAGTAATGGCTTAGCGGGTATATTTTCATTTTCCACCATTACTGATACTGTTTTTTGTTCGATTTGCCTCATCAACATAGCTGCGTTTTTTCCGCCCAGGCTTTGCGGAGCATTTGAATAGGCTTGTTTATAATAATTGTATGCTATGCTCAAACTATCTAACGCTTGGTAGTATTGTCCTTGTAACACCAATGCTTCGCTTGCTGTGGGCTTTTGCACATAAATTGTAGCAATTTGTTTTAAGGCTTCCAGGTATAATGAATCTTTATGATCTACTTGTGATCTTTCGAACAAAAACTTTAATCGTTGCAGATCAATATCAGCAACAGCCTCATCCTGGTGCATTTGCAAGTGAAACGCTGTAGCCTGTTGTAAATATTTTATGCCATGATAATAGGTTGATGCAGTATCAGTAGTATTTACAGGCAAAGCAGCAAAAGTGCGGCTATCAGCAAAAAGCGCCGGGTTTGTTAAAGAAAATGGTAGCCGGGGTTTGGTAATTCCCGATTCATCTGTTAAATAAAAGTCGAGTGCCCTTTGAAGCAATAGATCATACAATGTTGGGCGCAAATAACGGGTAGATTTATCGCCTGCTAATACGCCATCCAATACATCAACCGATGTGGCTTGTTCCTTTTTTGCATCTGCCAGTGAAAGCTGATATAAATGATTGGTTTGATTAATTATAGTTTGAAGATCCCATTTAGTAAAATCGGTATCCGGCTTTAATAACTGGCTGCGCTGGGTAAACTGATAACGGTTCTGCTGATAATATTTCCAGTATAATTGGGCCAATAAAGATTGCAATACTGGTTTTTCAGGGTACTGAGCTTGTTTAATATCTGACCTTAAAGTGCCGACGATATCCACAAATGCATCATCCGCTAAAACCGATTGAAGCGTGATACGATAGATAACCGCTTTTATTTGCTGCTGTATATTTTTATTTGCCCGGGACAGCTTTTCCAGTTGATCTACCTGTTCCATTGCCGACTTTGGTAAACCAGCGGCATTAAGTGAATCGATACGCTTGCTGATCGCATCATAATTCGCCTGCGCATTAGCGTTGTTAAAGCTAATAAACAGTCCGAAGATCAGCAGAAATTTCAGCGATTTCAAGAAGAATGATGCCATAAATTCAGGTTTATAATGGTTATGATAATATTACTTAATTAATTGTAATAGTACGATGCCATAACAACCGAATTTCCATAAAATAATTGTAAAATAATTGTAAAAACCTGATTACAAGGTCACTATTTAACGTTAATAATATTAAAGTTTAGACAAAACGCCCAAACCTGTACAGGCATCCCAACCCTCACCAGCTGTATAACCTGTATTAGCCGAGGTGGTTTTATTATCACCACTGGTAATATCACGGCATAAAGATGGATCGGCATAGATCTGCGGATTAATAAAGCCTGCAGGTTTGCCGCTTTTTTCATTAATAAGTGCTATTAAACCTGCCATTAAAGGCGCAACTGCACTGGTACCGCCAATCACCATTTCCTGTCCGTCAACCAATACTTTATAACCGGTATCCGGGTCTGCATCGGCGGCAACATCAGGTACACCCCTGCCCTTAAATTGAGTATCCAATTCCAACGGAACATTAGCGTTTGCCTGATAATCTGGTAATGGGAAGTAAGTACTTACTCCCCCTCCCGATGCAGAATCACTGGATTCATGCCATACCACTTCTGATGTAATCTGATTACCTGATACCGATAACTTAGTGCCGCCGCAAGCCAGTACATAAGGGCTTGAGGCCGGGAAATCTACATGAACCTTACCATCGGTTTCACCATCTCTCGACCCGCTATCACCCGCAGCTACGCAAATGCTTACGCCAAGCGCACTTGCTGTTTTAAATGCTTCGTTAAAGTTATCCAGCGCCTGCTGTGTCCAGTTTACTTCTGCCGAACCCCAGCTAATAGAAATAACCGATGGCTTATTTTGAGTATCATGTATAGCCTGTGTAATAGCATCCAAAAAACCCTGATCTGTATTTGGTGTAAAATACACTACAATATTTGCTCCGGGGGCTACTGATCCGGCAACTTCAATATCCAGCATCACTTCACCGTCGGCACCATCAGCCGTGGAGGGGCTATTCTTTCCGCCATCAACAGCTACAGCCTTTACGCTGGGTTTGGTAATATTCAAGCTTTTAAAATAATTGGTTATATCCTTTGTGCGAAAACCACCGCCCAATTCAATAATACCAATACACTCACCCTTGCCGTTCACACCTGTAGGAAAGCCGTAAATACCAGCTAATTGATTGGGTGTAAAAGATTGTGGTGCTGCAGCATGCGATACAACATTCCCATTATTTGCCAAAACCTGGAACATTGGGCGTGCAATAGGATGATCATCGAGCCCGAAAACGCCTACAACAATATCTTTTAATGCCTGTGGCAATTGGATCTCTGCATTCAGCCTCCTGTAATTATTGTAAGATTTTATACTGGTATTAAATGCTGTTTCAAAATCACTTACCTTGCCCGTTAAATGAACACTGCGACGGGCCAAATTTACAGACACCGTTGACAAACCTTGTTCATGTGCATAGGCTTCTACCTGTTCTGCATCCACAATTGCTGCGGCATATTCACTTTCATAAGTTGCCCTGCTGATAGTTTCTCCTGTGAGTGATGCTGTAGGGAGTTCCTTTTTACGGCGCAGCCGCACTGTTACTGTTATGTTTTCGTCTTTATCCGTTTCCTGCAATTGAACATCTGCCTTTAAGGGCTTATAACTACCGGTTAGTTTGAAGGTGCTTTGATTTTCCATAACGTTTAAGTTTAACTTTTAATTAAACACAATAATCAGATAAAGTTTGCAAAAAGTTAAACTATTTAAAACAGCAAATAAGTAATTTGTATTTACTTTTACAGTATATGGAATTAGGTATAAGTACTTTTGGCGATGTTATTCCTGACGGCAAAGCCGGAAGAGCAGTTAATGCATATCAACGTGTGCAGGAGCTTTTGGAAGAAGTTAAACTGGCTGATGAAGTTGGCCTTGATGTTTTTGCCTTCGGCGAGCACCACCGGCCTGATTTTGTAATATCGGCACCTGAAATTATGATGGCTGCAGCAGCAGCTATCACCAAAAATATTCATCTTTCAAGCTCGGTAACAGTATTGAGTTCTGCTGATCCGGTACGCACATTTCAAAACTTTGCTACAGTTGACCTTATCTCGGGTGGGCGCGCTGAAATTATAGCCGGCAGAGGGTCATTTATAGAATCATTCCCCTTATTTGGTTATGACATGGATGATTACGATGAACTTTTTACTGAGAAGCTCGAAATGTTCCTCGAAATAAACAAACACGAAATATTAAACTGGAAGGGCAAGTTCCGGCCACCAGTTGTAAACCAGGGTATTTATCCGCGCCCATACCAGGAGGCTATTCCGGTTTGGATCGGCGTTGGCGGCACACCAAATTCGGCCAAGCGCGCCGGGCGCTTAAATCTGCCTATGATAATTGCCATATTAGGCAGCGCGCCTAAACATTTTGTACCATTTGTTGAATTATATCGCGAATCGGCTGAAAAAGCAGGACATGATGTAAGCAAACTGCAACTGGCTATCTCATCCCAGTTTTATCTGGCGGAAACTGCAGCACAAGCAGCCGATGAATTTTATCCATCATACGAAATGTTGATGAATAGGGTTGGCAGGGAACGTGGCTGGTCGCCGATGAACAGGGAATCATTCGAATACCTGCGTAAAGACGGGCCGCTGATAGTTGGCGATACACAACAGGCTATAGATAAAATAATGGGGCAATATGAATTATTCCATAACACGCGCTTTGTGGCACAACTGGTTACAGGCCATATATCGCACACAAAAGTGTTAAAGACAATAGAACTGTTCGGCACCAAAGTTGCGCCGGTTGTGAGAAAGGAACTTGGAGGTAAATGATATAAAACTAAAAATTGCATTCAACTGTTAATCAACTCTTGAGTACAAAAGCAAAAAACGATACCTTTATATATAAACATAAAACCAAATCATGAAAACTAATATCGGAATCAAAGAAGCAGACAGGAAAGCTGTTTCAGACCAGTTAGCTAAATTACTGGCTGATGAATTTGTACTTTACACAAAAACCAGGAATGCACATTGGAATATTGAAGGGCCCGACTTTCATTCAATGCACATTTTTTTTGAGGGCCAATACGAACAATTAGACGAGATAATGGACAGTGTTGCTGAACGCATCCGCAAAATAGGGCATTATGCTCCGGGTACACTAAGCCAAATTTTACAGCTTACCCATTTAACAGAAAAAAGTGACTCTAAAAACGATAGCCTGGGTTATATAAAGGAGTTATTAGAGGATCATGAAAGCATAATTGAATTTATAAGAGGAAATATTAATCCGTTTGCCAACGAATATAATGATGCCGGTACAAGCGATTTTATCACCGGACTAATAGAAACCCATGAAGGAATGGCCTGGATGCTCCGCGCGCATTTCAGATAATATTATGCTATTGATCTGACTGGCAATACTGTTGGTCAGATCAATTTAGCAAATACAGTTTTACTCATCCCGCTCTCTTTTAAAAGTTATAATTAATTTATTTTGATTATAAGTTCTGTTTCATATAGCATTAGTTATCAAAAAAATACTATTTTCGGCTCATTTCAAATTACTTTACGTTTAAACTACAATACTTTGAGTATCTTTGTAGCAATACATGAGACAACTAAAGATAACCCAATCCATAACCAACCGTGAATCACAGTCCCTTGATAAGTATTTAAGTGAGATTGCTAAGGTAGATCTGATAACGGCACAGGAAGAAGTAATACTTGCGCAAAAGATACGCGAGGGCGACCAGGCAGCGTTAGAGCGCTTAACAAAAACCAATCTGCGTTTCGTAGTATCAGTAGCCAAACAATATCAAAACCAGGGCCTTACCCTGGGTGATTTGATTAATGAAGGAAACTTAGGTTTAATTAAGGCTGCCCGCAGATTTGATGAAACTAAAGGTTTTAAATTCATTTCGTATGCAGTTTGGTGGATACGCCAATCTATATTATCGGCTGTTGCTGAACAATCACGTATAGTTCGTTTGCCACTTAACCAGGTAGGTTCATTAAGCAAGATCCGTAAATCATCATCAAAATTAGAGCAGCAATTTGAGCGTCCGCCTACTCCTGAAGAGTTGGCTGAAGATCTGGAAACTACTGCTGAAAAAATTGCTGATGCATTATCAAACTCAGGACGTCATATTTCTGTTGATGCGCCTTTTATCACCGGCGAAGAAAACACTTTATTGGATGTTTTAATGAGCCCGGATGCAGGTACAGACAGCGAGCTGATCACTGATTCATTAACACAGGAAATAAAACGCTCGTTAGGAATATTAGCCGAAAGAGAAAGGCAAGTACTTGTCCTGTTCTTTGGATTAAACAATGTTGCTGCACATTCATTAGAAGAGATCGGAGAAAAATTCGATTTAACAAGAGAACGTGTAAGGCAAATAAAAGATAAAGCGCTTATGCGCCTTAGGCAGAATTCAAAATCAAGATTATTGCAATCTTACTTGTAAGTTATATAGCTTAAAGAGTAATATTATTTCATAAAAAAAGCAAGCTCAATCGGGCTTGCTTTTTTTATGAAATAATATATTATTCAGCTACACAGTTATTAATTATTAACCAAATAATATCTTCATTTTAAGATCTTCATACTTGTTTCGGGCATTTCATATTTTTGGTTATTAGCACTGTGCACATAGTACCCTTGTTCAGATATATAGCAATCGCATAAACTATCGATAGTAAACGGCTCCGTTGGGGTAAAAAAAGCATTTACCGGGAAGCACGTACATGATTCATAAGTATTCATATCTGCGCCTGTTTGATTAAGGTCAGATAATGAGCCCGCTTTATAATTAAACTGCGTTCCTTTGGAATAAATATTATAAAATTCATCCTTCTTACACGCTATCATACCGACTATTAAAAGCAGTATGCAGAAAAGTAGCTTTTTCATAACTCATATACATTAGATGGGTGAGATATAAACTGTGGTTAAAACAGGATAAAATCCTGACAAACAAGCTACCATTTGTACCGATCGGTTAGAAATAAAGTCGACGGTGCTAAAAATTGAAAATTTCAATGTTTTCATAACTGTGATAAGGGGGATTAGGGTTAGGTATTGAGGAATGCCGATTTTACGGCGAATTAGGTACTCAAATGTAATATTTTATTAGTTAAAATAAAATATTTATTTACGATATTTTTAATTTTTCATTAGAAAAATATTGCATCTTTCTTCAAGGTTCTCGCGAAAAAATGCATGGTTATAAGCATCCATATGTTATACTTAGCATACATTGCTAACAAAAAGGTAACGTACATTTAAAATACATTTATTATACCAATGTTATACTTGAGAAACAATACCGATGACCCTGATCTCTTTCCCCGTAAATTCGTTTGATCATTTCCGAAACTGCTTGCCAGACATACTGGAGGAAGAAATATCACGTGTATCCATCCGGCTTAAACTTCAAAGCAGCCCTCAAACAGACGAGGAACGTATGCTTTACAAGGAGAAACTTGACAGGCTCACAGCCTTAAAATATATCAGCCAGCTAAGAAAAGGCAAATTAAGCCGTGAGGATTTTGGTTTAAAAGTTGAACTTACCGCTTTATGATATAAGTATTATTACGGAATCTGTGTTTAAGTGGGTCATTCATCTTTATTTTATTTATTGGGTTTTTATTATAAAAACCATCCACATCGTCAGCCATTCCAAATACGTTATACTTTGATAGATATTTTTTCCCTGCATATTCGTTTTAACAGGTTTAGTACAGAATCGGACTATACTTTTGCTTTTGAGGCATGAAGTACAGTATAATATTTTTATTTTTTTTAATTTCTTGCTTATCGGCAAAGGCACAAAATAATAAAGGAAAAATTAGCGGTAAGATAATTGATTCTACTAACCATACACCGGTGGATTATGCCACTATAAGCCTTTACAAGCAAGGGAGTTCAAGTCCTTTTAATGGCATAAGCACCGATGAAAAAGGCAATTTTATGATTGATCATATACCTGTTGGCGATTACAGAATTACGATAGATTTTATTGGTTATCAACGAAAATCTATCAACCATGTAATTATCAGTGCCTCCAATTCAGCTATAAATCTTGGAGACATATTGCTTGCATCAACCCAAAAACAGTTGCAAACCGTAAATATTCAGGCTAAAGCCCCTACGGTAGAGAACCGGATAGATAAAATGGTTTATAACCCGGGAAATGATCTGACAGCACAAGGTGGCGTAGCGTTGGATATATTAAAAAAAGTTCCACAGGTTAGCGTAGATATTGACGGTAACGTCGAACTCCAGGGTAACAGCAATATAAGATTTCTGATCAACGGAAAACCGTCCAGTGTTTTTGGTGCAAGCCTTACTGATGCCTTGCAAGCCATCCCTGCCAGCCAGATCAAAAATATTGAAGTAATTACCAGCCCCGGCGCAAAATATGATGCCGAAGGAACAGGAGGTATTATTAATATTGTTTTGAAAGATAGTAAGGTAGAAGGTGTGAATGGTAGTGCAAATCTATCGGCAGGCACGCGCCTGGAAAATGGATCTTTTAATTTGAATGCAAAAAAAGGGAGTTTTGGTGTAAATGCTTTTTTCAGTGGAAATGAGCAATTGAATTCAACCACTTTAACTAATAATAATCGTACCTCTATTGATTCGTTAAACAACACCACACGGCTGCAACAAAACGGCAGCAATGCTTTCAAACGAAGCGGTTATCAATCGGGTATAAGCTTTGATTGGAATATCACTAAAAAGGATGAACTTACCGGTTCATTTGGCTACAATCATTTTGGCAACAATGGCAGCGGCCCAACCAACCAGCTGCAAACCGTTACTAATGCCGTCGGAACAACTTTATCTTTAATACCAAGCCTGCGTAATTCAAGCAGTAGCTTCAGGGCTAATTCATCAGATGCCAGCCTTAGCTACAAAAAAACTTTTAATAAAAAAGATCAGGAACTGGACATTTTATATGTCTCCACGCTGGGCAATAATGACAACAAGGCCGCACAATTACAGGAATATTTAGATGGTGGCTATCCGCCATCCGGTTTAACCAGTGATAATCCGGGCAGAGATCACGAAACAGACATATCGGTAGATTACACGCAACCATTCAATAAAGATTTTACTTTAGAAACCGGTGCTAAAGCAGTTATTGAAGACATTAAAAACAGCATTGAAACAGATACGCTTTTACACAATGGCGACTATGTAGTTGACCCGGGGCAAACCTATGGCTTTAATTATGACCGCAAAATATTTGCTTATTATTTTTCAGGTACATTTTCGTTATTTAAAGGCTTTATTAATGGCAATGCGGGGGCAAGGTATGAATATACCACTACCAGCGTTGATTTCCCCGGCACTACAATACCAGATTATGGAATATTAGTCCCTTCATTTGTGTTGCAGCATAAGCTGGATGAAACACAGTCAATTAAATTTAGCTATACACTGCGACTACAAAGGCCCAATTATAACGACCTTGATCCTTTTTATAATATCAGTGACCCTCATAACATCAGCACAGGTAACCCTGATCTGAAACCGGAAAAGGGCCACAATTATGAGCTGGGTTACAACAAAACATTTGGCAATGGAATAAATATCTATTTTTCCGGCTTCTATCGGTATAATACCAACGACATACAATCATTTACTACCTATTACCCAATATTGATAATTGACGGAACATCTTATCCGGATGTATCCCTGACCCAACGTTATAACATCGGTACCGAAGCCACTACCGGTATCAACTTATATGTAGAAGTACCCGTGACAGGCAAGTTACACCTCAGATCAAACATGATGTTTGCCAACCGCTTGTCAACCAACCCGGGCTTTGCTAATGTAAGCGGTTTTGTATACCGGCTAAACTTGAATGCGTCATATAGTTTTGGGCATAATTTTGTGGGCGAAGTATTTGGTAATTACCGCTCATCACAAAGGACAATACAGGGTAATAATCCAGGGTTTGGTTTCTACAATATTGCTGTGCGTAAGCAGTTTTGGAATAAGAAAGCCAGCATAGGCCTAACGGCTGCAAATCCTTTTAATCAATATGTTAGTCAAACGGCTTTAACATCCGGCAGTAACTTTACTCAAACCAACATACGTGAGATTCCGCTGCGTTCTTTTGGCATCAGCTTAAATTACAAGTTCGGTAAACTGGAATTTAAAAATAAGGCTAAAGAAGAAGATAACCCACAGGTGCCAGGAGATAATTAATGGCCGAAACGATATAACAACCAAGTTCGGCACTCTTAAAATGCTTGTAAAATAATAGTTTACAAGCATTTTTTTTTGATGCTTTAAGTGTATTAGGCTAAACTAATACTGTTAATAGTTGTTGTAAAACTAACAACAGGAAAAATGGAAGATAAAAAGCCAACGCCTATAACTATTAGGAGTCAGGAAGGAAAGAACCTATCAATTGTAGGCGATACGTACCGTATACTGGTGACCGGCAAAGACGTAGATGGCGCTTTCGCAACCATAGATATGCTCATCCCTCCGGGTGGCGGCCCGGGCCCTCATGCACACCCTGATTTTGAGGAAACCTTTTATGTAATCGACGGGGAAGTAGAGGTTAAATCTGAAGCAGGAACCTATATAGCAAAAAAGGGAGATTATGTGGTGATCCCAAAAGGCGGAATAGTACACTGTTTTAAAAACAAGACCGATCAGATTGCGCATCTGCTTTGTACTGTAGTACCATCGGGCCTTGAAGAGATGTTTTTTGAAATAGGTAAACCTGTTGCCTTAGGAGATTTTCTTCCGCCGCCATCAATGGATCCGGAATCAATTAAAAAGTTGATTGCAATTGCCGAAAAGTATGGTCAAAAGGTATTCCCACCTGATTATCTGGATTAAAAACTTTTATAGAATATTTAAACACTAAAAAATGATTGCCATAGAATATACAGCATACGGAAATTCCGATGTAATCCATTTAAAGCAGGTAGACAAACCTCAACCAAAAGAAAATCAAATTTTAATAAAAGTGGCGGCTACTACTGTTAACCCCATGGACATGAAAATAAGATCAGGCGTAATGGAAAAACAAATCCCCCTGACTTTTCCATTTATACCCGGGCTTGATGTTGCCGGCATTATAGAAGAAGTGGGTGCGAATGTTTCGCGCCTAAAAAAAGGCGATCAGGTATTTGCTACTACACTAGGCGGAACATATGCTGAATATATAGCCCTTAATGAAGATCAGGCAGCATTAATTCCAAAAAACACCAATACAACCGAGGCTGCAGCTTTAGCCATACCGTTGGTTACGGCATATACTTTTTTAGTAGAAAGCGGCCAGTTAAAAACAGGACAAAAAATATTGATCCAAGGGGCAGCTGGTGCTGTGGGTGGCATAATGGTTCAAATGGCGAAAACACTGGGGGCTTATGTAATAGGTACTGCTTCGGGTAAAGGTATCGAATTAGCGAAATCACTTGGAGCTGATGAAGTGATCGATTATAAAACACAGGACTTTACTGAACTGGTAAAAGATGTAGATCTGGTAGTTGATTTGGCAGGTGGCGATACTCAAATAAAATCATTTAAAGTAATAAAACAAGGCGGCTTATTGTTAAGCGGCGTAATGCCCCCTTCTGAGGAATTGGCTAAACAATATCATGTTACCGCTAAATTTATTTCTTCAACCCCATCCTATCACAAATTAGAGTTTGGTAAAAAAACTGGTAGAAGAAGGAAAGATCAAAACACAGATTGCTGAAACAATGAAACTAAAAGATGCTGCCCATGCGCAGGATCTGGTTACGCTAGGCGGCATTAATGGTAAAATTGTTTTGGAAATAGACTAAACTCTAATGCAATGCCGGAATTGTAAATTTAAAAGTAGTTCCTTTACCAATAGCGCTTTCCACATCAATGGTACCGCCATGTTGTGCCACAAAATCGTTTACCAGTAGAAGGCCGAGGCCGCTACCTAGCTCGTTATTTGTACCTGATTGCGAAAGATTGCTCACTTTGGTAAATAAGCGCTGCTTCATTTCGTCTGTCATACCTACGCCTGAATCTTCAATAAAAACACAGATCATATTCAGTTCTGGTCGGGCATTAATGCTAACCTTTCCGCCCTGAGGCGTATATTTAATAGCATTGGTAACCAGGTTTTGTACAATCGACCGCAGCATTAAGGAATCTGCGTTCACAAAAATATCTGCGGGAGTTTTGTTTTCCAGTTTAATCTCCTTTTGATAGGCGTTTGGCTTCAACAGTTCTAATGACTCTTCGATACCTTGTGCCAAGCGAATTTTTTCGGGATTAAAATTCGTCCGCTCGTTTTGTTTTTTGGCCCAATCAACCACTTCATTAAGTTGTTCCAACAACTTTCTTGAAGTGCGGTGAATAATGTTAGATAGTTGCTTTACCTGGTGCGCACTCAAATTTTCCGGATCTTCGTTCAATTTACTTGCCGAGGCCAAAAGAGCTGTAAGTGGGTTTCGCAGATCATGAGATATAACGGAAAGAAACTTATCCTTTGATATATTAAGCGCTTTTAGTTCGTGGTTTAAGTTTTCAAGCTCCATTGTGCGTTTTACTACGCGCTGCTCCAGTTCCTGATTCAGTTGCATCAGGTCATTGTTAATGGTTTGCAGCTTTTCTTCCTGTCGCCTTAAAAGCTGGTTCTTTTTATATAATTCAGCAAAAACGGCTACTTTGGAGCGTAATATATCCGGGCTGAACGGTTTTCTGATAAAATCAACTGCCCCTGCCTGGTAACCCTTAAACATTGCCGCTTCTTCATAATCATGCGCAGTAATAAAAATAATAGGAATATGTTTTAGCCGGTCGCGCTGATAGATTAGCTCGGCAGTTTCATAGCCATCCATTATAGGCATTTTTACATCCAAAAGAATCAACGAGAAGTCGTCTTCATGTAAGAGTATCCTAAGCGCTTCCCTGCCGGATATAGCTTTAAAAAATGTATAATCTGCCTTTTCCAAGGCTACTTCCATAGATAACAGGTTATTTTCATTATCATCTACCAAAAGTATCTTAATGCCCATAGCAACTTTATTATTTCTATTCCCGTGCAATTATACTAACTATTTAATTAGCCAAACACGCATTAAAGACATAAGCTGATCGGTTTTAACCGGCTTAGTAATATAATCAGACGCTCCGGACGAAATACATTTTTGCCTATCGCCCAACATTGCTTTAGCGGTTACAGCTATAATCGGCAATACTTTATTACGCGGCTCTTTACGTATCATCTGTATAGTTTCATAACCGTCCATTTCCGGCATCATAATATCCATCAGCACTATATCTATTTTTTTATCCTTATTGAGCAGTTCAAGCGCCTCTCTACCGCTTTCAGCAGTAATTACCTCCAGGTTAGAACGTTCAAAAACGGCGGTCAGTGCAAAAAGGTTACGTACATCATCGTCCACAACCAGCACCTTTTTCCCATCAAGTACATCTGTATTATTGCGTATGCCATCGATCATTTTCAGCTTACTTTCGCTAACAAATTTTTTGTCGACATGCAGGAGGGTTAATATTTCCTCAAGCAATAAAACATGGGAAGATGGTGTTTTGGTGATGATCTTATGATTAAGCCTTTTTAGCTGAATTAGTTCATCCTGCGTAAAATCTCTCGCTGAATGTAAGATGATTGTTGTTTGTGGTTGCTTCAATAAATTAATTTTATTCAGCAGGTCCATACCATTAGCATCAGGCAGTACAAAATCTAATACAATGCAATCAAACAATTCCTTTTTCAACGCCGCTAATCCTTTTTTGGCAGTAGTGGCAGCTTGTACTTCAACCTGGTCATTTGATAAAAGTTCTGCCAATTTCTGAAGCTCATTTTCATTATCTTCAATTATCAGCACCCGCTTACGTGTATGTTCATGGAAACTAACAATTCCCGAGATCAATTCATCAAGTGAACTGTTAGATAATGGCTTCAGGCTGAAACTTCTTGCACCATGTTTCAACGCCAATATCTTATTGTCTTCGCCCGAAATAAGGTGTACCGGAATATGGCGTAAATTCATATCATTTTTCAAAAGTTTAAGAATTTTCCATCCATTAGATTCCGGCATATTTACATCAAGCGTAATTGCGATAGGGTTGTATTTTTGAATGCTATCAAAAATCTCAAGATAGCTGATAGCCACTACAACCTTGAGGCCCATATCATGCGCTTTATCCACTAATATTTTGGTAAAGCGGATATCATCCTCAATTACCAGTATAACCTTGTCTTCTGCAACAATCACGTGGCGATCATCGTCCATCACCAATTCGGCACTATCAATTAAATTAGTGCGTAAGTGCGGAACAGGATAGTTTTCCTTAACCGGACTTACAATTGACTTTTCTTCTTTATATTTCAATGGCAGATATAAGGTAAACACACTTCCCTTACCTAATTCGCTGCCAACTGTGATGGTACCGCCCAACAGTTCAGCAAAGCCCTTGCTGATAGAAAGGCCAAGCCCTGTACCTCCATACTTGCGGCTGGTAGATCCTTCTGCCTGCTGAAATGCTTCGAAAATGATGCCTTGTGTATTTTTAGATATCCCAATACCTGAATCTTCGATAGAGAACGCAATAACGGAATCAGTACCACTCAACGGATTCTCATGACTGGACTCTGGCCTGAAAATATGCAGTTTTACACTACCTTTTTCAGTGAATTTAAAGGCATTGGATAACAGGTTCTTTAATATCTGGTTTAAGCGCTGCATATCTGTTTCCATCAATTCGGGCAGGTCGTCACCCATATTAATTTCAAACTTCAGATTTTTAGCTTCCGAAATAGGTTTGAATGTTGATTCAGCAAATGAAGCGATTTCTTTGAAACTAACCGGCATAACATCAGCAGCAATAACACCTGATTCGATCTTGGAAAGATCAAGAATATCATTGATCAACTGAATCAGGTCATCACCGCATGAGTGAATGGTTTTGGCAAACATCCGTTGCTTTTCGGTAAGGTTGCCTTCCGGATTTTCAAAAAGCTGCTGCGCAAGAATTAACAAGCTGTTTAACGGCGTTCTTAATTCGTGTGACATATTAGCCAGAAACTCCGATTTATACTTGGACGTTAATGTTAGCTGTTCTGCCTTTTCTTCAAGTGAACGGCCTTTATCATGCAACTCGTCATTAGCTCTTCTTAACTCTTCCTGCTGTGCCGAAAGCTCACCCGCCAGTGATTGTGATTGCGATAATAATTCCTCTGTACGTGTATTGGTTTCTATGTTATTTAATACGATACCGATACTTTCTGTCAGCTGATCCAAAAAGTCAATGTGGGTATCACTGAAATTTTCAAAAGAAGCCAGTTCAATTACCGCTTTAACATTATTTTCAAACAGTACCGGCAAAATCACCAGGTCAATAGGTGCTGCATTACCAATACCCGAACTTATCTGCAAATATTCATTTGGAACATTGGCCAGCCTTATCCGCTCTTTATCGGTAGCACATTGCCCAACTAATCCCTCACTGAGTAAAAACTCCTGGTTGATCAGTTTACGGCTTTTTTGTGCATAGCCTGCAAACAGCCTTAATTTTACTTCATCCTCACCTTCGGTCTGTTCTAAAATATAAAATGCACCATAACGAGCGTTCACCAGTTCAGCCAGCTCTGATAGTACCTTATTGGCTACAGCGTTGCGGTCGCGCTGGCCTTGAAGCATCTGCGCAAATTTAGCTAAGTTAGATTTCAGCCAATCCTGCTCATGGTTTCGGAGCGTAGTACCTTTCAGGTTGGCAATCATTTGGTTAATGGTATCCTTTAATGCTTCCAGCTCACCTTTTGCATCCACACGGATGGTTCGGGTAAGGTCACCCTTGGTTACCGCGGATGCCACTTCAGATATAGAACGCACCTGTACGGTAAGGTTTTGCGCAAGCTGATTTACGTTTTCCGTTAAATCTTTCCAGGTACCTGATGCCCCCGGAACACTTGCCTGCCCACCTAAACGACCCTGCACACCCACCTCACGTGCTACTGTGGTTACCTCATCCGCAAATACTGCCAGGGTATCGATCATTTCATTAATCGTATCAGTAAGTTGCGCCACTTCGCCCAATGCGTTAATAGATAGGCGCTGTTTTAAGTTTCCTTTTGCAATACCGGTAGCCACCTTTGCAATACCCCTGATCTGCCCGGTTAAGTTGGATGCCATCTGGTTTACCGAGTCAGTTAAATCCTTCCAGGTACCACCCACACCCTTTACGTGCGCCTGGCCACCCAGTTTACCTTCTGTACCTACTTCACGTGCCACACGGGTTACTTCGGATGCGAATGAATTCAGCTGATCCACCATCGTATTAATGGTGTTCTTCAAATCCATGATCTCGCCCTTTACATCAATAATAACCGTTTTTGAAAGGTCGCCACTGGCCACCGCCTTGGTTACTTCGGCAATATTACGTACCTGCGAGGTAAGGTTACTCGACATCTGGTTTACCGAATCCGTTAAATCCTTCCAGGTACCGGCCACACCCGGTACAAATGCCTGTCCGCCCAGGTTACCATCTGTACCCACTTCTCGTGCAACACGAGTTACTTCTGATGCGAACCCCCGTAGCTGATCCACCATCGTGTTAATGGTTTCTTTTAATTGCAAGATCTCACCACGTACGTCGACCGTAATTTTTTTAGATAAATCGCCGTTTGCTATCGCGATGGATACATCGGCAATGTTACGCAGCTGTGCAGTAAGGTTACCCGCCATTTTATTTACCGAATCCGTTAAATCCTTCCATGTACCATCCACACCTGGTACGTTGGCCTGACCGCCAAGTTGCCCTTCCGAACCCACCTCACGGGCAACACGCGTTACTTCGGATGCAAAACCACGTAATTGATCCACCATTGTATTGATGGTATCCTTTAATTCCAATAACTCACCTTTTGCATTTACTGTGATCTTCCGTGAAAGGTCACCTTTTGCCACCGCTGTGGTTACTTCGGCAATGTTACGCACCTGCGAGGTCAGGTTATCCGCCATTTTGTTTACCGAATCCGTTAAATCCTTCCAGGTACCACCTACGCCCGGTACATTCGCCTGGCCTCCTAATTGCCCTTCAGAACCCACCTCACGGGCAACACGCGTTACTTCGGAACCAAATGAATTCAGCTGATCCACCATCGTGTTGATCGTGATCTTCAATTCCAGCATCTCGCCCTGCACGTCAACCGTGATCTTTTTTGATAAATCTCCTTTTGCTACCGCCGTTGTTACTTCGGCTATATTTCTTACCTGCCCAGTTAAGTTACCGGCCATTTGGTTTACCGAGTCAGTTAAATCCTTCCACGTTCCACCTACGCCCGGCACGTTGGCCTGCCCACCCAGCTGACCTTCAGAACCCACCTCACGGGCAACACGCGTTACCTCAAACGAGAACGAGTTCAGCTGATCCACCATTGTATTGATGGTATTTTTCAGCTCCAATAGCTCACCTTTAGCATCAACCGTAATTTTTCGTGATAAGTCGCCCTTTGCTACCGCTGTGGTTACCCATGCAATGTTTCGAACCTGGTCGGTAAGGTTACTACCCATTTGGTTCACAGAGTCGGTCAGATCTTTCCACACCCCACCTACACCCTTTACCCTGGCCTGCCCACCCAGTTTACCTTCGGTACCCACCTCAAGCGCCACACGCGTTACTTCGGATGCGAAAGAGTTGAGCTGATCCACCATTGTATTGATGGTCTTTTTCAGTTCCAGCATCTCCCCTTTTACGTCAACCGTTATCTTTTTAGAAAGGTCACCATTTGCCACCGCTGTGGTCACACCTGCAATGTTACGTACCTGCGAGGTAAGGTTACCCGCCATGCGGTTTACGGAATCGGTCAAATCCTTCCATGTTCCTGCAACGCCCGGTACTTTAGCCTGGCCTCCCAGTTTACCCTCCGTACCTACTTCCAGCGCTACACGCGTTACTTCAGAAGAGAAGGAGTTCAACTGATCCACCATTGTATTGATCGTATTTTTTAATTCTAATATTTCACCTTTGGCCTCAACTGTGATCTTTCGGGAAAGGTCACCTTTAGCAACCGCTGTAGTTACCGCGGCAACATTACGTACCTGTGCCGTTAAGTTACCTGCCATCTGGTTCACAGAATCCGTCAATTCGGCCCACACACCTGCCACACCTTTAATTTTAGCCTGCTCACCCAATTTACCTTCAGACCCTACCTGCCGTGCAACACGGGTTACTTCCATTGAAAACAACCTTAGCTTTGAAAGCATTTGATTGGATTCTTTCGCTATCCGCAGGAACTCACCCTTTAGTGGATGCCCGCTGATCTCCAACGGAATTTGTTTGGAAAGATCGCCATTGGCTACGGAGTTGATCATCCCAGCAATTTCTAGTGTTGGCGAAGTAAGATCCGAGATCAGGTTATTTAATGAATTTACACCGCCAGCCCATTCGCCTTTAGCATCAGGCAGTTCAATTCGTTTTGATAGATTCCCACGCTTTCCTATCGTTATTTCGGCCGATGAAATTTCTGTAACCAGGCGCTGATTCATTTCAATAATGTCATTTAGCACTTCGCAGATTCGTCCATTAATGCCAGCCTGTGTAACGGGCATCCGTGCGTCTAATCTTCCGTTTTTAACTAAGGAAAGAACTTTCAATAGCTCTTTTACATCAAGTGAGTCCACCTCTTCTTTAGGGTGTAACGATGCTTTAAACGGGATATCAATAACTTCCTGTTCCATAGGGATAGTTTTCAATTAAATTTATAAATGTGATAGATATTAATCAAAACGTGTGACATTAATACCTGGTAGCTGGTTTAATTACAAAGTAAATATATACAATAAATAATTTCTTATAAACAGATACAAATCAATCTAAATTAATATTTGTTTGCATAAATAATTATTTTAATTAGTTTGAAAAAACACTCCTATATTTCCAGAAATACAGGAAATATTGCAATCCGATTTATGTCCAATAACCTATGTAAAATAATGACAACCTATTATACATTTTTCATAATTATTTGTTCGCTTATTATTAAAATAAATTTTAGGGTTAAGGGTACTATTGCTATAATTGGAACCGATAAATGAAGAACATTATTTACCTTGTAGAAGACGATAAAGATATCCGCGAAGTGGTAGAATATTTACTTACAGGCATTGGTTTAAATATACAAACTTACGGTACCATTTCAGAGTTTAAGAAGGGTTTGGAGGTAACCTTGCCTGATATGATCATTCTGGATATCATGCTTCCGGATGGAAATGGAACAGATATATGCCGTGAATTAAAATTGGCCGAATTAACCAGATCTATCCCTGTATTGTTGATGTCGGCTCATTCAGACGGGAAATCACCTGACGGAAAATTATATGCTGATGACTTCATCAGCAAACCATTTGATGTAGAAGATCTCATCCAAAGAATAGAGCAAAAGCTTCAAACCACTAGCTTTGATCAAAGTACATCTAATATCAACTGAAAGCCATTAAATTACAGGACGTATAATAAATGAAAAAAAGTATTGGTTCGGCCTTTAACTAAAATTCAGTTTTGAGAATTTCAGCTTTCGAACCGCCAATACTTTTTACAATTTTATATATTAATTATAATCCTTTAAGTCCCTCCAAAAAGCTATAATAAGCAGATTTTTTTGTCAAATTCTGATTAAATAATAACGGATAATCCGGTGAGGTTGGCGTGTTTATCCAGCTTTCATTATCTGTAAGTCCCCAAACTGTTATGCCAAATCGCTGTGCTTTCGGAACATTTTTTAAATAAGATTGAACAACATATTTATACAAGGCTGCCTGGGCAGTAAGCATAGCTGTTGTAGGCGTAAACGGATTTACTTTATTAGTATTTAAAGCAATATCTAATTCGGAAATCCTGACCATAAGGCCCGTATTGGCCAGTTTGATCAGCTCGTTATCTATGCTCGCCTGGCTGGTTTGCAGGTTGATGTGCATTTGCGTTCCTATTCCGTCAATTTTCGCGCCCTTCCCTATCAATTCGTGTACGTAGGAGATGAGGGAATCCAGCTTATATTCGTATTCCAAATTATATTCGTTGATAAATAGCAACGCATTAGGATCGGCTGCCTTTGCGTATTGAAAAGCTTTAAGACCAAAATTCCGGCCTAAATATTCAGACCATAAAAATTGACCGTTTACATTGGGTGTTGGTATAGTATAATTCCCCGTATCGCGCAATGCGCCGGTACCATCTGACATTGGTTCATTTACTACATCCCATGCCTTTATTTTACCTTTGTAACGTGTTACTGTTGTAGTAATAAACTGATGCAATGCCGTATCAATTACTGTTGCTGTTTGTGCAGGAGTTGGCTTGGTAACTGATCCGGCATTCGGATCTACTACTGATACATTATCAATAACATAAATGCCTGCTGCCGGAAAGTTAAATCTTAATATTGGTGAAGCCTCTGTAATGGTTAAATTCCAGGTATAGGTTGCCCAACCGGGTGTAGTTGTCAGGTCATCCTGCTGATAAACCGTATTTTGCATAACAAGCCTAACCGTACCCGCTACTGAAGATTTAATAGAAACAGTAACTTTATACGCTTTATTTGGAGTAACGTTGAAAGCCGTTCCGATTGATTGCATATCATAAGCATTGGCACCGGGCATGGTAACTGTTGCCTGCATAGCTCTTGAGCCACCATCGTTATCATCAACAACCGCACTAAACGAACCAACCGCATTACCGCCGACAATATTTGTCCAGCCTGTAAAGTTTGATCCTGAGCCAGCTTCAAAATCGCCATATTGCATTAGGTTAACCGGCGTTCCATTCTGAACATTTAAGGCAGTAATGAGCCCATTTAAATAGGTAGGATTTTGCTGTGAATACCAGCATAAGTTGTGGCCAAAAACACTCAAGCCATTATTGGCGCATATTGCATACAATGCATCGGCTGTGGTATAATTAAAGGTTCCGTCATTTTGTACAATTGAACCATATTTTAATTCATTGCCAAAGGTTACATAATTAGCTTCTCTTTTTACAACAGCAACATAAGCCGGATTAGTTGACATAGTACCATATTGCACAGCAAAGCCAATATTTGGAAAATCCCCGGCGGCTGTAGCCGAACCAATAAGCGTTCCGGTGGTATCAGACGTATTCACTTTTGTCTTAGATGTTGTATCGGTAGTATTACTACTGTTATTGTTGTTATCTACCGACTCCTTTTTGCAAGAAAAGGTTGACAGTATGCCGATCGCAAAAAATCCAAGAATTACAAACTTTAAAAAATTGTTTTTCATTTTGGTAGATGTTTATAGTCGGTTAGCTGAAATTTATTCGCTACACACTTTGCGTTAATTATTGGTAAAAGCAAAACGCTGCCCTCGCGGCAGCGTTTTTACTAATCAATTATTGATTTATCAAGTTATTAAATAAATCCAATGTTATCCACGTATATGGTACATGGAGGGCTTACCCCGTAGTCTTGCAATACAATCTCTGTGATTGATGATGGATTGCCTAAAGAACTTAACGGAACAATAAAATCAGTATATGCGCCTGGCGTTAATGTAACCAAAGCAGCACTACCGTAGGCACCATTAATTACTACCTGTAATCGCGAGCCTGCTGTAAATCCTGCACCTGCGTATACCGAAAATTTAATAGAAGTTAATCCTAATTTGCTAACACTAACAGCAGTTGCACCTTCATAACCTAATTGCAAAGCGCCATAGCTATTGGTGAAAGCACATGAGATATCATATGTTCCCGATTCAGGGTGGGTCTTATCATTATAAACCAGGACACTATTGTAACCATCATAACCTCCGTTCTGGCCCCAGCCTAATGTTGCTGATTCGGTATAAACAACATACTTAAAGCCAAAGTTTGCTGTGGATACTGCGGTACCGCCAGGTGTGGTTACATAAATAAAGTTTGACGAAACTCCTTGTGGAACCTGTACCTGTATTTGCGTAGCCGTTGGCGTGCCAACAATAGTTGCAGGTATCTTATCAAATCTTACCGCCGTAACCCCGTTAAATACCTGCCCCGTTATGGTAACAATATCACCCGGATTTGCCACCTGAGGGGCAAAGCTGGTAATAATTGGCGGAGGTTGTATTATAGGGAAGTTAAAAGTAACTGTACCGTGGCTGGTTGTTACAACCAGTTTATTACTCTGGTTAGGCCCAAAAGGTACTTGTGCCGCAGTTGATGTTAGTGATGGAATGGTAATAATGATGCTGTTATCTGTTAATAAAGCCGGATTAAAATACACATCAACGCCATTGAATGACACTGTCCTGGTGGTTAACAAGTTTGTACCAATTATTGCATATTGATTACCTAAGCCACCTGATGTAACGGTTGAATCAAAACCAACCAATCTGGTTGTTTGTTCTGTTACGCTTGAATCCAGTGTGATTCTTTTTACAACGGTTATAGTATCGTTTTTTGATACCGTACGAACCCTAGTAATAGTTGGCGCTCCGGTGCCTCCCTGATAACTTTTTTTACAGGAAAACGCAAACACCACCAGAAGGGATAGTATCCCGCAAAATAACTTATAATTCTTTTTCATGTTATTTTCTTTAAATTATTATTTAAAAACATAAGGAACAGGAGGAGCACTTAACTGCGGATCGGCAGCAATTTCAACCGCAGGGATCTGGAATTGTAACATGCTTGCCGTTACCGTTAAATATTGGTTTCCGTAACGTACAACTGGTGCAGTGCTTCCGGCTGTACCCCTATCTTGTTGCTCCATTAATTTAATACCCAACGTATGTGTAGTGTTATTAAAACCATCCACGCGCATCAGGTCAAAAAAGAAATCATCTTCAAAGGCAAATTCTCTTCTGCGTTCTTCTATTATATCATCCTTGATAATATTTTGAGGTACGCTTGAATTTGGCGTTGGGCCGTACAAACCATAATTAGGATTCGCAATTGTATAGAATCTTTTTATTATGGTTAATGGCGCAAGGCCGGCTCTTTTCCTGATGGTATTAATTGCGTTGAGGGCTACTGGATCGGTACTACTTGTTGCACCAGCCATAACAGCCTCAGCTTCTATCAAATACACATCAGCATAACGAAGCATATAGGTATTATTTGCTGAAGACTGTGCTGCGCCTACGCCTCCATTGTCAGCAGGTGTTCCCACTACATATTTCTTCACAGCACAATTGGTTCCCTGTTCGCTGCCACCGGCAGGATAGGTATAACCACCCGCAGCCTGATCAATTTCCGGATAATTATCACCCGGTAACATATAGGTAGGTTTACGCCTTAAATCGGCAGGATCAAATTCGTCCTGAAGGTCAAATGTTGGGCCAACTTCGCCATACCCATCACCAGTACCTGTAATCTGACTGCTGGCAGCAGCAGAAGCCTGGAAAGAGTTACCATAGCCGTAAGTATTATTATTTACTGCTGCACCTCCTGCCCATTGTAAGGCAATGATCGATTCCTCGTTATTATTATTGGCAGTCAGAAACAAATCAGAATACTGTTTTCCCGGAAGGTCAATTCCATATAACTTAAATTCGCCGCTACCCAGTACCTTTTCTGCTTCAGCCCTTGCATCCTTGTAATCCTGCATGTACAAATAAACTTTTGCCAGTAAAGCAGATGCTGATCCGCTTGAAACATGTGCATTATTACTGTAAGCGCTACCCCTAATTTTTGCAGTACAATTTGCTTCAGCAAAAAGAAGGTCGTTAACAATAAATTTGTAAACATCGGTAACCGGGTTTCTTGGTACCTGAAAATTGGAAATATCAGTAGAGGTATTTTCAATGATCGGTACCGGGCCATAAGTCCTTACCAGGTGAAAATATGCCAAAGCCCGCCATAAGTGCGCTTCGCCTAAAGCGTTATTAACTACCGCCTTATCAACTGATGCAGGCACGGCCGTAGGTAAGGTATTAATCAAAGCATTAGCCTGCGCTACTTCGGTAAATAGAGAGGTCCATGCTGCATCAAGAACCCTGTCCTGGTTATTAACCGTAAAATAGGAGAAGTCAGCGATATCACTTGACCATGACCTTGCATTTCCGCCGCTAAGTTCAGAAATAGACCAGCCGGCATGCGTATTCCAACCAAACCAAGGCACACTATATAATACATTGGTGGCGGCTTCTACCTGGGCGGCATTCTGGTAAAAATTCCCTATGGCAACTGAGCTTTTAGGAGGACGGTTAAAGTATTCCTTATTACAACTGGTAGATAGAGCACTAACTGTAACTACCGATCCGAATATAATTTTTCTAAATATTTTCATCTTCATTTTCATTAAAAGTCTGCATTGATACCAAACGAAATTGTGCGTGGGATAGGATATCTTCCCTGATCAACACCTGTTAAGAATACGTTTTGATTAGCCGCGCCAACCTCAGGATCAAGGCCCTTATATGGGGTAAATACATATAAATTTTGACCTGTAGCGTAAACCCTTATACGGCTCATTTTTACGGTATGCGCCCACGCGGCAGGCAGATTATACCCTAATGTGATATTCTGAACCCTTAAATAAGATCCACTTTCAATAAAGCGGTCAGACATATCTAAATTTGGATTGGCTCCGGAAACCGGCCTCGGAACATTTGAGGTAGGATTGCTCGGTGACCAGAAATTAGCCACAGATGCCAGTTGATTTTGGTACTCGCTTCCTAAACCTGCAATTTGATAATCCAAAGCGTTCAGGATCTTTGCACCATATGATCCGTTAAGGAATATGGTCAGGTCAAACGATTTGTAGTTGAATGTATTTGAAATACCATAAGTAAAAGTAGGATTAGGATTACCCAGGGGAACCTGATCACTAGCATCAATTTTTCCGTCATGATTTTCATCCACAAACTGGATATCTCCAAGCCATGTGCCACCAGGATTACTGGTAACTGGTTGCCCGAATTGAATTGGAGCATCTTTCAATTGCTGATCTGTTTTAAATATTCCCTGAACCTTGTAACCATAGAATTCCCCGATCGGGCCGCCAACAACAGTACGTGTAACCGGCAATGTTAGGAAGCTTGTAGTAATTTGCCCTATTATATAAGGTGTTCCGGGAGCAAGAGCAGTTACTTTGTTAGCATAGTGGCTAAAGTTTAAGTTTGTGCTCCATGAAAAATCTTTACCAACAATATTTTTACTGCTGATGCTGAATTCAAATCCTTTGTTTTGTACACCACCACCATTAATTTCAGGTGGGGCAATTGCTGCTGCACCTGAATAATCAGCTACACCGCCTAATAAAAATGCCGGAAGTGATGCCTGGAAAAGGAAGTTTTTTGATTTTTTATTGAAGTAATCAAATGAACCTGTGATCCTGTCATTTAATATACCGAAATCAACACCCAGATCTTCCTGTATTGCTGTTTCCCATTTAAGATCAGGGTTGGCAATATTATTCACAGCAAATCCGGTTCCTACACCTGTTGGTACAGCATTAAGCACCGCACCATAAAGGTAGCCTGGTATATTCTGGTTTCCTGTCTGTCCGTATCCTATTCTGATCTTTATATTATCTGCAATAGGTTTGATCGCAGCCATAAACGGCTCTTCAGACAATCTCCATGATACTGCCGCTGATGGGAAGTAACCTGTTTGATGGCCTTCTGCAAATTTTGATGAACGGTCAGATCGCATTGTTGCTGTTATGCTATACTTACTATCATAAGTATAAATGGCACGTGCAAATACTGATTCAAGAATATCATTATTACCTATAAACTCGCCTACTCCGGCTGTCGAAGCAGTTCCTAAGTTTAAAGATTGTAGTGTATTACCAGCCACAAAGTTTGATATATTGGCTGCATTGGCATCATATACTGAATTTACCAACTCATAAGCGCCTAAAACGGTCAGATCATGTTTTTGCTGAAAAATATGATGATAGGTTAAGTATTCTTTCCAGTCCCAATAAGTTGAGTTTGTACGATATTCTTGTAACGTAGCTGTTGGAACATCGTGCAACGGATCATAATCATAAGCTGGGTTGAAGTACTTAGCCACAGATGAATTGATGTCGACATCAAATTCAGAGTGTAATGTCAGATCTCTCGTGAATTTCAGATCTGCATAAACACTTGCATTAAAATTATCCTGCCCTAAAGTATTGGTGATCAATAAAGCCTGGGCAACAGGGTTTATTTGAGCGCCAATTTGCCCCGCTGAAGGACCTGCGAAAGAACCATCAGTATTATATACTGCCTGATCGGGCGCACTCAATAATGCTGTGTAAATAATACCTGTATTATTACTTAATGAAGTATTTTGATTACTACGGCTTCCTGAAACATTTGCACCAACGCTCATCCAATCTTTAATTTGAGAGTTTACAGTGCTACGGAAAGTATATCTGTCAAAATTATTACCTATTACGGTTCCATCTTGTTTTAGATAACCGCCTGAAATGTAATAATCGGTACCATCTTTGGCTCCTGAAAGAGATAGCTGATGGCTTTGAATAGGTGCCGATTGAAATATAGCATCCTGCCAGTTTGTACCAGGGCCAAGCAGACTAGGATTTGCGAACTCCCCTCTTCTCGGATTACCGATCATATCGGCTAGTGAGTTTTCAAGGTTTGCATATTGCTGAAGATCCATCATCTGAAGCTCTTTGCCCTGGTCTTGTATACCATAGTAACCGTTATAGCTAATTTTTGATGCGCCATTCTTACCGCGTTTTGTGGTAATGATTATTACACCATTAGAACCACGGCTACCGTAAATTGCTGTAGCTGATGCATCCTTTAATATATCAATAGATTCAATATCGGACGGGTTAAGGAAAGTTAATGGGCTTACACCATTCTCGCCGTTATTTGGCGCAATTTGCACCGACTTTCCGGTAGTGCTTGAATTGTTTGCATCGCCCGAAATGGCAATACCATCAATTACATATAATGGCTCATTTGTGCCGCTTAATGAACTTATACCACGAATGTGTACCGAAGTATTACTTCCGGGGCCACCAGCATTTTGCTGAATGGTTACACCTGCAGCTTTACCTTCCAGCATTTGATCAACGCTTATCTGCGGGATATTTGCAATGTCCTTTGCGGTAACCGATGAAATGGCACCGTTTACATCCTGACGTTTTTGAGAGCCGTAACCAATTACTACTACATCAGACAATGCAGTGGATGTAGAAACAAGGGACACATTGATCACTGATTTGTTCCCTATTGCAATTTCCTGTCTTTCCATACCTATAAATGTGAATAACAGAGATTTGGCCCCCGATGGGACCTCTACTGCGTAAAAACCATTTATATTGGTTACCGTTTTTGTATTTGTTCCTTTCACGGTAACAGTAACACCCGGCATGGTAACCCCTTTTTCATCCGTTACTGTACCTTTGATTACTGTTCCCTGATTCTGCGCCATAACCCTGGCACAAACTAAAAAGGATATGAACAGTAATACAGTTCGTAAAATTTTTCCCATAATAATTTAGATTGTTGTTAATTTCAGATTGAATTGGTTATTATTTTCGAGTCTCAAGAATAAAATTTATGCTGCGCAGTAATTTTATTTAACCCATCATGAGATTAAAAATTCTTGTTTAGCCTTTTGAGTAAAGTAGCGGTAAACGACTGATCTGAATTGAACAGCTCTAAATCAACAGTTGATGTAACAATTCCATAGAACTGCCATCGCAGATTAAAAACACTGCAGACTTATGTGAAAGTTATTTTATAAATTTGAAACTTGTTAAGTTTCAAATAACTCATTGTCCCAACTATTGATTTATTTACTTAGCATTATTACTCAGGCATAGTCGCCGGGTACGTTTGCACCGTCCCGGTGATAATGCCTGAAAAAGCATTTATTTATGTTTTCTTTTCTTCAAGAATTATCCTCCTTTCTTTCATAATATCAGGTATTGTTAAAATCTACTGTCCTTTTAATGTATATAGCTAAAGTATAATTATGATTAGTTATACTTTCACATCGCACAATTGTAAATGAACTTAGATATTAAAATTTTATTGAATAAAAATGGCTTAACTGGTATTGTTTGATAAAAGTAGAAACAAAAAATAACAAAAACAATCGATTGCATTTTTTTATTTGCTTTTTCTTGAAAAATTATGAGAAGAATAAAGACTATGCCATTTTTCTGATACTATTGTTAAAAAAAGACAATAAACAATCAAAATAGTATCATTGTAAAATATCAAAATAGAATAAATGTCTATCATACAGGACAATTATTCTATTTTCAGTAGTTCATCGATTGCAGTAAAATTGGCAATTATTATAAAGCCGTCAATTTATATTGCAGAAATAGGTATTGATAATAGTTATAATTGATTTTTGAAAAACCTCAGCTAATCGTATGAATTATTTGTGCAATTAGCTGAGGCCCATATTTTGGAATAAGGTCTTTTTTACCGGTTAAATGGCGAATACACTATTTATTATGGCATATTTGATCATTTAAAATCAGCCACACTCCAATATGCTTTTTTGGGTTGAAGGTTCTGATCGAAAAGCAATGGGTAATTTTTTCTTCCTGGAACAGGATAATCATCCAGCCAGGTACGTTTATCAGATATATTCCAGAAAGTAACACCTGAGATCACACTTTTATATTGGCGGAATATTTTGAACACCTCGGCATATTTATCAGCCTGCTTCTTTTCCAGATCGGGAGTATAAGCGTCTGATTCTCCTGGTCTTTTCGCTCTTTTATTCTTTTCCCATGGGTATATGGATATATCAAGCTCTGTTATCTGTACTTTTAATCCTAATGATGAAAATTCTTTTATAGTAGAGATCAAATCCTGCGGGGCAGGTTCATAAATAGACCAATGCGCTTGTATACCCACCGCATTTATAGGCACTTTCGCATCAACCAGTTGCTTTAACAGGCGATAAACGCGCTCCCGCTTCTCTGGGCGTTCGGTATTGTAATCATTATAAAACAAAACAGCTTTAGGGTCAGCCTCATGTGCATATTCAAATGCTTTAACAATAAAATCCTCGCCACATATTTTGTACCATAATGAGTTACGTAAAAACTTGGTACTGTCATCATCAATAGCTTCATTAACTACATCCCAGGCATATATTTTGCCTTTATATCGGTGTACTACGGTAGTTATATGGTCTTTTAACCGCTTAAGCAGTACTTCTTTGGTTACCAAATTACCATCAGCACCCTTAAACAGCCAATCAGGTGTTTGTTCGTGCCAACACAGGTTATGGCCTCTTACTTTTAGGCCATGTGCCTGCGCAAAGGCTACTATTGAATCAGCGTCCGTCCAGTTATAACGGTTTTCTTCAGGATGAATAGGCCCCATTTTCATGGCATTTTCCGGTGTAAGGCTGTTAAACTGTTGCAGTATAAGCTTTACCTCGTCAGGATCTTTAAGATCTTGTGCCGATACTGCTACACCTATAGGGAGATAGTTTTTATAGTCATCTTTTAACCCTTTAAACGATAATGACTGCGCCTGTGTATATAAAGCCCCTATTTGAAATAATAGAAAAAGACCTGCAAGTTTTTTTATCATAATATTTGAATTGTAAGAGATAATATTGGTTTACGGGGATGAAGGTATGAATTAATTTATTTTTATGCAATCGATTGTATTTTTATTTTATTAAAAGGTAAATTTGCACAAACAGGTCGTCGAATGCTTCAATAATCCCATGATAACGACTACTTTTAGTTTAGATTTGCACAAATAACCCTATACTCCTACTTTTCTATGAATGAGCCTCGGAAGGAAGTCACTATTTATGATATTGCCAAAAAACTGAATATTTCAGCAGCCACTGTTAGCAGGGCATTGCATGACGATCATAAAGTTAAAAAAAGCACCAAAAAAAAGATTTTAATTGCTGCAGATGAAATGGGTTATCGCACCAATCCTTTTGCCAGCAATCTGCGAAAGAAAAGAGGAAATATAATTGGTGTTATTGTTCCTAGACTAAACAGCAATTTCATGTCGGAGGTTATTGCAGGGATTGAAAAGGTGATAAACGATGCTAATTATAACCTGTTCATCAGCCAGTCGCTGGAAACCATGACAAAAGAAGTAAGCAACGCAAAGGCAATGTTTAACAACCGTGTTGATGGCTTATTGGTTTCCCTGGCTTATGACACTAACAACATTGAGCATTTTGAGGCTTTTATAAATAAAGGGATACCTGTAATATTTTTTGATCGTGTGCAGGAGCATGAACAGTTCCCAAGTATATTTATTGACAACTTTAAAGCCGCTTATGAATTAACAACTCATTTAATTGAACAAGGATGTAAAAGAATACTTCATATTGGCGGCAATCAGTTAAGAAATGTATATAAAGACCGTTTCGATGGTTATAAAAGGGCATTACAGGATAATAACCTACCCTGGGATAATGAATTATTAATCATCAACGATTTAAGTGCAGAGGCTGGCCTTGAGACTGGTGCTACTATAATGCAAATGAAAACAAAGCCGGATGCCATATTTTCAGCTAATGATCAGTGTGCGGTAAGTTGTATGCAGTTCTTAACTGATGCGGGTATCCGTGTTCCTCAGGACATTGCAATCGCAGGATTTAATAATGATCCAATGTCGCGGGTAATTTTACCGAATCTAACTACAGTAGAGTATAAAGGATATGAAATGGGCGAAGCTGCCGCTAAATTATTGATCGGGTATTTAACTAATAATGATAATCTACAGCTCACACACAGCGTTATTTTAAGGTCAAAACTGATAATAAGAAATTCGACCAGGAAGATTATTGAAGAATAAATAGGATAAATTTATGGGCGGCCGATGCTTACATCAGCTACCCATAGTTACAATAGCTATATAAACCTATTAATCAAATTTTCAAGATATTCTTGTTTCCCGCTGATGGTAGCCGGTTCGCCGCTTTCAATGGCGTAGTTCCGCAGGTCTTCCAGCGTTAGTTTCCCGTTCTCAAAATCTTTTCCCTTGCCGCTGTCAAAAGAAGCATAACGCGCTGTCCTGATCTTTTTATAATCTGATTTTTGCAGGATGTTGTCCGCCGTTACCAATGCACGGGCAAACAGGTCCATCCCACCAATGTGAGCATAGAACAGATCAGCAGGATCGGTAGAATTACGGCGTATTTTAGCATCAAAGTTAATACCACCACCGGCAAAGCCGCCTGCTTCCAGGATGATCAGCATCGCTTCAGTTACTTCGTTAATGTCATTCGGGA
>Ga0302301_1000271_pt1 | contig 31200 bp, 41 predicted proteins | sample III_Palsa_E1_2_FD_194544 | JGI IMG/M metagenome (GOLD analysis project Ga0302301, IMG submission 194544) | Peat permafrost microbial communities from Stordalen Mire near Abisko, Sweden - III_Palsa_E1_2 | ecosystem: Environmental > Terrestrial > Soil > Palsa > Peat permafrost | place: Sweden... | reverse complement strand
GAAGAAATGTTCTCGGAATACATCAGGAATGATGGTGCCGTCAGGTTCTTTTGCATTGCACGGAAACTTCCATTAGAACTTCAGATGCTTTTGTGTAACAGGGTGGTTGATTCGTCAAGACAATCTGTTCTGAGAAAACACTCTGAACCGGCATTCAAACATTTGGCAAGGTTGTTCTGGGTTGAAAAAGAAGAAAAATAAAGAAGAAGAAAAAAAACATTTGGGGTCAGAGTTTTTTCTTTCTTTCTTTCTTTCTTTCTCTCTTTCTTCTCTTCATTTATTCTTGTCTTTTGGTGTGGAGAACCTGCCCTTGGGACCCCCTCTGATCTTGTGGACATTCTTCAAGTGGTTGTACAGCTTGCTTCCTGTGGTGAAGTACTCAGGGCATTCGTCTGTGTTGCAATGATATTTGATGTTCTTCCAGTGAACATCTTTGCAGTGCTCTTTGTAGTTGTGAATGTACCCGACCTTGTGACCGCACCCTTGAATTGGACATCCGTTTGGGAAGTATGTGCTCCTGAAGATTGAATGGGCGACCCTGCGCTTTTTGCATCTCCTGCAAGCCACTTTTCTGTTGAGGGTGATGAAAGCCATCATCCTTCTCTCGAGTTCTACAGTATCTCCAGACTCGGCAAGTGCATCCCAAGCAAGCTTCTCAGACTCTGGAAAGACGGCGGGGATGTTGGCGTTCTCTTCTTCTTCTCCTTGGTCGGGGACAACTGAAGTATCCGAGAAGTAGTCTGTGAGGATGTGATGTCTGCCAAGATCAATAGCGGCAGTAGAAGAAGTGGCAGATCCAACATCAGCATGATCTTGAATACCGTGAGATGACATGTCAACAACGGCAATTTCCTCGCACACTTGCATGTCTTCTTCTTCTTCTTCTTCTTCTTCTTCTTCTTCTTCTTCTTCTTCTTCTTCTTCCATGGGTTTCGCCGGGGTGTTGTTTTCTAAAGAAAGAAAGAAAGAAAGAGGCGAGATCAAAAGAAAACGAGTCATTTAAGTACACTTTTTTTTTAAAAAACGCAAGCAATCAAAAAATGTAGATGATAAAAAAATTTTTTTTGTTACCAAAGGGAATCGGTTGCTTCTCTGACAATGCAACATTGATTTTGAAACACTCTGAAAGAGTAGAAGTACAGTTCCTCTCATCAGAACTGGTGTCGATCGCCATCAAATCATTCAACGCAAAGAGCGCCATTTTCGAATCAAGTTGGTCTCTGTTCTTCTTCTCTCGTTCTATGCGCTTTGCCTTGTACCACATCATCCACACACCTTTGTGAGGTGGGACTTTACGCACCCTTCTTATTTCTTTCATTTCAGCTATGGCCTGATCAAGCATGGCACGCTCCTTTGGAGACATCTTCGGTGGGAGAATGGGGGGAGGCGGCATTTTTGTGGCTATCTCAAAAAAAACGAAAGAAAAAAAAGAAAGGAAGAGATGAAGTGTGGTGTGGTGTGGCGTGTATGAAAAAATGTGCAAGGGGGGTTTTAAAGTCCCGTGTCGTGTCATGGTTATGATTTTTAATTAAAAATGAAAATTGGTTATGATTTTTTGTTGTTGTTGTTTTTTTTCAAGGGGTGGATTACGGGGCGTGGGAAAACAACAAAAAAATCATAACCACGTTAATTTGCACAGAGCAATAAATAGAGAATGTCACGAATGGAAATCATCATCCCCCTTTTTCAAAACAACGGACATTTTTTATTTTTTCGATTCATGTCAAGTTCTTTGTTCTTCTTCATTCTTTATTTAGTGCTTTCAGCATCACTTCACATTTACGTCTCACTCTTGCTTTCTGTCATCTTCTCAGGAACATCATGTCTAACCCAAACCCTAACCCATGCATCACCATCGTCATCGAAGAGCGCATGATCAACCTCATCAGGTTTGACTTCAAAGGGGACAGGGTACTTTCTCTCAAAGCGTATGCCGCGTTGTGTGACAGACCCAAGGAGACTTTGGAAGTCTGGACTACCGGGAAGATTAACGTGAACTACATTCGCAACGACGGTACAATGCTCTCGGCTGCAATGGAGTATGACGAGATGAATGTCATGGACTGGCTGATTGCTACGTTCCCTCTCCTTGATATCAACATGCTGCTTCCGACTGGTGCGACTGCTGCTCAGCATGCTGCCAGATGCTGTAAGTTCAAGTGCGCCATTCGCCTCCTCGACACCTCCTGTGACAAGTTCGACCCTTATGTCAAGAATGCAGCAGGAGAGACGCTTGTTAGCTACGCGATAACGTTCTGCCAGGGCGAGTTCATGCTGAAGTTGGTGGCCTGCAAGAAGGACCTCAACCCATCAGACGAGGAGGTCAAGCGCATCAAAGAAAAACTCGAGAACCCTGAATACCTACAAAAACTTGAAAGGCGAGGACTCGAGTGTTTTGAGCTTGGTCTCAGAGACAGGGAGGCTGGCAGGACAAGGGCACTTGAATTTCTTGCTTCCTAAAAGTGATTTGTTGTTGCTGTTTCTTTTTTATTTTTTATTTATCATTTCAGACGACAAAAAAAAAATAAAATAAAACGCGACTTATCCAGCATTACAAGCTTCTTGTGTGTCTTCGTCTTCTGTGTCTTCATTTTCATTTTCATTTTCATCGTCTTCGTCATCTTCATCTTCGTCGTCGTCATTGTCGACATTGCTAATGTTATTATTCTTCCTTTCTGTAAAACACACTAAAAGGAAGATGACAAGAAATGTCATGCAAAATATAAAACCAGTTGCTTCGTGTTGTGATTGGGTAGTATATGAATAGTAGCGACCTCTAAATTCAAAGTAATCAACTGGGAGTTTGCCACTATAATATGCATGCTCGAAAAGGCCAATGACAACACTGTTTATTGTTTCTAAACAAGTTAAAATGAAAGAGTATAGCAACGGTTTTTCTGGTGTTGTATATTTTTCAAGGCTATATACTTTTCCAACACTAGATACAAGTTCACGCATATCCCTGTTGCTTTTCTCTATAGTTTCGTGGAGATTTTCGATGACACGGCTTGTGGTTACAATAGATTCTTCCAACTCGATGTAAAATTTGTAAAGACCGGCGATGTCGAGTTCCACATTTTCTGAAATCAGATGACGATGATTCACACAATAGAATTTGTATTCTATATGAACTATCGGTTCGCATTTTCTTCTCGGTAACAATGTAGAATTCAGTTTGGATGAGCATTCGGGATGATCAGGATCTGAATATGTTTCTACCACATATGGCAAACATACCTCTGAATCAAAAGAAGTTCTTGCAAACACACCAGTCAAAAACACACAACAACAACAACAAAGCACAACACAGAGTGAAAGCGTCATGTCCTTTTTATTTATCTTTTCTGGGAGGAACAATAAATACAAAAAACATTTTTTTTCTTATTGGGTGTCAATTTTTTCATTATTGAGGGGTACTCTCGAGGATCAGAGCCATGACTTGTGCCACGCGACGCTCAAGATGCTTGGGAACAGACACAGTCTTGGAAAAAGCAACGTTCACAATGTAATCGCGAGCAGACTCAAGAACTTCATTGGCATCCTTCTCCGGAAAGGCATCCTTGTTATCTTTGTACTGGCGCATGAGATCGGTGTGACCACGATCGTCGATGTTGATCAACATCAAGAAGATGGCCCCGAAGTTGTCGAGGACAATGTCATTTTCTCCCTTAATGCGCTTGGCATTGGCTGCATCGAGGCACATCCCAAAGGTAGCCATGTTGTAGGCTTGAGCGTAGCCCTGGCGTTGCATGTACTCCTTGTCCTGTCCAAAGGCACCCTTCCTTTGAAGCCATTCTGCTTCGCGAACAATCCTGCGCATATTCTCAAGGAACATAAAAGCAGCGTAGTCTTCCTTGGAAGTGGAAGCAGAAAGCCTCTCGTAAATGGCAACCAATTTCAAGGCATTTTTAGGACGCCCTTCTTCTTTCTTGAGTTCGTAGATGCCAACGATCTCGTCCATGACATTTCTCCACTCTCCGTAGACCTTTTGCCACTTGGCGACCCATTCAGCCTTGTCTTTCGCTCCGCGGTAAGAAATGCTATCCAGTGCATCTTCGGAAACTGAAGCAGCGAGAGGAGATTGAGTCTTTGGAGGCGAAAGAGACAATTCCTTCTTGGCGGGGTCGTAGATGAAACCAGCTTGTTCAAGTTTGGTGGATATGCCTGTGGGAAGCATGATGATTATCGGCTTGATATAATGGAAAAAGGGAGGAAAATGAAAAAGGGAGGAAGGTGTGACAGTTTATTGTTAATTTTATTTTTTTGGAGGGTGTGTCTTTTTTTCCTCTCTTATATTTTTTAACTCGTTCATTGTTCTATTTTTATATCATTTTTGTCCACAACACCAACGCTCACATCCACAATTCTTTTCGCAGCCTGTATGACAGTTTCTGAAGGGTGACGAGGAAGATTTTGAAATGTCACTGCATCTATGGCCAACTCTTTCCCACTTGCAATTAAATATTTTACCGCTTTGATTGGTTCTCTGGCATGATATTGACTGCACAGATAAAATAATGCCGTTTCTCCAGTGTTGACCTCGATCACATCAGCTAACACATCAGTGTTGTCTACAATGCGTGTGAATTCTAGCGAAAAACCCACCCTGACATTCGTTTATGAGAACCGTCCGTCCTCTATCATTCGTTATATTCAGATTCATTCCCTTTGAACACAAGAACTCGAATACACCTTTGTCACTGGCCATATAAGGTGCGAAAACAGGGAGACCATCTCCGTAATCGACATTCACATCCAGTCCAGGATGAGTTTCAAAAATCCGTTTCACCTTGTCTAGTTTTGGTTGACTGTTGTTCAATATTCTCATCAACTCTTCTGAGGCAGAATCTTCCATGTTTTTTTCGACAAAGCAAGAAAGAAAGTAAGAAAAAAAATGAACAAGCAAAACTTATCGTGTTGTCAATTCTGTTCACATTTTTGATGATCGTCATCAATACTATTTTGTTGTTTGTTATTTTTTTTCTTCTCTGGCACCCAACAAATCTTCGCATTGTAAATGACTGAGACAAGAAACTTTTCACATCAATTTGAGTAAGTAAAAAAATCAAGAACAAGGAAGAAAAAAAGAAGAAAAAAAAAAGATTTATTTAGTCCCAGGGCTGAACTTTATTTATTCTTGCTTGTTGTCTTGCTCGTTTTGTTTTTTAGCCCATGAACGAACTGTTGCCTTGAATCCATCTTCTCTGAGTCTATGAGGAATAATGACATCACTTGTCCCGCATGCAAGATTTGATAAATACATCTGAAGTTCTATGGGAAGCACAGTTATTGCGTCGAAGAATTTCTTGGCTTTTAACTCATCTTGGCTGTCTGTTAGGTTTTTATCTTTTATGATGGCGTATCCATCGCAAACAAAAACAGTCAAAGCAAATGTCTCACTTGAATTAGGTTTGTTCAATTCCATGCGAACCTCGTTTCGAACTTTATCGGGATCTTCTCTGAACCGCCCAAGAAGATTTTTGAGCGTCATAGTATTCTGTACTAATCCTTCGTTCACGTTGTCAGAATTCAACAGCGACTCTAGTTTAAATTCCAGATACATCATGACGGTTGGATCTTTACCATCGTTGTCAAAATCTATTGCCAAGTCTTTCCCGCTTGCAATTAGATACTTTACGCACAGGATGCTATTTGAAATACGAGGATTAGGACGTTGGCATGCGACGTACAATGCTGTTTTGTTGTTGGTGCCTTTTAGATTGGCCAGAACTTTGGGGTTAGAAGCAAGCATTTCAACTTCCGATGCATATCCCTTCATGCACACTTTGATAAGAAGAGTGTCTTTTTGTTTGTCTCGTTTATTCAAGTCAATTCCCCTTGAGCACAAAAAATTATATGTGTCTCTGTCTTTCAAGAATGAAGTAGAAAAAACTGGAAGGCCGAAACCATAATCACGATTTATGTCAAATTCAGGGTGACTTTTTATGAGTTCTGGTATCTGTTCTAATCTTTCGCCTGAATTCAGTGAGTTCATAAGACGCTCACTGATTGCCCGGTCTATTTTGTTTTGTTTCAACCAAGAAGCACTCAAGATATGTGGTGGCTCTTGTTCCATATTTTTTTTTTCAAAATATATTTCACGAACACAGAAGCGAAAGAGGCTAGATGAAGAAGAAGAAAAAAAAAGAACACGATGACAACCAAAATCTCAAAAGTCACTGCTTGATATTTCTTTTTTTGTATATATATTTTTGGAATTATTATTTTATTTCATTTGATTTTTCTTGTTCCTTCTTCTTACATCCCCCAAACACAAAAAAAAATCTTCACCAAAAATGACCGAGACGGTGACCTTTCACACCCACTTCCACACAGATGAGTTTGCTCCATTCAAGGAAACTTTCAACCAAGTCGTGCCAGAAGTTGGGTTGGTTTTTTCCATTGAAGACAATGGATATGGCAATGGAGGTGCAAGTGCATATGTCGTGACCTTTGTCGACAAGCTGAACAAACGCGGGTTCCCAAAGAAGTTTTTTGCCAAAGCTCTTCACAAAACTTACAACGTTGACAGACAACCAGCTGTCAATGGGTACATTCCATATGACAATGGAAAGTACACCATAACAAACGAAACTGAGTGTTTGGTCGAGAAGTATCATAAAATCTTTTCATTCAGACTTCGAAATGGGGATGCTTACCACCGTGACCGACTCTCGTTCATCAATTGGGGAAGCATCACCACGTCTCAATTGTATGACAAATGAGAAAAAAAACTCAATCATGTTTTCCGAAGAAAGAAAAATAAAATAAAAAGATAAAAAAAATTATTCAAATCCTTTCTTTTTTTATTTGTTCATTTAATCAATCAACCAATCCGAGTTCTTGTCTGCATTTCTTCTTTGTTTTGACAGGATCTTCGTCAAACTCCATGAGAAGTTTATATATTTCATTGCTAAACAGTTTAGCTATTTCGAGAACTGTGTAGCTCGAAAATCCATACATCGCAGAATGCTTTGTATTTAATTCACTGGCTTCTCTAAAAGAAATCATGGCTTTTACTGCAAAAACATTTTGGTTATTACAAGCTAACCACAGGCACGTTTCGTTGTCACGAGTTAGAATATTAACATTGAAGCGTTTATCTTGAAGGATGATGTTCAATATTTCTGGAATGCTAGGATTGCTAGCTCTTATGCAAGCGTCGTGAAGTGGAGTGCGCATTTTCTCTCGGGTGTGCCTATTCACGTCAAACACATTGACATCGATTTCAGGACAAGACAAGAGAAATCTAAGTGATTCGCCATTGTCATTCCTTAAAACTGCCCCGTGAAGTGCTGTCTGGCCACACTTTTTATCGACGTTATTGATGGGGTAATGAGGACGAGATTTCAAAAATTGTTTGGTTTTCTCGAGGCCGAAATTGACCAGAACAAAATACAAACTGGCATTTGCTGGAATGTTTTCCATGGTGTTTGTTTGGTTGGAGGAGTTTGAAAAAGATAAAATAAAAAGAAAAATAAAAATAAAATAGAATATCGCCACTTTTTTTATTCGCCCTGTTGTTTTTTTTTTTTGGTCAGGAAGAGACAAGTCGAATCATTTTTTTGATAAGTGCATCGTAGTCATCTCGAACCCTCTTGCTTGTAGGTGTTGTTTGGTCGAAGCATGTTGTTCCAAGTTCTTCCTTGGCAAAACTCTCGTCAAAGTGGATGACACTGATGCACCTCGAAGTCAGGTGCTCTGGAAATTCGCAATGATCTATCTTTCTCCACAATTTTTTCAGCTCTGCCATGAAACGGTCAGACACCGGCGTAGTAATCGAGGATTGGATTGTGTCCATGTCCCAGGGGTCGTATTCAGTCTTTCCTGTAAACACAGGCAAGATGACGGGCTGCCAGACTCCATTGGTGAAATTTTCTGTGTTTGCTGTTTGATTCATCCTATCCAGGGTGTGTGCAGCCATGAAAGTGTTGCTTGTCTTGAACGTTACAGTAAAGAGTACAAGATCGCTTCTCATGATCAATGATCTGGTTATGGCATTGTTCTCGCGAGGAAGGTCGACGAAGATGTAATCCAGGTCATACTTGGTCGCGAATGCCTCAAATATGTAGCGGATGAAGACCGAGTAAAATCTGGGGTCGCCGGGTCTCCTGTTTTGTGTTTCTGACTCAAGTTGTCGGAGGAAGTTTTCCTGGAAAGGACTCCACGACATAAGCTGAATGAGCCCCTTGTCGTCTGGCTGACTCCTCTCCTGGATGGTGATCCCGAGCTCTGGGAGAAATGCAAGTGAAGTGGTGATGCCGTCCGTTGTTGATATCTTACTGGAGATGTCGATGAACGAGCGAGACCACCTTTCGTTGAGCTTGGACTTGCCATTCGCGTCTCTGAACAGCTGGTCGAAGCTGAATAGCTTGCTTTTTTCAGCGAAGAAGTGGGTGAGGTTTCCTTGGTTGCACAGGTCGACGACTCCGACGTTCTTGCCGGTATCAGCCATCTTGATGGAAAGAGTAGCGACCGCAGTTGTTTTCCAGGAACCTCCAAACGTAGAGAACGCGGATATAGTCTTGACCCTTTTGGTAGAGGTGTCGGGAATCGTTTCAGTCATGGCGGAATAGAAAAATGGACTGTAGAGAGATAAAGAAAGAAAAAATAGGAAGATGATGATGCAGAATTTTTTGATTGACACAGGTTTTTTATTTTCATTTTATTTCCTTGTTTGGTTATGATTTTTTAATGCACGTGTGTTCTGTTTTATTTTCGAAATTCTTGGCAAATGTGCAAAATATTTAGAATGAAAAAAAATAAAGGTTCAAAAAATTTCATATTTTTATTTTTCCGATTATTTTTTTGGTCTTATTTAAACCAGAATTTTTTAAAAAAAACAACAAAAGCTAGGCATGCCCCGTTGAAGCTGAAACACATGGGGTGGGAAATGGCGGGGAAAAAAATGTTTGAACAAATGTTTCAGACCCTTGTTTTTCGGACATGGTTCGGAGATGGATGGCTTTGTTGTTTTTCCCACGGAAATGTTCGGTTGTCATGCAAAGAATTTTTTGAAACAAGGGTATAAATACTCATCATATTTTACCCTTCGGTTTTTTTTCAGAAAAAAAGTATGAAATTTGCCCCTTATTTTCTCTTCTCTCGTTTCTCTTTGTCTTTTTTCATATTTAAATTTTTGTCCAACACTTTTGATCATGGAACATCAAGAAACGCCTTTCCTCACTGATTTCGACAATGATTCATTGTAAGAAAATAATAAATAAATAAAAAATATGTGATCACACTCAAACATTTTCTAAAATTCTGATTTTCATATTTTTTTTTCTTCAAAGGAGGTTTCTCTCAGAACCAGTTGATCAGTTCATTCCTTACAACTCCATTATCACCGAACCAACACCAAATACAGCATCAGAAGTTTCATCGCGGTCACTCGCATTCCCTTCTCATCTTGTTCACAGACACCGCCATGTAATTTTTTTATTTCTTTTTTTATTTCTTATTTCTAAAAGGGGGTTAAATTTTTTTTCTTTCTTTTCTAAAAAGGGGGCTCGTTTGCCTAAAGTGACTGTGAAATCGTCTACTCGTCAACTTTACGAAAACCTCGACACGTATCAAGCTGTGTCAAAATGCGCCGTTTCCAATGATGAGCTGGCCTCGTGGGTTGATACTCATGGGATAAACCACGTCCCTGAAAGATCCAACAACAAAGCTTCGATATTTTCGCAGCTAATCTCATCCAAGAGACATCACGCTACTGTGAAATGGGTTCTCGAGCAATACAACCCAGACATCTACGCCAGGGATGCAAATGGACTCACTGTGATTCACAAGGCTGTGGACATGTGTTTAAAAAAACAACGCGATAGTGGTTTAAGGGTAATTTTATTTTCTTTTTTTTCCCTTTTTTCCCTTTTCTTTCCTTTCTTTTTGATTGACATTTTTGTTCTTCTTTTTTTTCTTTCAAGGCTGCCATCACAAACACACAGTACCTGAAACTTCTTCTTGACTACGGTGCCGATGTCTCACCCAAAGACGGAGAAAATCCAGAAGAAAGCCCCCTTTGGCTTGCTAGTTCAAGCTCTCAGGCCATGATGATCATAAGGAAGCACAGCAAGCACCCCATCCGTTTCGACCTCTTTCCATCAGACAAACCACACGGCGTGGCATGTGACCCAGCCTTGATTGGCATCATCGAATCAATTAAACTAGATCGGACTATTGCTGATACTACTACTACTACGGCCAGTACACCGTCTTCTAATTCCACTTCAACGATACAAGAGAATCCTGTACGTGGGGTGGCATATGAGATATTCGATGGAATCTCTTGTGATGACCCTTTCGACACTACTTCGTTTTCACAAGAAGGATTTGATTTTCACATTGATTTTAATTCTCACACGAAATTCAGTATGTTGTAAAAAGACCTCTTCTTTGATGTGTCAAATAAAAAGAAAAAGAAAGAAAAGCTCTTGTGGTATAGGCGGGTAGTGCGTCAGCCATAATAAGCTGAAGGCGGTGGTTCGATCCCATCCGAGAGCATTTTTGTATTTTTTTATTTTTATTTTCTCGTTTTATTTTATTTTTCTTCATAGCTTGTTTTCAAGGTGAAGTCTCCAAGCAAGATGTCTCAGTGCTTTCTCTAATGCTGCTTTGGTGATGAGATCGTCTGACAATCCAAAGATTCTGTTGCACAAGGTCATTTGCATCTCTATGGGTAGACGTTTGGCTATGTTGAAAAATCTCTTGATGTCAGAAATGTCGGGTGACTCGAGCTGGGTCAATGTAAAGTAGTCATCACAAAGCATCACAACAAGTGAAAATGCTCTTGGAGAAAATACATAATAAAGTTTCCAGTGCTTCAGGAATCTTGCTCTGGCCGAACGCCTGTCATTGACAAATTCATCAAAAACATACACTGATTCATGACTGCCAAAAACCAATCCCACCTCTCTCGGAAGTACAAATCGTTTGTTCAGGCTCTTGATTGTGTGGTTGTAATCACCGGGAACGCCCATCTCTTCTCCCTTTTCGACGTCGATGAGAGCTTCTGTGTCGACATTATCTGCCAGAGCCAAGAAAGCTTCAAGTGCTTGACTGTGATTCTTTTCCAAGAGCACGGATAATGGTGTTTGATTGTCAAGCATGGGCTTGTTTGGTTCTGTTTTCGGATGCGTGAGTATCAAAGTCATGATATCGGCTTTCCCGATTTGACAAGCCATGAACAAAGCAGTTGATCCATCTTCGCTTATCGCATTCACATCGATTTCAGGGATCCGAAGAAGTTTTTTGGTCATTTCGAAATCGGAGGTAAGACATGCCAAGAATAACAAACTTTGACCATTGACCACATGGTTTACATCAATCCTCTTGTCGGATAAAAGCAACTCGATAATTTCTAAACGCCCTCTGTTATAAGCCAATTTAATAGGAGACCATTCATGTGTCGTTTGTAGACCATGATGATGGGGTGCATCCATTATCCCGACGCATTTTTGAAGATCGATGGTCGGAAACTTCAACAAGGCCGCTACAGCGCCAGTTGCACCAACATAACACGCATACGCCAAAGGTGTTGGATCCCAACCATTCTGTTTGATGGAACAATTCGGATCGACCCTTTCGTTTGTTGCAAGTTTTTCTATCCCAGAAATGTCATTTACCATTACAGCCATCCACAAAAGTTGTGTTGCATTGTCGATATCAGCATCATCAACTTCGATCATCAACGACATCGTATCCCCCCTTTTGTTCAAAAGAGGAAGTAAAAAGGAAGAAGCAAAAGCGACGAAGAAAATTTTAGAGGGAAAGAGAAAGAGAAAAAAAATCACTCGTTCTTTTTATTATTTTCATGGCACACTATAAAAATAGAATTATCCATGTTCTTTATTTTTTTAATGTAGAAAAAGACCAGAATACAATTCACACACAACACCAGGAGCAATCCTTTTAATGAAAGCAAGGTCCTGGTCGAGTGATTTTGAGTTGGAATAAATCAGCAAGCATGGTCGAATAATTCCTTCTTTGTCATGGAGAAATGATGAACCGACGAGAGATTCCAAGCGAATACTTTCAAGATGTGTGTACACACGCACAAAGAATTCGTCTTCGGTTTCATTGTCAAGCTTTTCGGCGAAGGTCATGGTTCTGAAGCAAAGAAAGAGAAAGAAAAAAAAATAAAGAAAGAAAGAAGCAAAAACACAGTTCTAAAAATAAAAAAATGATTGATAAATAAAAAAGGAAAAGGAAAGAAAAAAAAATAAAATAAAATAAAAAATCACTTTCTCGTTTGCTCTTTCATTCATCCACCCAAAAAAACAACCAACCGCCATACTTTTTTGCGTCGAGATCCTTTGTTGTGACTCTCATGGACGAAGAAGACCCCGAGTCTGCCGAGGAACAATTAACACACCTTGCACAGCTGATTTGTGGAAACGCTGAACTTATAGCCATCCAATATCTTAAAAAAAGACTTGACATTATAGATATCAATGGTATAAGTGATGTCAATGGTCCACCACACGCTTTGAGATTATTGTCTCCACTTCACATGGCAGCGTATGCAGGAATGGAAAAGCTAGTGACTTTTTTGCTCGGGTGTTCAAACATAAACGTGAACATTGCAAAGGCGACGGGACTCACCCCACTCATTCTTGCATGCAAAAGAGGACATCACAGAATAGTGAGGATTTTGTTGAATGACCCAAGAACGAGAGCAGACATTGTCACCAACAATACCGAAACTGCTCTTTCTGTGACGGCTAATCGTGGCGATCTTCGCTGTTTGCTAGAACTGATCAACGGCAGACCATCTGAACAGTTGCTGATCAACCACCGATTCAAGGACTATGTTAGTAGCGCCAATGGTCCTTATAACACAGGAGTAACTGCAAACGAACTTGCTTGGGAAATGCGCAAGGGTGGAAAATCTGGATACAAGTTCTACAAAACTTTGGTCGATTACTACAAAGAACCCACACTGACAAGACATCGCACTCAGTTAAAACTGAAAGATATCAGAGCACTTTGTGCCTCGCTTTATGCTATAATGCAGTCTATTTGTAGCAAGTACTTCGAGACTATCGCGCTTCGGGATTCGACAACCTATAGACAAATAAAACAAATCAAATTTTTAAAAATGACATCACAACTTCCAGGAGAACTTCAGATGATGGTGTGCTCGATTGTATATGACAATAACAAATCTCGTTACATCAAAAACGAGGATTCTTTCCCTGCTTGGCATGACATTATGAAATTCGCTGGAATTTTCGATGATGAGGAGGATATACAAGATTCATCCGGCTATGAGAGTGCTGATGTTTACTTGAGCGATGAACATTCTTCAGATGAATCCGAAAGCGAAGATGATAACATGTAATTGATTTTTTGTTTGTTTGTGTGATCCATAAAATGACAAGCAAAGCATTTAGAATAATAATAAAAAAATACTTGATAAACACATTTTGTTCTTTTTAATCACTGAAAAAAAACAAAGCACACTGAAAATGAATATGTTTTATTTTTTCATGGTTAGGGTCAGGGTCAAGTCATTTGACTTCTTCTTGGTGGTGGCAGTGCTTCCAGACTTCTTCTTCTTAGTGATTCCATCACTTCCTTGCTTCTTAACCTTCTTCACAGGAGAAGAATGAGAAGTCTTTGAAGTCTTATTCTTCTTAATAGGAGAAGAAGTCGAGATACTCTTGCTTTTCTTGAGTGCAGTCTTAACAACCATCTTTTGATTTTTCTTTCTTTCTTTTTCTGAAAAGGGTGAAGAAGGAGATGAAATGCAAGTGTAGGAGGATTCACTGTTTGATTTTAGAGCATAGACAAAAAAATAAAGATATAAATGATTTGTGAAAAAATATATCATGAGAATATCCAAAAAGTGTGCATCATCTTCCTTCTTTTTTCCTCCTTTCTTTCCTCGATTCAAGATGGGCAAATGATTTCATTTTTTGAGGAAGCTCTTTGTCGTCGTAGTTATCGGGGGGTTTTTTTAAAAAAAAACTTCAACCTTTAAAGCTCCGTTGCCGCAAGTTGTGTCGGCTGAGATTGGCTAGTTGGTTCACCTACAGCTTGTGGCATCGTAAATCTTCTTCTGGAGAACTCGGAGCTGGTCTTCGTTGTTATTATCTGAAGCACCACTCGATTTTTTTATCTTTAGGTTTTTTGAGAGTTTTGTGCAACATCTCTTGGCGCATTTTCCATTGGCAGTTTACAGGCCATGCGAAAGAATCTCTCAGGCGTGGAACCCTTTGTTGGGCTTCAACAACAAGTACTCGTCGCAAACACAGCAACGGGGTTAGGATAAGATATCCCTTTTGTGGGCACGTATTGCATTATTTGGAGGATCCTTATCCAATGAATCACTCTGAAGCAAGTAACATGCAGAGTCTCGTCTCTCTCTCTTCCAGGAGTGAGAGTTGAAAATCTAAGTGCGGTGGATTTATTGAGTGAGCGGAAGAAGTTCACGTATAAGTCATTTTTGTCGTTCATACATAGGAAGTTTTTTTTTCTTTTTCTTTTTTTTTCAAGGATAAGAATAATAAAAACATAGGGTCAAAAAATTTGAAAGACATTCCTCCTTTTTCCTTCCAAATGACAATGATGGCGAGTCTAGAGAATTTGACTGAAATCAAAGACGACTGCGAAGAGGAGGAAGAAAAAGAAAAAGATGATGATGATGATGTCAACAGGATCATCACTCTTGAAATTGAAAGAAAAGACGGCAATGACCCTCGCTCGAAAATCACTCTTAGAATATCAGTCTGTGATTCCATAAACCATGGCTTGCCAACCGTGTCTTACTTTTATGGAAACCCCGATCTCAGGTTGAGTTCAACAGCAACTAGTAGCAAAGGAGTTTGGGAATTCAAGCACAAACAAAAGCCAAAGAAAGTGCCAGAAAGAGATGAAATCATGCCAAGGGAATTCGTGCTAGAAGGAAAGCGAAGGCAGGCTTGCGTTTTGATGTGACTTGACAAAAAAAAGAAAAAAGAAAGAAAGAGAGAAAAAAAACACAAGTCATTTCTTTTTTTTTCTTTTTCTTTTTTTTCTTTTTATTTATTTTTCTAAAGTGTCATGGGTTCATTCTTCTTTGCGAGCCTTCTTCTTGGGAGCTGGCTTGGCAAACTTCTCAGAATCGAACGAAACCTCCTTGGAGTCAACCCTCTTCCTCTTCTCGGCAGTGGCAGCGGCTTCTTCCAGTAGACGAGCGCGGAGAGTTGCCTTCTCTTTCTCTTCAGCTTTAATGGAGTCACATTCCTCGAACTCCTCGGCTTGCTCTTCGAAGGTTTGGTAATCGTCGCCCAAGTCGTTCTCCCTCTGGTGGACAAAGGCGTCGTCGTTGTTGCTGGGCTTGATGTATTTTTTAAAGATCTCGGGGATACAGTCAGTGCAACGGCTGAAAATCGATGATTGGACTCCCTTGATTTCAAGCGCGCGAGAATAGGCGTCGACGAGTTTGTTGAGGCGCTTGGTCATCTTGACGAACTTATCGCAGTCGTAGCAGGTGACCCAACGACCTTCGCACCAATCGCAGATCTTCTGGTCACATGACTTGCAGATGCAAATTATCTTGCAGTCGATGCACACGTTGCAGTCCTCGACGCTTCTTTCGGTCTCTGCCGATTTGCCACAACTCTCGCAGACACAGTCGAGACGCGAATGGAGGTACTCTGTACCGGGAAGCTCATACTCCTCGACATCGTCCTTGCTGTAGTCGAGATGATGTGAGCAGGCCAGCTCGACATCCTCTGCCTTCCAGACAATTGACGATAGGGAAAAAACGCTCTTAGGTTTCTTGACAGGAGCAACGCGATCAGACACGACTGGTGTAGAATCTTCATCGTCATCGTCATCGCTAGAGGAGAGGTCAACAGTATCGGGGTTGGGCTTCTTGTGAACCTGAAGAAAGAAAAAAAGGGAGATCGTGGTTATTTTTTTCTTTCAAAGAAAAGAGATGAAAATAGAAAAGAAAAGGAAAGGAAAGGGAAAATGGAAAATTAAAAGACTCACAATCTTCTTGGCAAGTGCAACACGATCAGGCACAATTGGTTCAACATCTTCATCATCATCATCGACCAAGTCAACGTCAATGATCTTCTTCTGCATCCAAGAAAGAAAAGATAAAGAAAGAGAAAGTCAGAAAAAAAATTAAGGGGCAAAAACTATTTTTGAAAAATTAAAAAAAAAGATAAGAAGAAAACTCAAACCTCAGGCTTCTTGGCTTCGATTCCATGGGTAGTGAACACTTTCGCACTGGTGCTACTAGACTTGGACATCTTGAGATGATTCTGCGGCAGAAATAAAGAAAATGAAAAATTGAGAAAATCAAAAAAGAAGAAAATGAAAAAACAGAGAACGGATAACATTTATGAAACTTACATCTTGGAGTGAAAGGGGTGTTGAAGGTTTCGATGAAAGTGAAGACAGTGAAGCAAAAAATGCAGCGAAGTCAGTGAGTACAAGGGTGCTCTGGAGGAGTGAAAGTGAAGTTTGGATGCTTTTGCAAATTAAATTTTTTTGTCCCTTGCGCACATCCCTTAAAATACTCCGCTCGTGGGAAAATTTCCGTGGGAAAAAAATCATAACCAAAACCCCAAAAGTTCAAAAACATTTGTTGTGTTTCGAAAAAAAAATAATGTTTTTGCACTTTTTGCCCCTTGTTTTTTTTACCCCCCTTAAAAACAAAAAAAAACAAAAAAACCGAAACAACAAAATCAAGATAGGGGAAAAACATCACACTCATTCACTGCTGCTCGAATACTTCGATGATTTCAGATACAACAAGCATGACCACTACAAACAGCAATGACATCAAGCACCAGAAGACGCGGTTCATGGAAGTTTTTGAGGGTGAGGAACTGTGACAAAAATAAAATATTTTTTTTTGTCTTCCTTTCTTATTTGTTTTTTCTTCATTCATTCAACAAGGAACCATCTATCAGAGCATGTACCCAGACTTTCAAGGATACAACAACAGACGCATGGCAGTCGATCCATTTACTGCGCCATACCACGCAAAGGTTTCTTTTTTTTCTTCTTGATTTTTTTTTCGCAAGATCTTTGAAAGAAAGAAATGAATCAAACCGTTAACTTTTTTTTTTCTTTTTTTAAAAAAAGATCTTGAGAAAGCCAGCAGAAGTTATTTCACTACCACCACCAGTGAACACTCTCAAGAGAAGGGTGGATTCTGAAGACGACATGATCCTTGACGAGAAGAGAAATATCAAAATTGCTCGAGTGAAAGAACATGACAATGAAACATTCATGATGGAAGAATGAAAAAAAAGAAGAACAAAGCAAGATATCTCCCTTTTTTCTTTCTTCTTTTTTTAAAAAAAACTTCGAAGAAAAATTAACAACAACAAGTGCATCATGTTCTTTTCGTTGAAATGTAATGCTAAGAGTAAATGACACAGAAAATGTCATGGCTGTTTCAATTACGCTGTGCCCTTGGCATGAACAATGGCAACCTTTTGCGAAAAAAAGAAATGGATTTTTTTATTTCCGATTTTTTTTTATTTTTTTTTATTTTTTCCGAACCTTCTTTTTCATTTTCTTGGCAGCCTCCAAGTTGTCATTCATGATGCTCCAGATGTTCTCGAGATCGATGGCAGAGACGTTGTTGTTCAATGAAGCAATGACCTACACCATAAAAAATGAACATTGAAAAAGAAAAAGAAAAATAAAAATAAAAAAGAAGAAAAAATAAATCTTCTCACAGCTTCACTCTCATTTTCTTTTCTTTGAACGTATGACTCGAAGTGCATCGACTTCAGATTTCCAGACTCAGTCATGGTGAATTTCCCAAATCCTTGTGCGTCGGATGTCACAGAAGTTCTTGGGTGAGAAGAATGGACCCCTTTATCTTTTAAATCTTCGAAGCGTGTGAGGGTTTCATTGCCAAGAACCACCACAGTGACAGGTTCTTGCTCGTGCCTCCTCAGGATGATGTTTCTTGTCCCTTCGTCTTTCCCGTAGAGGTCGTTGATGATGCAGCCCGTTCCTCGGTTTGTCCCTTTTAGAACTCTGATTTCGCAGTAATTTCCGTAGTTGATTCCGCTCATCCCATCAATATGATTGAAATCCCCCAAGTTGTTTCCTATGAGGGTATTGATATTGCAAGACGAGTCGCGAAATACACCCACAAAGTGAACGAGTGGTGGTTTGGAGTTCAAGGGGATTAAAGAACTTGACATCTTTTTTTTCTCTTTCTTTCTTTTTTTGTGAATGAAAGAATAAGAAAAATAAAATAGGATGAGACAAGATGATATGAGATAGAATGGGATTTTTTTTCTTATTATTCTTGCTTGCTTGTGAAGTGAGTGTGCAGTGATGGATAGGGTTCGGGAGGCGGTGAGAAGTTAATTTGATAAATGTTCTCCTTTTTTACAAATCATGCATTTGCCCCGCATTTTTTTTTCTTTTTTTTCCAAACTGACAGTTACACAAATTTTTATTGTTTTTGACACGAAAAGAAAAAAAAGAGAGGAAAAAGCTGAGTGTGTGTTCTCTCTTCTACATGATGATTTCCATTGAAGCTGAAATGAAATGACGAGGCTCCGCAGGCTTGTAGTTCTCAGCTGTGTATAAGACGGCGACTGAAAACATTCGATAGAATTGAGTGTAGTAGGCATATTTGCCTGTCATGTCGTTGTCGGCGAACTTCTCGTACTCCTTTGCGATCTCCTTGGGGAAGTAGGCCCTGAAAGGGTTGTCAGGATGAAGTCTCCTTAACACTTCCACGCCACCCAAGAAATGAGAGAGGTAGATTTGCTTGGGTTTTAGCGCGTTTCTCAGCCTGGTTGGTCTTCCCGTGTTGTCTCTCGCGACGAAGATGCAAAACATCATGCCATCAGATGATCTCCTGATGATTCTTCCTGGTGTATACCCGCCCAGCGATTCTCTTCCGTCGAAGCAGACGTCGATACGATTTTTGATCTCGAGAACTTTCTCGCCTTCGGTGTAACCAACTGGGAGAGGAAATGGGGTATCTTGGATGTACTTTTTGCATCTTGAAGCAAACTCTTCGAAGGGCTTGAGATTTGGCTTTGGTGTCAAGATGACTGTAGTGGTGGCGGTGGTAGCTGTGGCAATCTAAAAATCACAAGAAATAAATTGTTATTTGAAAAGAAAAAGAAAAATAAAATAAAATAAAAAGTACCTTGTTTTGTTCCTCTGTGGCCTTCTCAAGATTCTTGTTCATGACATTCCAGATTTGAGTACTGCTTGATGATTTGGAGACTGGAACATCATTGTTATCATCGTCAATGGCATCTTCTTCTTCTTCGTCTTCTTCTTCGTCATCCTAAAAAAGTGAGAGAGGTTGTGAGTCAAAAAAAAAAGAAAAAGAAAAAAATGAATTTCTTACTGATTCGGTGTTTTCTTCAGATCGGAGAACAGCAGAAGTGGAAGCAGCAGAAACGAGGACATCCAGATTCTGATATGGCGGCATCAATGATTCACGAAGAGTCTCGCCCATCGTTTTCATGTTCTTCGACCTGGAATTGTAATTGGTGGTGATTTTTTTCGAAAACAAGAATTCCTTGGACGGGGTGTGATTGGGGTAGTTCGCCTTGATCATGTCGATGAACTTGTCTCTCATGCTGGCTTTCTTGAAAGAGAACCTTTGTGTAGGGACGTAACCAGGATCGACGGGCTTGTACAAAAATTCATTGACGATCTTGTCCACGAAACCGTTGAACCTCTTGAGGGTTTTGTTGGTAATGACGAGCATCCTGTCATGACCAGGCATGCACCTGCGAAGTCGTGGAACGTCGAGGTTATGAGATATCCAGATCTCAAATACTTCTCTGACGTTGAGGTTAAGATTGTCAATTCCAGGCGGGACACTTCCAGGGATGTATTCTTGTACGGTGGCGGATGTAGTAGTAGTAATGGTGGCAGGGGTGGTAATGATATCAGCAGAAGATGGTTGCTCTGTCTCGGTGAGAGTGGGAGAGGCAGGCATGGAGACGAAACTCCTTTCGAGTTCTTGCTGCTCCTTTTCCTCGATTCTGGCACGCTTGGTACGCTCAGCGTCCTTGGCAGCCTTGGCTTTGCGCTTTCTGTTTGCTTTCACCGTAGCTCTGAAGTCAATGCTGAAAGCTTCCTGGAGAGACATCTCGACATTCTTGGTGGGCACCTTTTTATTTTGTTTTTTTTAGAAAAAAAAGATAAATAGAAAAAAAAGAGAAGAAGATATATAAAAAGATGGTATCATACCTCAGGTTCAGGAGCAACTTCCCTCTCTTTCCCTTTCATTTTGATGGTGTTAGAGACCCTGTGCTGGGATTCTTCTTCCTCTTCCTCTTCTTCGTCAGACGTGAACTCTGGCAAACCCATAACGACAACAGGCTCAGGCTCAGTCTCCTCTGTGAAATCAACGGGTGCCACAGTGGTATCTTCTTCGTGTTCAGAGTCCTCCTTAAGAAAGAGTAGAAAAAAAGATGATCAAAAAATGAAAAAGAGAAAGAAAGAAAAAAAAATGAAAAAAAGATTACCAGGATCATCATCTTGACATCTTCTTCGTCTTCAGAAGACAAGTCGATGTACCCTGGCCCGTGTTCCTGTTTGACCTCGTGGTTCACCACTTTGTCTTCAAGAGCAGGAGTTCTGGGGAGCTTGTGGTAATCAGTGATGATGGTGCCATCAGTATTGATGTTCTCGATGTGCTTGGTGATGGTGCATGACAAGCCAAAGTTCTTTCCGATCAAGTTCTTGATGACGCAGTGGTTGCCGTAGTTGTCTCCGAGGAGGTAGTCAATCTTGCAATGATCTCCTCTGTTGGTTCCGATGATGGCAGCGGAAGTACAATCACTTCCAAAGTTCTGCCCGGTGACTGACTCGAAGGTGCAGCTGTTTCCGTAGTTGTTCCCAGAGAGGATACTGATCACGCAATGAGAAGCTCTGACATTTCCGTGGAACAAGGTGGGCTGCAAGTTGTTCTCGTCAAGTTCTCCTGAGCGAAAGACGAAGACATTGTCGTCGATGAACATTCCTCCCTCGAAAGCTGGGTTGGTGATGGTGGAATCAGACATGATGGAGCTTGCTTGTGGTGTGGTGGAAAGAAAGAAAGAATGAATGAGTTGGGTTAGAGGTTGAAAAATGTATTTTTTTTTAAAAAAGAATGAAGAGAAAGCAGAGAGACAGGACAAAAATCTGAAAGATAAAAAATATAAGAATAGATTTTCGGAGTTGGGAAAAGCTTACATTGAGATATTTGGAGAGTGCAAGGCAAGGAAGGTGGCAGTGCAGTGCAGTGAAGCAATGTGTTTGAATGCAAGGTGCGGAAGGAGTGGAAGCGATGACAGTGATGACAGTGAAGCACTCCTGACCCAAAAAGGTAAAAAGACGGGGTATTGTTGATTTCGAAACAAAAATTTATTTTTTTCTGAAACTTTTGCACTTTTCTGAAACTTTTGCACTTTTTCGGAGATTTGTTAATTTCGTGGGAAAATTTCGAAGTTTTGTTGTTTTTCCCACGAAAACAAGGGGCAAATGCGTGACAGTGATGCTTTTGGATCAATAAAAGCCGTGCATCGTTCTTTTTCGATGTTCGTGCTTCATTGTTATCACTTGCACTCCTTCTACGCATTACATTCTTCACAAGTCATCCTTTGCTTTGCCTTGCCTTTTTGCTTTCACTGCACTTTGATTTTCAACTCTCACACACACAATGAATACTTCTTCTGCATCTTCTGTTAGTGAAGCTTCAAGGTGTTCTTCCCTTTCCCCATTTTTCTCTCCCTTTTTCAGTTTCTCATTTTTTTCTTTCATCTTGCACGATCAATAGTATTGCAATGCGTACTTCTCCTCGCCTGAACACTGGAGTCAGCACTGAGAACAAGGAACCTTTCTTCCGCTCTGCCAAGAGACTGAAGTTCATTGATGTGAGTTCCTTTTTCCCTTTTCCTTTCTTTTTTTTAAAATTTTTTCGCCCATTTAAAACTTTCCTTTTTTTTCTTTCACTCGTAGACTTATCGCGGAGAAGTGATCAAGCCTCTCATCCCTGTTGTCAAGCGTGACATTGAAGCTGAGAAGATGCATGCTGAGCTATTCAAAGTGGTAAAGAACTTTTCATTCTTTTTTATTTTTTTATTTTAAAATCCTCTTTTTCTTTTTTTTCTTTCTTTTTTTCAAGACTATTTCTGATTTCATCTTCTTCGTTTGTTGTCACAAGACCATGCCTGATCATCCAGTTGCCCCTGACAGTCCCGTGTACACCCCTACCAGCCCCATGTTCAGTCCCAACGATGAACCTTTCAGCGGTGGAGATTTCATCTGGACTCCATATAAGGATCAGCACAAGATCGACCTGGGCATCAAGATCATCACCTTGGACATCGAGACTGACGAGGACAAGAGCGACATCCAGAAGTGTTCCCATCTTACCCTCCTCTCCAAGTTCATCGACATCGACGTGGAAAATCACAAGGCCAAGTGCCTGAATTTGTTCAGAGACAGCCTCGCGAACAAGGAAAATCTCAAGGACTTGATGAACTTCCTCCACACAGTGTCAAGAAGACTCTTATCTGAGAGTGGCTGGGCCGACTTTCTATCTAAACCCAGGGACGACGCCTCAACCAAATTCGTCCTGAACATCTCCAAAAAGTACGACTTCTCCGCCAAACTGTTCTATGCTTGTGCTCAGCTCGCCGGAAAGCCCTCTGTTGATGGAATGGGCCCTCTTGAGTTCGACGGCACCTTCATCTTCGGCCTCGACATTGGATACACCCTGAGTCAAATCTTTTCTTACAACAGCATCGACGAGCTTGTCTTGTACTCCTGGGCCACTCTCCATTACCGTTCTTCTAATTTAGACAACGGATATCACCAATTCGACTTGAGCAAGGAAGCTCACAGCATCATCAAGAGACGCTGTGGTGGCACGGAAGTCAACAAATCTGTTCTCAAGAACGTGGATGATTACTTCAAGTGGGAGAAAGATAATGTCATCTTCAAGAGAAGCCTGATCGCTTCTTACATCAGCATCAGTGATCCCGATCAGTGACGGAGGGCTGCAACAACTTCTATATGGGAAACATATAAAAAAATAAAAGAATCTGTCTTGACTGGTTCTTTCTTTCTTTCTTTCTTTCTTTCTTTCTTTCTTTCTTTCTTTCTTTCTTTCTTTCTTTCTTTCTTTCTTTCTTTCTTTCTTTCTTTCTTTTTATTTTTTCTGTCTCGACAACTCCTCTTTTTTTTCTTTTTTTGTTGAGAACAAAGAATAAAAAAGATGACATCCAAGAAAACAGTTGCGACAAAGAAAGACTTTTCTGTCATCGTTGCCACAAATGAGAGGTTTGTTTCTCCGGTGACCGAATACCTCAAAAAACAAGAATACAATCTTAGGGAGCAGAACTTGAATTCAGGAGATGTCTGGATTGCAGTGAATCGTGAACAAGAGGATGGCAAGATCGAAGAGTGTGTGGGTGGTATCGTTGAAATCAAGTCTATCCCGGACATAAAGGGCTGTCTTGCGAAAGAACACGCTCACATAAGAGGACAGATCAACAGCATGCACCGTTCCGAGCACAAGATCCCCTTCAAAAAGTTTCTGATCATCGGAGACATGGCACAGTTGGATGATTCGGAATGGAACAGGTTCATCTCACTCTTCCTTGCCACTGAGCTTGAACACCCTGAAAAGGTGACATGGAGCAACATCCCCTCCCTCGATTTCTTGCCAAAGTTCATTGATACCATCGCAAACATGCTTGTTCTTTATGACAAGACTCCAAGAAAGTGGCCTTCTGTAGAGAAGCTGAACATTTCACTCAAGCGTTTGCACCCAGAGAACCCCAGGGATTTCTTACAGCTTCATCTAATGGAAGTTAGAGGTGTGGGGGAAACAAAGGCCGAACTGATTGCCTCCAAGTTTGAATCATTGGGAGATATTCAAGAAGTTGCAAGAGAAGAGGGAGAGATGTTCTTAACTAAGCAAAGAGGTAGAGATTTCCTGGGTGTCGCGATGTCAAAGAAAGTATATGCATCGTTTGGCTTGGAACTTGGAAGAGGGATGAAAAGAAAGCAGTCAATCGATGCTGAATTTCCGAGTCATGCTAGTGGCAATGATTTGATCACACTTGCACCCAAAAGAAAGGCACAAACTCAAGTCAAAAAGAGATCACCGGCAAAGGCAAAAGTAATTGCTGAAGCGGTGTCTTCTACTTCAACAGTAAACACACAAGAAACTGAAAAGACAAACACTTTCACCAATGACTCAGACACAGATGATGAAGTACTTGTCATTCCAGCATCAAAACGGTCGAAGATGTTGACTGAGTTCGAATGATAAAAATAGAAAATTGAAAAAAACAAGAATAAAAAGGAAAGAAAAAGAAAAAATATGAAATTTTTTTCGACACCGCACCCCACCCACTTTTTAACTTCTTCTTCTTTTAAACACGCGAATGTATCATCTAGACAAGAAATTTCGCCTGGATGATGCCGTCTTGTCGTCTGAAGACACAATAAAGGCTGACATTGAATCTCGTGCCTATTTGTTGGTCGATGAATTGAAGCCCTTGATTTTGGCCAAGGCCACAGAAGAACGTCTCAACATCGCACACTCATACAATGATTATTGTATCCATGTGTTTGACAACCAATCTTTGATCGATGAACGAATGAAGAAACTGACAAACCTTTCACAGGAGTTGATCCTTGATCGTGTCTGCGAAATAATAAATTCCGACAACGGCAGCAAAGGGAAGTGCACCATTTCCTGGGGATGGAAAAACATAAAGGACGGAAAACCTTACACACCAATGGACATCCGAATGACAGTTGAAAAGAGACTTGTTTTTGAAATACATATCATACCTTCGTCTTATGAAATGTAAACGCATGCCAAATTTTTTTGTGCTTGTTTTTTTAAAAAAAACGAAAATAGAAAAAAAAAATCAAAAAATAGAAAAAAAGAGAAACAATAAAAACCCTCGCACATTTCTTCTTCTTTTTTTTTCTTTTCTTTGCACTGAAACCACCCCAATAAAATGGAGCACATCGACAAGAAGATTCGTCTGGATTTTATTGTTCTGGATCATTCTGCCGACATTCATGCCGAAATAGATTTTATTGCAAGGAAGAAAATCCTCTACGTGTTGTGGCCGCTGATAACAAAAAAGAGTGGCGAACTTAAATTTGAAATTGCTCTCAGAGGAAAAGATGTTTACAAATTTGTTGTTTTCGATGTATCCGGTTACCTCGATGACTGTTTCAAAGGCATGCCTTCAGTCAAAAGAGAAGCCATTATTCGTCGCGTGTGCGAGATTATCAACGATGAAAATGCCGAAGAGAAGAAAGTAAAAATTTCTTGGAATTCGAGAACGTTGCAAGTACCCGGTATCACCACGAACAATGGGTCGTTGATTTGTGAGATTAAAGACGTGACTTGTTTTTACATCGAAGTGAGTCCTGATGTGAATCCTGATGTGTCTGAATGATGACCAAAAAAACAAGATAAACCAAAAATAGAAAAAAATAAAGAAATGAAGAAATAAAAAAATCTACAACAAATCTTCTTCCTTTTCCTTCCCCAGAACATCAAAAAACCCGAGCGACAAACACACATACACAAGATGGAACACAAGAACAAGAAGCTTCGCCTAGATGACATTGTCTTGAAAACTGTCAGTGAGATCACAGCCGAGAAAGAAAAGGAAGCACAGTCGATCATTGATCGCATCACACCATGGATAGAGGGAAAGAGCAACGAACTTCGATTCGATATCGCAGAAAGAAAAGGCAATCAATACGCATTCGTGGTCTATGATTCGTTTGCTCTCCTTGACGAAGAAATAAAGCGAAAATCCATCAGTGTTTACAATGGTATCCTCGACTTGGTTTGCAAGATCATCAACGAAAACAACGAGGGAGGGAAATCTAAAATCGATTGGTTTTTTCGCAACATCGTGGAGATAAAAACTTCGGTTAGCGATGGACAGCAATACAAAGACAGTATCGAAAGGCTTGTCTTTGAGATCGTCATAGCACCTGTTGTTTATGAAAACTAAAGAGAGAAAGAAAGAGAGAATAAGAAATCGGTTTTTTTTTCTCTTTTTTCCATCAACGTTCTTTTTTGTACACTTCTTCCTCAAATTCATCAAAACTAAATCCATTTGACTCAATCAGTTGCCTCTCATAGTCACGCAATCCATCTTCCATGAATTTAGAGAACTCGTCGTAGTCAAAAGATTCAATGCCATCCACTTCCGTTATCACACCAACAGAATCTCGCACAATTTCTTTTTTCTTTTTCTGATTTCCGACAACAACACCGCCGCCACCGCCACCAGCCATATTAGCCATCCCCATTGGATTAATCATGTTAGACATTCCTGGTTGTTGCATCATCATCATCGTCGTCGCAAGAGTGTTTTGTAATTGCTGCTGTTGCTTTTTTTCTTTTTTCGCTTTGTAGGCACATTTGAGAATCATGTAAAATGGCTTGAAGAATTTTGCGAGAACTCCCATGATGACTGAAACAATAATAAGAACGAAAATGGTAATAATAATTGGGACGATAATGTTCATGGCACTTGTGCAGCTTGATTTGGTGGCATCGGCAGTAGCTACTGGATCGGGGAGAGCCGTTGTTGGTTTCCCAGATAACAAATCTCCGATATCCCCAAATGCTCCACCAAAATCTCCAGTTACAACTGTGGATGCTCCTGACATACCAGACACTGCACCACATATGCCAGAGACGATAGATGACTGTGCACTCCCCATGATTCTTTTTTTTTCTTCGTTTTTCTTTTTTCGGGACTTTTTTAAGATTCGGAAAAAGAATGCAACCTTCTCTTTATTTAAATTCAAGAAAAAGGGGAGGCGATGAAAGAAGTTGAGGCAGAGCTTTGTGCTGAGTGAGGGTTAAGAGTATGCATCGCCAACAAAGAAATGAAAAAGGAAATAAAAGAAAGCATCTTTGAATTGTGGTTCCTTCTGATTTTAAAAAAAGGAAAAAAAAGAAAGAGAGAAAAATAGAGAGAAAAAGAGAGAGAGAACAAGAAAAAAATGCCAACTGCTGAACCTATTAGGAGAACATTACCACTACATCCTCACTTTGGAGAGTTTGGAATGACAGATGATAACATGTATGACTTCCCTGGATCGCCTTCTGTTCAGTTGAAAGAAGTTAGGGCTATTCAAAGAATATTAGTAACTTATCCATCTAACGAGTTGATCATAAACTCTTTCGATCACTCAAGAGCAAAATTCACATGCTTTCTTGACACGTGGAGACACAAAGAGATGGTTTGCTGTTTTTCTGCACGAGGAATCGCAAACAACATTAGGCATTTCATCGATGAACAAGAAAACATTCTTCCATTTGGGTGGACTATTGATACTTCTAGGCTGCTTCCTTATGACAGGAGTTTTAGTCCGACAAGGGTATTCATGATAGGGTATGATTCTAGAGAAACATTTCTATTGTTCGAAGGTATTCCGCTTAAATTGTTGAGCGACAAGCCAAAGCTGTACACTTGAAAGAAAAAAAACACAGGAAACAGAAGAAAAAAAAACATTTCAAACAAAAAATTACACAAAAAGCAAAAATGATTCCACTTGGTTGTACATTCTTCTTTTTTCTTCTCTTTTGTAATTTTTGTTGGTTGATATGAATGAACAATGTTTCTCTTTTTTTCTCTCTTTCTGATTTTTTTTGCTTGTGCATTCCTTCCTTTTTATTATTATTATCACACCAAAAAGACAACCATGGAAGATTCTTCTCGTGTGGCATTTGTGTCATTTGTCTTGTGTCGCGAATGTTCAAAAAACACGAGACGATTCTTGGAAATCAACACATATACAAACATCCAACTCTGTGACATGTGTGACAAGAGAGCTAACACGTTGAAAGAAATGAAAGACAACAACTCAGAACTTGCAATCCAATCGATCCAGAAGAAGCAACATACTGTTTCAATATCATTTTATTCAAAATTGTTCAATGTCTTTTTATCTTTGCTAGTAGCTTTCGCTATGTATTTACTACTGGTTTTAGTGTTTACATCAATGTACATTTATATTCATCAATTGGACCCAGAGGCGGTTAAATGTCTTATCATCAACCCGATGATTCGCCACCTTCTTACATCTTGGTTTTAATTGTTCTCGGACATTTTTTAGCTATTCTTCACAATAAAAACAAGAAAAAAAAGAAAGAGAATGTGTTTGGGTGTTTCTTTTTTTTTGTTGTCACTTTCTTTCTTTTTCGTCTTTTTCCTTTTTTGTTGTCTTGGGTGGTATCGTGGGTCTGACAGATAAGTAATAAACAGCAAAGTGTTCTGTGCCTCCCCTGTCTTTTAGCCATGCTGGGGGATTTTGGAGGCGGATTTTCAATGATGTTCTCTTTTCGATCTGAAAAGAATATTTTGTCTCTTCTTGTCCAAGCGAAGAATGATGAAATGTAAACGTCCCTTGGAATTTGACGGTGAACACCTTGCACTTGGGTGTGGTAACAAGCAGACTGGTCGAATACATTTGTTGTGCTTCGGTTTGTGGCCTGAGTACGACTGTCAATGAATAATAAAAGTCTTGTTTGATATTCCCATCTTCATCTTCATATTCATCAAGATTTTCGGTAACTTTCATCTCAAGTCCAGGGTACTCATGATCAGAAATCACAGTGAACTTTACATTGTCGTCATCTTTTTTAGCAACTGGGATGACAAAGCATTCGCCCAAACCCCATTTTTCTAATCTTTTCTTTCTTTCTTTGTCCATCTTTTTTTTTCTTTTTTTTATTTTTTTGCCACAAGAAAAAAAAACAAAGAAGGAAAAATGTTTGTGTGTGTGACATGACATGACCCAAATTTTTTGGTTTTATTCTTCATTTTCTTCACTGTCTGACAGATCATCGTCCATTTTCTTCACTTCTTCTTTCTCGACTTTTATTTTTGCATTTGTCATCATCAGCTCATTTATCTTGGAAAGTAACCTCTTCTTTTTTGAGATGCTACAGCTACCACCACCACTGATCGCCCTTTGTTGCTGTTGTTGTGGGGAAGAAGATGATGATGCAGTGATGAAGAGTGTTTTGAGTGATTTCATCATGTTTTCTTGATAAGCAAATGTCTGCTCTGCCTGCTGAGAAAATACCTTGTCTCTGTTCATGGCGATTGTTATGTTAGACATGGCCCACACCTTGACTATGATATAGAGACCTATGCAAAACTGTATAAAAGAGGGGGTAAGAATGGTTCCGATCAAACTCTTGAAAATGTACTCAAGGGAATCAAGTATCTTGTTGAAGGCAGTCCCAGATACACCAAGAGAGAACACTTCCTTTGAAACTTCACACTGCCTTGCGATGTTTTCGTATTGGCTCGGGATTTTGCAATAATCTTCGTGAAATCTCATGTTTGTCTCGTACTTTGATTCTGAAACCCGAAGAGTAAAAAGAACATGGAAAAAGAAAAGGATAGAAAGAAAAAACATCACAACCTTCACCACATCAAACGGGGATTTCATTTTTGAAATGAAAAAGATAAACATGGCAAGTACTGAAAACACACAGATGGATGTCAATTGCATCGATGCCAATTCAGACAAGGATTCAAAGTCGTGCGAAAAGATACCTGACATGTAATCTGGAAGAACATCCAACATCTTTTTCAAAAGAAAGTCAGAGAAATTAACCACGGGTATCACTGCTGTCATCTTTCTTTTTCTTTTTTTGGAGTAAGAATGTCCCTTTTCTCCCTTTATCTTGATGATCTGAAAAGTGAGTTTTTCGTTTGTGTTTCTAGTTATTTTTACTTTTTTTCCTTCTGTTTTTTTATTTTTTTTTTCTTGTTCTTGTTCTTGTTCTTCTCATTTCCCCCTTTCCTTGTCATCACGAAAAAGAAAGATGTCTGTCCGCCTCATCATCGTCGATGAGAACAGAATCCCAGAAGCATGGGCTGCCAAGTTTGTAGAGAAGTTCTACAAGGGTTCGGCATCTATTGGTCCAATCCATGCCATCCTGTTGTCTCAGGAAAATCGAAAAAACCCGAGCAATTTCATCGATGATTTTTTGAAGGCAACAGGATTGCTTTTCAAAGATATCAAAAGTGTCGTTGTCACTGAAAATACTTTCATACAACCCGGTCCCCAGGTGACATTCCCACTCGAACCAGGTAGAGAGTTTGTTGTCCTGACAAATGGACATGACGGAAATGATTATGGAAATAACAAGAATGTCAAGAGGCACATGTATGGAATCCCACCAGGAGAAGGGTATCTCCACGTGATCCTCAAACAATTCCTTTTGTATGAACATGTGATGAATCTGGCAGGCCCAGAACGTGTTGCTGGAAAAATAGCAGATCTCTTGTCTGACATTCATTATGGACCGGGAGAAGACAATGCTTACGCGTTTGATTACGGACTTCAGCGTCAACTGAATGGAACAATCATCGACGCCCTCTTTTCCCTAAAGACATTGGAAGATATAGAAACTTGCATCGAACTTGGAAAAAAGATCAGACATGGCTTTTCAAAAACTGTCCAGGATAGATTCGAAAGGTCTACCATTCAAACCATCGGAGGTCTCCGTGTTCCGTGTGCTATTGGTGACATTCCAGTCGTTGACACAATCCACTATCTTGCCGTCAGAAGCAAGTCCAATGTGGGTATATTGTTTGGGTATGACATCTCCAAAGGAATCACTTACATGACTGTAAAATCATTGTACAAAAATGGCAACTTTATAAATCCTGTGAGCGCTGCCAAGCTTTCTATGATTGCTATGAACAATGCCAAGAAAAATTTCGATTGCATGAGAGTGGAAGATGATGAAGGGGTGAAAGAACGAGAGGCTGTGATCACTTTCGGTGGAAATAAGTTCAATGGGGGCGGAAGCATTGACAAACTGGTGTTTCCACACGACTTTGCTGATTGGCCAGGGCAACCAAGCCAAGAAGAAGAATGATAACGATGAAAACGATGTCATGCAAAAACAACAACAACAAAAAGTAAAAATAGAAAAATAAAAATATAAAAAAATTATCATCTCTTTCTTTCTTTCTTTCTTTCTCTCTATTCCCAGAATTCACAAAAAAACCACCATGTTTTGAAGCGGATATTTTTAGAGTGTGTTGTTTATCTTGGTCCATACAAAAAGACGGGATGTGTTTTTTTCTCTCTTTGATCCTTTTTGGGGCATCCATCTGATGATATTCATTCCGCATTTCTTCTTTTTTTTCTTCTTCTTTTCTTTCTCTCTCGAGTCCTCTT
>Ga0302301_1000270_pt1 | contig 31382 bp, 22 predicted proteins | sample III_Palsa_E1_2_FD_194544 | JGI IMG/M metagenome (GOLD analysis project Ga0302301, IMG submission 194544) | Peat permafrost microbial communities from Stordalen Mire near Abisko, Sweden - III_Palsa_E1_2 | ecosystem: Environmental > Terrestrial > Soil > Palsa > Peat permafrost | place: Sweden... | reverse complement strand
TTGCTTGCCATTTTTTTTCTTTTCATTTTTTTTAAAAAATCCCCAAACAGCCATCAAACACTCCAAAAATGCTTTCAAAGTCACATTCTTCGTCAGTTGGAAATGATAACAGCAGCAGCATCAAACAGTACATTGATTCCCCTCAAAAAATGGCAAAGTTGCTTTCGTCTGTCATTTCACAGAAGGACATGGATATTGTTGGAACTGGCGATCCTAGATATTCGAATGAAAAGGGTGTGGAAGTCTACATGGAATATGTGTGTAGTATTGCATTTGATCTCGCGAGTTCAGGCAGACAAGACGAAATACCTTTGCTCGTGGAAGCAGTTTCAGATAACTTGCAGCAAATGATAGTTCACAATGTTGAAGAAGATGAGAGTGAAAATGTTTCTACAACCATTGCACTGCCGCCTGTAACAGATTCATCGTGGACGGGAAATCCTGTGATGGATAACAACATAGATGAGGCAATATCCAAGTCAAATGGAAAGATTACGGGAGGGTATGTGACATGGCTGACTGAGAACATGAAAGACGCCATAGATTCACTCCCAGAAGAAAGAATACTCGAGGGGGTAAAAAAGAATCTTATCTCACAGCTAGCTACCCTTGGAATTATTGATGAATCATTTGATGTGGATGACCCACAGACGCTTGTTAAAGCTATACCCAAGCTGATGTGCATAGCTAGTTCTGAGGAATCTGACATGTACCAAAATCACCCGGGCAAACTCAAAGAACTTTTTTCTCAGATATCAAAAGAAACCCTTGACAAGATAACATCCATCATGTCAGAAGAAGACAAAAAACAAATGGCTGGGATAACAGAGGGTATTTTTGACAGTAATATTACACGTGGGTGCTTAGCCGTAGTGATCATAGCTGTTATCATTGCGCTTTTCACTACTACAGAGGATGCAGATAATGCATGGGGACATGCAAATGATTTCTTGTCGTGGTTGTATCAATACCTGACCCAGATGGGATCAGAAGGCGACGACATGTTCAACACAAACCCTATTGTGCACAACAAGTCAATGATCCAATCATCGTTTGAATCAGTATTTAATTTCATATACCATCCAGATGAACGGATGACTGGAACGGGAATATACGATTTATTGAATTCTGGTCCAGTGACAGTGGCAAATTCTGTGTTTGTGACAATGCCGCTTTTTGGATTCTGGAGAGCAAAAGGCGCGAATGGGTTTCTGAAAGACGAAGACAAGTACTTTATTCCCGGCAACAACAGCTCAAAAGAACTTGGAGCAGAATATCTTTTTTATTTAAACAATCAAGACAAGATACTGGCCACCAGAAATGATGGTAACTTGTATGTCATCGGTGTTGACACACACACCAAGCTAACGGGAGAAACTGTCGAACCATACGCCATAAAAAATGAGTCATTGTGGAAAGAGATAGTAATCAACAAGCGTTCTCTGTTCATAGATTTTTTTGAACTCAGGAGGGGAAAATCAGTCAAGCTATTCACAGAAACATACGGTGAATTCGCATCTATCGATGGAACACAAAAACCATTCATTGCCAGGTACAGAAAGAACCCAAAGTTTAAATTTGGAAATGATGTGACAAAACTGTCAAACATCGAAGCTTATCTGTTTGGAAATATTGTGTCGTTTGACAAGGATGCAGTCTTACAAGACATGGAATCATTAAATATCAAAGCATTAGAAAATGGTGGCAGTAATTCCACGGTCTTTCTGAAAAAGCGTCTGAAAATATTATCCAAAATATTGGGCATTGACCCCAAGTACTTCACTGTGATGATGATATTCGCCTTATCATCTACATTTAAAATCATTTACAACAAGGATACTACGTGGTTCGGGAGCGCTGTTTTCGCCATTGGTTCAGCTGCAAAATCACTTTTTTATGCCAATATGGAGGAATCTGGATCAACAGTGAAAGATATCATCGGAGCCATAGATGCCTTGAGACCTAAAGTCATGTCACCAGCTGGCATACAGAAATCTACGCGATTTTTTTCTAAACTGTTTATTTCCATTTTCAATACAAGCTACGAAATGGGCATGTCGTCAAGTTTTCCTGGTGACATGGATAAAGACAGTGAGTGGAAATACAAGCTGGCAGAAAAGATATGCGTCGATTCACTTGAAAAATTGCACACGATGAATGAAAATACCCATGCTATTCCCTGGGTGGCATACAATGCTGGATTCTTGAAAACAGAATTCGCCATGAGTGTCTTTTTGGGAAATTCTGGTCTCCCGGACATAGGCAATTTCTTAAACTTGTCAAGCAGCACATCAGAATTGATGAATAGTATCTATAACATGGCTGGCATCAAAGAAATCCCACCAGAGCGTACCTGGAAAGATACAGCGATGACAGTGTTCGGGGCATTGGGCATACCAATTTTATACAAATTCTTACAGAGAAGAAATCGATCCCGTGGGGTGACACGCAGTGAAAGAGTGGGCGACAGATTCAATGTTTTTAGATTAATCAATGACCGCATGAATTTTGGAACTTTCCCAACCCTTGGAAGTGTGTCGAAATACACAAGAGCCATATCATTGTCTCAGCACACCATGTCATGGCTAAGACATGTATTGGTAGGTGCTGCTGTGTCTGGTGGTGTAGTAGCCATGAATTATGGTATCCACACTGGAATGTCTTTCCTGAACGATTACTACGTGAATGGGGAAAAGGCCGGCTCCTCAGAGATTCTTGGGAAATGGAACGAAGCAAATCACTACGAAGGTCTCTCAGAAAGCGCAACATTCGTGTTGAGTTCTATTGTGGCTACTGCCGTGGATTATCTTGCCACCAGTACTGACATGAGTTCATTCATTCTCCCCAGCCTTTATTGCAAAGAATCTATCCACCCAATCACCCCATGCTGGCTGAGAGAAGCGGGTATTCTTAACATCATTCCCACAGAAATGAAAGAACTTCTCAACTACCTCTTCCTAGAATCGTTTGACTACGGTCCGTTCTGGAAAAGACTTGTTCAGGTGAATGCCTTGTCTGACAAGACGTATCTTGATCCCTCCAGCAGGTTCATATCAGTTGACAGATCAGGCTCGTTTAATCCATTTGACAGAATTCTTTACGAGTTATTCCTCACTGGTCACGATTCAAATGAGTTTAAGTTTTTGAAACAAGAGGTGGATAAACTTGAATACCCCCACGAAAAGGAAAGGGAGTGGAATAAATTCATTGCATCGAAGCTCATGACACTTTTGCGTTTGATTAACATGCACAGAAACAACAATCCAGAATGGACAAAGAGTGGTGGGATCATGACTCATTTATTGCTTTGGCAAAGTGATGCTGAGATATATACAGGTGAGGATCATTTTGATAAGTTTTATAAGCAAGGTGTGAAAAATGACATCTTCGAAGGACTCGAAACATTCGTGACCAATCTTAGCTTGCATTCTCAAACATACAAAAGACTGTTGTTGTTATTTTTCTCTGCGTTTGATGGAGAACAAAAACGCACCAGTCTTTGCACAAAACCATTCTGGCGAAAATTATTTAGTGTGAATGACACTATTCCACTTGGCAAAATACAGATGTCAGAGGGACTACAAAATTCTAAATACCTGGGAATGGAAGATGACTCCGATGCATACCTGGACGAAATAACAGAACTTACTCCCATTGATTACAATGACATAGGCAAAGATAAAAAACAGACAAGGACTCAATATTTGAGAAGTACAATCATCGACTTTCACCTCAGAATCATCAGGGATTTGAAAAACTACCACAGTACTGATGGTGGAAATTACGAACACATGTCTATTGTCAGCGATTGCAATGTTATGGAGACAGTGTTTAATTGTGCTCTGGCTTTGATTCATACCATACAAAAATTGCCACAGCCAGATAAAAACACACAAACAGGCGTATCAACTACACGCTCCGAGTTGAAGAACATGCAAACAGATTTCATGATTGGGAAGAGAGTCAGCATTCTCAACAAGAACGCTGATATTGATGTGTCTCATCAATTTTCTCATATGCAGGTTTTTGCTATGACTTTCAGAGAAGAAAGAATCAGAGACGAACAGAGTAGGATTCTTTCCAGTGGGTTTGAACTCTACACAAACAAGAAACTGATTGCTGACATAGTGCTGGACACGTCCAAAATCAGAGAACAGGCAGGTGTTGAAGAGGAAAAATACAAAGAAATCCTTGTCAGTACCACGAACCCCGACAAAAAATGGTTCATGCATGACAACATCACAAAAACACAAAAGGATAAACTTCCAGAAGGCAGATACTATGACATAAGAATGATTTACAGCCTGTTGGTTATTCTGTGCAAATTCGAAGAGAGTGAGGCCAAAACATCAATGAAATTATCTGATGAACTCAATGTTTTACAGTTGATGCGACTGTTTCAGAAATATTTCACAATACGCGGAAACGAAGGTATCAAAACAGAAGAAGGGTTTTTAGAAAGAACAGTGTCAAACATTCACATCTCAGACATCAAAGACAGGTTAGATGTTCCTATAGCCATCAAGCTTACAGAAAAGATTTATGCATGGGACTCGTATTTCTCCACGCACACACAAAAAGATAACAAGAAGAAAAGCCAATCACCACCTTCGTGAAAAAAAGAGAAATGGAAAATAAATTAATCTTGAAGTGACAATGCACATACATTCTTGTATCATCTTTTTTCTTTCTTTCTTTCTTTCTTTGGTTTTTTTCAAAAAAACAACACCACATGACACAAAAAGAATCCCTGTATGACAGTGTGTCATCCACAAAGAAATTTGCAACAAAGGCATATTCAAAATACATCATACTTCCACTGGAAGACTTGAAAAACTTTGAAATTTCTTCTATTAAACACCGAGTCAGCATTTTACATCTCAGAAACGTGGCAAGCGCGGTGAATGATTTTATACGCAAGACATCTACTGTGCCATCTTTGGATATGTGCGAGGTCATGTCAGAGTGGAATATGCTTTCTTTGATTCTGAGGGTGAGTTTCGAGCCATGCTCTTTTTGCAAAATAAAAACAGTGCCCGAGGACAACCTGGCATATTTTCCGATGGAGGGTGCCAGGGAAAGCATCATAAAAAGGCTCATGAAACTAGCCAATGTGATAGGTCTTGCTGGATGGGCCAAAAAGAGTATAACCATTCTCCCCAAAAATGATCCAGAAGAAGCATCGAATACTGACTTGTCGAGCACAATAAGGCATAACTCTGAGACTATATACGATTCTCTGTGCAGCACACTTGGAAAGGATGACATTCAGAATGTAAAATCATTTTTAGAAGAGGTGAAATGTATGTGCTCGAATATGTTTCCATCGCTTGAGACTACATCCACAAAAACACTTTCTGAATTTCTAAAAACATTGACATTCAAAACACCACGGACATCAAAAAATACTTCTCGTGAAAGAAATGAAGATGTCTTTGTTTCCATTTTAATCATCCAGTTCATGCACATGGTATCTTTGTGTTGATCATCATCAAAAAAATAAAGAAAGAGAAAAAAAAGAAAGGGGGTGTTTTTTATTTTTATTTTTATTTTTTTTCCTCGTCACAGTTCTTGTAATTTTGATTTGAGGCTTTTGGACCACATACGCTCGTAACTAAAACGATACCAACAACCTACGATGATCAAAACGATACAGTCCGCGAACCATATGATTATTGTACCCAAGACTGGAACAGTCTCGAGAATAAACTTCCCGTCGTCGGATGTGATGCTGCCCAGCCCACATGAAAAAATCACGTCAGCTGTCCATGCTATAAGATTTGTAGAATAGAATGATAATCTAACTTTAGAGTCGAAATATCTTGCGCCTATAGTCACCGCAGCCAGAAAGAAAGTAAGCACAGCTAGGACAATTATGCTTATATTGACAAATTGTGTGTCAAGCTTGTCAGGGTTATCAATGATGATCCTTATACAAACATTTGCAAAATACAAGAGAATCCCTGTCTTGCAATAGAGATAAAGTCTTATCCAAAGTTCAAGTTCGAACCCAATAGTTCTGTGAATTTCTGAAATCATTTGTTGAATCTTCAATTTATATTGGTGATTTTCGTCCAATGATCGAACACACTGCCTGCAAATTTGCACAGAATCAAAATATAGATAACTTTCAGCTTTAAAGATGACACGTTCACACTCGCTGCAAGTGATCGTAATGCACGGTACATCTGACATCTTGATTTTTTTTTGTTTTGGAATGACAAGAAGAAAAAAAATATAAAAAGGAAGAAAGAATAAAATAAAAAAAATACTTCTTTTTCGAGAGATTCTATTTTCATTTGTGATGATGGTGACGATAACCATCCTGACAAAACAACAAGAAAAACAAGAAAGACAATACAAACTTATTGGAATCTTTCATCCTTGACAGTGTGCGAAATTCAGTGTTCAGTGTTCTGTAAAATGATTCTTCTTTGTGAGCATTCGTTTGTGTACACATATGTGCTAGTTTGATCAATGTCTTGAATTTTTTGTGCTCATCTTCTTCCGCTGTTTTTCTTTTTATTCTTTGAGAAATCACAAATGGCAAAGAGTATAGTGGCGGTTTACTGTTGTCACTGTTATATGAAATTTCACACAACATAAAAAAATGCTCGACACCCAACACCTTCGCATATAATATTTTATGGTATGAATCATCTTGTTTGGGCAACGATTTCATTAATTTCACAAAAAGTGTCTTTGCATCAACAGATTTCTTGTGATACCATCCAACCATGTCTCTTTCATCTGAATCAGTGATAACAAGTTCCTTTTCAAATCGCGTGACAAGATCAGATGTAGAATCTATCATGCTTTCTTTCTTTCTTTCTTTCTTTTAAAAATATGTCCGTTGCTTTTTTTCTTTCCACTTACAATCTTTTGTTTTTTTTAAAAAAAAGTGAATGAACACAGCTTCAACAACAACAGTAAAAAATGATATTTCATTACTTTGTTATTTTGTACAGTGTGATTTATTCTGAAAATAAGAGAGGAGATAGATAGACAAACGGGGAAAAAATTTTGAAGTTTTTTTGTTCGAAAAAGCATTCACAGCAGCATCAATGTCATCATCATCATCATCATCATCATCATCATCGACAATAGTAGAAGATTCACTGGCTGCTTTGAAAAATGTTTACATGAGACAATATCAATGGCTTCTATTTATCGAAAGACAGATGTTTTTTCAGATGGATGTGAGTGTTAATAAGTCGAAAACTGCATACGTCAATGCTATCATAGACAGGATGGATGCATGTCAATTGGTGTGGCTAACACTCAGCTCCAAAGTTCCCGACGTTTGTACAATCGTTCAAATAATCAACGCTGACGCCAATTGTCTCTTTCGCACTGGAGATGTAAGAGATTGTTTTGATCATGTTTTATTCACGGCGTCAGTCTGGTATGTGACTTCTTCGCCACCTGCAACAAAACAACCAAACGGAGGAGAGCAATTCAAAATTTATGACAGTGATGATGATCATTACATGTCATTGTTAATAACAAAAAAATCCGAACGCGTTGTGCTATTTACAAAATCCCACGACGGAAAGTACCCGCTCAAACAATTACAAAATCTTACTACGATGTCGTGTTGTTTAAACTTGCCAGGTGATTTTAAATTTTCAGTGTGCATTCCATCGGAATCAACAACAATAAAAGTGAATTTTGAGGGTGTAACCCACACCCCTTTCTTGATTGGTTTGCAAGCATTACACTGGAAGTCATATAAAAGATATGAGTCATTCGTGTATGCAGAAACGAGATGGGCACGTACACAGCTAACAAACATCAAATACTCTAGTGATAAAAAGGTAGATATCACGGCGTTCATGACGATTGATAAAGTGGGGACATATATTCCCGTTTCAGGAACAATAATCAATTGGAACAACGATTTGAGTAAAATAACATCGGAGTTGTTTTACACCAATTTTGTGTTGAAAGACGAACACAAAAAACCTGATAGCGATAAAGGGCTTCAAAATAACAGAGATGCTTATGATTTAAAGATTTTTCACAAAGAGATTTCATACAATAGTATGTCATTTTCATCCAGAGAGGTCGAAAAATCTAAGCGAGGAGGTGGTACTACTGCTGGTCTTCTTGTGCATTCCAGAGTGGTGTATGTGAAATGTACAGATCACAACCAGAATCAAATACTACAACCGGACAATAGAAAAGTGTTCTTTCGAGGAGAAAATGAAAACGCCATCATACCTGACATAGATGACAGAATCTTGTCTATTATGTTATCTGGTGGCGGAGAGATTTCAGAAGATGATATCATCTCATTGAATTATTCCATGGGCGCAATGATGAGAGACAAGATTCTTTTTGGAGATGTACGAGAATTGGGCGGCAATCCTCTCTTTGTTCATTTTACAAACGACAAGAATAATCCCAAAATTCCAGATCCATTTTCCATGATAATGCCAGGAAAGAGGGGGGGTTCGGACGATCCAGTGCGCACATTTTCAGGATGCATGTTTTATTCTATCATGAAAGATGGTTCGAGAAAATATCTTGAATTTTTCCCTCATTTGAAATCGCTTCCTGAAAAACATCTCAATGGAGAATATTCAAGGGTCAATGATGAAACTGAAATGCTCACTGACATTTCGTGGTCAGGTTTCAAGGAATATTCAGAAAGTGAAGCAACGGGTGTGATTTTCAGGTTTTCTCCAAAATCAACCACTGGCTCATACAAAGAAACCAGGATTGGTTTAGGGGAAGCATCCCTGTTCAGTTCACTAAACATGATAAATTCGTTTAAAGTTAAAAACAAGAGTGTTGTACAACGAAGTCTTGAACGGGGTAAAGATGCCATCCTCGATATTTACACCAAGATTGTGGATGTCTACAATGATCCTGAAACATACAAAGAGTGACGAAGAAAAAAAGTATGAAGATGTCCCCTTTTTGATTTTTTATGTGTAAATATGCATCTTGCAAAACAAAAAAGAAGAATACATTCGTCCAAATTGCCATTTTTCTTTCTTTCTTTTTTAAAAAGGGGGTTTCTACAAAAAAATGTCAACCGAAGATGAAATTATCACGCTCGTTAAACTGCAAGTGGATGAATTTTCTCTCGTGATTGAACATGCATATTTGTGCTGGGCATCACCAACAAAGAAAAGAGTGGATGTCATTAACAATGGCATGTATCGAGCACATCACTTTAATCGGTATAATGTTTCCCAGGATCTGAAATTAAACAACTCAACCAACAAGTTTGAAAATCAGTTGGACATTATCACGGAACGTCTTTCAATGCTGCACAATGACTTCACAGAAAATAAAAAGAACGAGTTTAAAAAATTGGCAGAACACATCAGATTTTACTCAACTTTTGATGATTTCATACAAAGATCAGACCAAACATGTGCTATCATTCTTGTTAAAGGCGTGGGGATATTATACACAGGAGAAAATCCACGCGAGATAGATTTCAGAAAAACTGTAACTGGGAAAGAGAAACCTGACGCTTTTACAATTCTCATGTCACAAATGAATGGTTGTTTGGCAGTGCCTCATTGCAAAGAATTGTCCAAGGATATCATGAAAAATGAAAGCGAAAACGAGCGTGTTCTGTTTTGCACTATGGACAAGGGTATGAAATATGAAGATGCTAATTTTTATCTTTTTGACACCATGTGCGTATTCGAAGACAAGCTAACATGGCTGATTTCACAAGCAGTGAAAAGTGCTAACCCGTCTACGTGGACAAGATCGCCCCCAGATGCAAACACATTTAAAAAATCTACAACCTCTTTCAAGTGCAGAAAATATGAATTTTTATCATCAACAGAAGCATCTCCCTTTCAACGTATTGTTAATAGGGTAGATGACGATGTGTATCCTTATTTGACAAGATCAAAAGGCATCTCTAACAATTGGAAACCATCAGTATCTGTGGCGTTCTATTTTACTTCAAAGGAAAATGCTGAAGGTCTTTTTTGGCACATCGACATCTTTTATCACACGGACAGTGTCGGTGAAGAAAAAAACGAAATAAGACTGTCACTATGTGACCTCGTGCATGATGCTCAATTCCCTTTATTTGATGTGGCAAATATACAGAAAAATTATGACGCGAAAGACGAAGTTGTCACATTTTATATGAATCCGAGCGAACACATAAAATTCGAACACAAACACAGTGCATTTGGTGGATTTTTTGATAGAATGTTTCTGGGAAAAAATGATACAAATGCAAGAAAGGTCCCGTGGATAAGCCCAGTATTTTTGACTCACTTGTCATCGATGTACAACAAGTTGAAAATTCGCGACTACCCTACTCTGAAATACACTGATTCTATATTTGGAGAAGAAGAGGAAGAAAAAGGGGCCGGGTTTCTGGTCAAAGAACATCAAAATGACTGTGAGCTGATAGTACTAAAGAGTATTTGTCCAACAAAACAAGTGAAATGGTATGATTCTGAAGCCTTCAAGTGTGTGCCCGTATTTTACAAAACCGAAGAGGGCGATTTCAAAGAATCGTGTCTCATCTTTTCAAAATTGCTTGCATATGGAGAAAAAGGCTACGCTGTGATAGAGAATGAACAAGGCGATAACAGAGATCCTCTTGGATCAAGCATCAAGATGAAATCTCGCGAATATATTGATATTTTGAAAAAGGGCGAAACCGGAGACTTTACCATGAGTTATAACATATTTCTTAAGAGATGCATGAGAAATGAACCCATATTGAACAATCGCGAACTGAAAAATGTCGTTTCTGTGTTTCGTCCAGCACAAAGTCAAACATCTGCAAACCTTTCTTCTATCATGTACTCTCATAAAGTGCATTCGCAAATAAGCGAAAAACAAGAAGAAAGGAAATGCAATGATTTTCAGAAGCAAATGTTTTATCAAGTCGACAAAGAAGAATGGGCAGATATCATGTCTGAAATTAGATGATCAAAAAAAAAGAAAATATAAATAACTTCTTCTTTTTTTCCTTTTTTCTTTTTTCTTTATTGTTCTTCTCTTGTATGTGCTATCCTTCTTCTTTTTGAACAAAGGTTAATCGTCAGCCTATTACATCCACACTCCCATTTCCTCTGAGAATGGAGACTGCCGCGACACTTTCGAGGGAGCAACGAATGGTCATGAAACTCATAAAAGAGGGCCAGAACGTGTTCATCACCGGTTCAGGAGGCACTGGCAAATCATTCCTGATCGAGGAGATCAAGAGATACTTGAAAGAATCCAACAAGACATATGCTGTCACTGCCCCCACTGGCACAGCTGCAAACAATATTGGCGGGGTGACACTCACAAGATGGTCTGGGTTTGGAATTGACAGAACAGTACCCATAGATTCCATTGTATCAAAGATTGTGTATTCGAGGTACAAAAATGTCAGAGACAATTGGGATTACACACAAGTTCTATTTATAGATGAGATATCTATGGTGAGCAAAACAAGCTTCTCTGATCTTTGTGATCTTGCCAGGGCTGTGAGAATCAAACTCAAATCATCCAACGCAGACAGTCTGTTTGGTGGAATTCAGTTGGTGGTGTGTGGAGATTTCTACCAATTGCCACCCATCTCAAAAAAAGGGGAAAAGAAAGAAGAATTTTGTTTTGCATCGGAGCACTGGGCACAGCTCTTTCCAAAAGAAAACTGCGTCGTTCTCAACAAGGTCTTCAGGCAGAAAGACGAGGTTTTTAGCTCGATCCTCAACCAGATCAGGATAGGAGAGATTGACAAAAATGTCGAGCGTTTCATGTCTACACTTGCCAGACCCTTTAAGTGTCCGGATCCCAGAATCATTCCCACCATTTTGTACTGCACAAATGTTGATGTGGACGAGGTAAATGACAAGTACTTGGAAGGTATCAATTCGAAACCAGAGATATTCAGGTCCATAGATTACAATCCACAAAAGCAAGACCCTGCGTCATACGACAAGAACTTTTTGGCAAAGAAGACGCTCTATCTTAAAGTTGGTGCACAGGTCATGTTCATCAAAAACTGGCCTGATGCTAACCTTGTCAACGGGTCCATTGGGATTGTCACTGGATTTGACAGAGAGAGGTTGTCGGCTCCCATAGTGTCTTTTCCAGGAAATGACGAAAGGGGTCCAGTTATCAACAAAATCATTCCCAGGATGGAATTCAAAGTTCAAGAGGGAGATGTCGTGTTGGCTTCAAGAAATCAGGTCCCGCTGATCTTGTGCTGTGCAATTACTGTTCACAAGGCACAGGGAATGACCATACCTTATCTCAAGATAGATATTTCTAATGTGTTTGAGACAGGCCAGGCCTACGTCGCTTTGTCTAGAGCAGTTAGCGCACAGTATTTGCAGGTTGTCGGATTCCACAAGAGCAAGATAAAGAAAAACAAGACTGTGGAGGAATTTTACTACAGCATCGAGCGTGACTTGGAAGAAGAAGAAGAAGATGAAAGTGATGATGAAAGCGAAAAAGAAGAAGTAGAACAAAAGGAAACTGGAGATGATACAGAGTTTGACCATCTTCTTGACGAAGAGATCTACTTCGAGGGCATTCCCGATTTTTAGAGCGAGAGAAAAAAAAACACACACACGCACACAAGATTGAATAATAATAAAAAAAACACGAACAGAGAAAACAATAAATAAATGCACCTTTGATATCTTTTTGATAATTCAATGTTTGGAAAGTGTGTGTCATCCTGATTTTTTTTTATATTTTTTATATTTTTTTTTTCAAAAAGACAATGGATCAAAACGCTTCATTTCATGTGAGAGTGTGGCATGATTTGGTAAACAATATTGAACAGATTCGGATGAACGGAGTAGGTGATAACGCAGGTGATGTTGTTAGATGGAGGGAATTTCTAGCAGCCAGAACAGAAACAACGATAATCAATCCCTTTTGGACATCCCCTTCTGATCCGTGTGATGATTCACTTGTTCACCTCTGCATCAAAACGAGACAATCAGACGGGATTTACTGGCTTATCTATAAAAGCATCACTGAATGCGGTGCGTGCAATTACATGTCTCCAAAGAATTCTGATGGAATGAGCCCTTTGGTGTTAGCACTGAGCTCATTTAACTGCGAGGCGGTGATCATTCTTCTTGACTTGTCAAAGACTATAAAAGCGTTCAATATAACCACAAGACTTTTAGACGTTAATTTTGACGACACAGACACGCTCATCTTGGAGAAAATGTCACTGTGCCTGGAACACATGTACGGTGCAGATCACGTTATGCAAGGAAGATGTATTGACGAGATAATGAATCATGTAAAGAAAAGCATAGACAAGTCATCGTCATTATTACCCGGTTCGTCTTTTTACAATGAAAAACTCTTCGAGTATACCACAATCACAACTTCTGACTGGCTCGATACATTTAAAAGGGGTCTGGAAATCTTTTTCACTCTTTTTGGAAGGTTTGATTCATTGTATACAAACGAAGCCACGGATTACTTTGCCGAACAACCAGTGGTTCTCACTGATGCATTTTGCAAATACCAAAAAGTTGAAAGCGTGAGCATCCCCGAAGTGTTTCCGGAAGTAGATCAGAACAACGAAGCTGCGATTACACTAAAACCTTCATTTTACAATGAAAATAGATTGGATGTGGGTGGACCTATGTTTGGCTTGTTTATAACAAAGAATAACCTCGGAAACAATCAAAACAACAGCATCATCTACGCTACCGACAACACATTCTATCCTGTCAGGAATGCCAATGTTAATGCTGTTCCGCCGCCACCACTTACACCAGGCATTGATTTGGCTAATGGAAACAAGGCTTTTAAACACTCTTTGGTGTCTCAGATTCTCGACTGTCTTTGTATATCGGCAGCTTGCAGAAACTGGCATTATTTTATAGATGCATTTCACGTTCTGTGTTCTACCTGGGGCACAGAAACATTTCCTGCTGGCACAAGCACTGGATCTAAATTCAAAAGACTCGTCTTAACTTATGGAATAACCATTTCTGGAAAACGCACCACACTTCTAGAGATACTTTCCAAGAGAAGTGATGAATTCATGCCTGCCATCATCCTGTTTGTTTTGTCAGATGAGATGTGTGATGTTTATGCACTCAGAGTTTCAAAGGCTTTGTTGCTCATTTATTACCTGTCTAGAAATGCACAGTCTCGTCCGGGGCTACATCCACTTGGATTGGAAAACTTTCCAAATGTCACACTGAAAGATACAATTCAGCGACTTGTCCCTCTACCTGTTGGATTTCCAACTCGGGGTATTCACGATACCAATGACATGGGCCTATTAATTGGATTGATATCCATTCCCTTTGCTGGGTGGTCCATGACACAAAATCAAACATTCATTAGAAACGCACTGTTCTCGTTCATAAATAATGAAAATGAGGATGTCCTCAAGAGAGTGTTTTGGAACGAAGATCTACCGTTGTTTGACCAAAGCGGGGTCGCCAACAATGAATTTGTTTTGAAGGATTTGTTTGCTAACATCATGTCCATGGATGGGATTAAGCATGAATTGCCCATTATTTTCAATCAACACAAAACTCACATCCCTGGATATCTTATGATTCGAGCAGACGTTGACCCTGTGACAAGATCTCCAGCTGTGGCAAGAAAAGAGTTCAAGAAGGCACTTGCTGGAGGGAAAGTGAGCATAGATGATCTTTTCCTTCCTAGATTTGAGGGTCTGAATTTGACAATGGAGTGTGCCAATGAGAAGGTCATTGATTTTACATTTCTAAAATTCGGAGAAGGGAGGGGAGTGTATTGCCCCGCCATCATTTACAATTTAATTCAAAATCGGATGATAAATCCAGAAACCATTCAAGCCACAGTGACACATCTTCAAACCCTAAAACAGGCAATAAATCCAGTCAGGCCAGTTACTGCATCTGCTGTGGCTGCTAGTGTATCCAATGGGTTTGGCAAATTGACATCATTTTTTGGAGTGCGCACTGCTTCTGCTGTTGTACAACCACCTGTCATCCGAGAAAACGGAGCACTCAAAAGAACAGCAGCAGAATTAACAGAAGATGAAGATGATATCACGAGTAAAGGATCATCTTCTAAAAGAATTGTAAATAAGCAAGACGCGTCTGTAGAAGAATCACTCAAAGAATCCATGAAAAGACTTGGCACATTCATAGAGATACAAAGACACGATGACTTTGCCACGTTCAGAGAGAAGATTGTCATGTTCAAAGCCATATTTGACGGAGAACTCTATCAGACAGTTGAAAATAAGGCAGTGAGGATATTGGGTCGTGATGATCTTTCTGATTATTACCCATTCGCAAATGCCCCAGACTACAAAACCATACTTCATCTTTTGGCAGAGCTCCCAAGTGCAGGTATGAATTACATAGATCCTGAAATAATAATAATGCCAGCAACTGCGACCACCACCATCACCACCCAACCCAGAAATATAATCTTGGAAACATTAAAGATGATAGCAGCTTCTGTAATTGGAAGGGATGCCATCATGTCACAGGACAGAAATAAAAACACATTCTTGCACACATTGTTATCCAAACCCAGGGATGATCCTTATGTGCGTGGTGGAATATTGGCTGTATTTGACTATTTGTTAGAGCTTGCAAAATCAGACAAAGATTCGTACACCAAAGATATATTTAAAATCAGAAACAGTTCATCAGACTCTGTTCTCATGATCATCATGAGAAATCAGAGGGAACACCATCTCATCATTCAAAAATACAAATCTACGTTTTCAAACACTGAATGGTTTTTGACAGAAAAGCAAGGGCCAGAAACTCTGACACCGTTCGAATATGTAAATTGTATTAGCTTGCATGAAGAAGATCAAGATCCAATTTTTCATTGATTTGATATTCGATGTATTGGATGAAAAAGAAAAAGAAAAAATAAAAAAAAATAAAACACACACACATTGTTTCATTGCATTTGTCTTGTCATGTTTTTGTTTTGTCTTGGCTTCCTTGGTTTTTTGGGCTTGGTATCGTTGGCAGCAACGCTCGCTTTCTGTGGGTTAAAGATGTCAGTCATCTGTTTATAGTCAAAGGGAGAAGATGTGCTTCCCGTGCTACTGCTGTATTCTCCTTTCTGGATTTGTCCGATTAGTTCATCGCTACATTCTTCCTCCACTTCACAAGCAAAGTTCGAATCACCCTCTTGGTAGTCATTGTAACCTCCGTGCATTGTCACACTGGTTTTGGATCTAATAACATCCTGTGGTCTGTGATCCCCCTTCTCGTATCTGAACGCCGGAAGATTCTCTTGAAATTCCTCTGGATAGTGCAAGTTGTGGGGGAAATCTTGTAGTTGTTGACGATCTTGTTTTTCTTCTGGATGAGATGATGATAATCGATTGGACAACATGATGTCAAGCTTCTCGTTCCAGTATTTGAGAATGGCATATTTCAACTCGATCATCCTGCTTTCTTCTACAGTAAGCATGTGTTGTTTGGGAAGTTCGCCACGACAAGAGTCTGGTCTAAACAAACTCACCATCACGGAATACCAGCACGAGTGTGGAATTATGTTCCTGTGTTGGGGATGAGATTCAGGAAATCTGTAACTTGTGTCACGACCGTTTGTGGAGAATAAGTTGACGAAATACTCCCTTCTGTGGATGATCGCCTCTTCAATTTCGTTGAGCTTTTGGGCAGAGGAAGAGGGAACAAAGATTGACGCATCTACAGCCTCGAGTTGTTCAAGCACCTGAATCCTAAACCGTGCTATGTGAGCATCAATGGCCCTTTTGAGGTACAAAGAATACACTCTAGAGAGCTCAGATGAATTCAGAAAAGACATGTTCGAAAAGAGTTTGATGCCACCGTTGCCTTCTACTTCGATCGCGGTCACGATGACATAAAAATAACTCACCACTCCGTTTTTTGAGTTTCGATCGTTGACCATCCAACCCAAATCTCTCGGAGCGATTTCACCATCAAATAAATTCTTCATAAACTCTGCGACTGATGAAAACGACCTAACGGGGATCACAACATCGGAGAGTGCTGGGGCGTCAGAAAAGGTTTTCGATTCGAGGTAAGACGAGACCGTGGAAAGGGGAAGAGCAGCAACGAGAGGAGAAGAAGAAGAAGAAGATTTTTTGAAAGACTGATCGCCACTCTCTGACGATGTTCTTGATTGTGGTGTTGAAGAAGGCGAAGAAGAAGAGGGGCGCATTTCCATTTTTTTGAAGACAGAGGGAAAAAGGAAAGAAAGAAGAAGAAAAGGGTTGGATGGACTCGATTATGGAGATACGGAAACAATAAAAAATTTTTTTGACCGGAATTCCTTATTTATATTTTTTTATCTGATGGACATTTATTCATGGTTATGATTTTTTCTCAACCCAAGGTTATGATTTTTAATTTTAAATAATTCCAAATTTGAACCGGAGAAAAAAACAAAAAAATCATAACCAAAGTTAAAAATAAGTCTGGTCTCATTTGGGTTTATGATTTTTTTGTGGGAAAGAAAGGATAAAAAAAATAAAAAATGCCATTCAATGAATTCAACAAACAACCGAAGTCGCTTTGTATCATCCGAAAAGAAGGCAGTGGTGTTTTTTGCTCCGAGAGAAGCAGGATTGGGTATCAAGCAAAGACAATTTCTATAAACACTTTCTTCTTATTTTTTTGTAGTTTGCGCATTGCACTGATGGTGGAAATGGAAAAGGAGATGGGAAAAAAGGGAAATGAAAAAGTGCTAAAAAGACCAATGATGAAGAAACAGCAAAAAGCCAAGGCATGTAGCAATCACAAACCTTGAAGTCTCGCAAAGAGTGAAAAAACAGCTGAAGGAGAAAAAATTGATTTGAAGTGGTTGTTTCAAGTGTATTTTTTCATTTATTTTTCTTCGTCTATTTATTTTCAAAAAAGAAAAATCATAACCGGGCGTTATGATGACATTGAAACAAGATGACGTCCTTTTCCCTTTTCTTTCTCTTCGGTTGTGATTTTTTTTGGGTTCGTTGTGACGAACGAAGAGAAACGAACGCGGAACCATCTCTAAATTAGGAAATGGTCGGAACGGTTCTACACTTGTTCCCAAATTTAAAGGTACAATGAGACCTTTGATGCCAGATCAAATCGTTGTGATGTTCGTTTTGCCTAAACAATTTTCATTTTATGCACCTGTACAAATTCACAAAGGTACAATGGTGACAATAATCTTATGAAGTGTGACTGCTTTTTTACGTGACTGCTTTTTTGAACAATGGAAGAATGAAAAAGAAGAAGAAAGAAGAAGAAAGAAGAAAAATATCATGATGCAGCTTTTTATTGGAGTTTTACAGCCCTTTCAGCACCATTTGGTAGACTTGGTAGATCATGAATATTTGGAAGACCTAGTAAAGCATCCAGGATTTGTTGTTCTTCTTTGGATAAAAAGCTTTGTGTTTTCACTCGAGAAGAATGTGTCATTGGTTTAGTGTAAACGAGACAGTCTCCTGTCGAAGTCGAAGTTTTACATGGTGTGTTTTTGATTATAGATGAAGCCATGGCGTTGAACTCTTCAGACTCTTCAAACACAATCCTAGCCTGTTCAGTAGTCATGACCGCTTTCTTCAGTTCGGTGTTCATTTTAATTGCATTGCTCTTCATGTACACGAGATGATCATGTTCTGCCAAAGCAATATCAAGTGCACTGGGCAAAGAATTCATTTCCCTTTTTTCTTCTTTTTTTTCCTCCGAACCAAATTCTAAATATAAAACAAAAAAACAGACACGATGCAAATACAACACACACACAAAAGAAGGATACCACTGTGTTTTTCTATAAATTTTAAATTGTTGCGGCAATGATTTTGTGGAAATAGTTTTTTAAATTCAACACTGCACCGACCTCCTCCCAAAGAAAAAAAAACAAAAAAGAAAAACATTTTTTTTCCTCTCCACGAGTTCATTTACAACAACCTGACAAAAAATGGCCAAGACAATTGCTGAGCGTAAGACTGCTTCTAAGGCTGTGAAGACAGTTCACAAGACTGGTATCCAGAAGAACTCTTCGACTTCCAAGAAGAAGCTTGCTCAGGATAACAAAAGGAAGATGTCTGATGATATCGAGAGCAGCGAAGACGAAGATGAAGTTGTCGAAGACAAGAAGAAGGAAGAGTCTGCTTCTGATGACGAGGAGGAAGGCGATGCCAATGTCGAGATGAAGGTCGATGACAACAACAACAAGAAGAAGAGCGGAAAATCACAAAAGAAGACTTACCCCAAGGTTCCCGAGTACAACTGGAAAGCACTTGAGTCAGACCCCATTCTCTCGGCCATGCTTGTTGACAAAACTGAGGAGCAAATTGAGCACCCTTCTCTGTCGAGCACTGCTTCCGTGTACTTCAACCCCTCCGCAAAGGTGTATGATCCCAACTTCAATGAGAATGACAAGCTCTCTGATTTCCACAAGAAGCGCATCGGAAATGCCATTGCTGCCAGGGACAAGGTCATGGAAACCAAAGAAGATTGCGAGGACGAAACTATCTCCAGGAGCAATAAGGTGGTTGTCAAGACTTCCATGCAAAGGGCTGTGCATCTGACTATCCTGCACAACTGCGAGACCAAGTTTCATGGTCTGATGAGGAAGGTCGAGGTCAAGGATGGTACTACTGTCACCAAGCCGTCTGTTCAGATGAGCGAGAAGTTCAGGGACATCCTCACCTCTCAGCTCGTCAGTTTCATGGTCGATGTGCTTCACGCATCCAAAATCATGTCTGCCAATGCTGGTGTCATGACTGTGAGGGGGCGTGATGTTGAGTCTGTCTTCAAGGGCAACGCGTTCCTCAACAACCTCTCGAGCTTTGATGACACCCGTAAGGAAATTGGAATCGAGGATGTCTCTCGTCTGATCGAAAAGGCAAAGAACAAGTCTATCAGGGAACGTCATGCCAGGAAGGTGGCAAGGCTCGAGAACGAGAAGGTCAAGAAGGCTAACAGGGAGAAAGAGGAGAAAATTGCTGCTGCTCTTGCTTCCAAGACAGAGAACGACGACGACGAAGATTAGAGACAGAGAGAAAAATACAAATGATAGAACCCTTTTTGTGTTTCCGTTTTCTTTTCTTAAAAGAAAGAATAATAATAACAACAACAACATTTTTGTTATCTCTCTCTCTCTCTCTTTTCATTTCTTTTTTTTTTCAGGAACACGAAAACATCAGATACGCAAGAAACATTGCGAAAAATGAAAAATACCACCAGGTTACACGGTCTTTGTATAAAAGTTGTGTGTGTTGTAACATCATTTTCTTCTTTTTGTACTTATCCAAATCAATAATCGCAGACAATCGCTCTCCGCCATTGTTCTCATCATTTTCTTTTATTTCCACTTGAAGTACACATTCACCTCCTGACATGATTCTTACAATGTTCATGTAATCAAAGTTGTGTCGCCCATCATAATTTCCTAGAGTGAACAAGAAGTTTCTTACAATCAAACGAGTCATTTTCCCATTTTCGTTGAGTTGTTTGTCGGGTATCGACCAAAGTAAGTAAATGATGTGATCTGTGTCAAAGGTTTCAACGGTGATCACAAACAAGCAATCAACAGAAGGGTAATTGTCTGCTCTTTTCTCTGTAGAGAGTGCATCAGTCTTCAAAGTGGTGGTAGATTCATCAATCAAATCAGACGACATCTTTGTCAAAAAGGAGAAGCAAAAAGGTGAAGGGTTTGGATATTTTTTAATATCTTTTTTTTTCTTCTTCTTATTTTTTTTCAAGCTTCGACAAAAAAAAGAAAGACAAAAAGAGTGAAAGATATGTTTTTTGTGTATCTGTGTGTGTGTGTGTGTATTTTTTTCACTCGGAAGCAGCGATACGAATTGCCTTGAGAGCAGCAACGGCATGATATCCACTCATCTGACGCTTTCCATCCTTGAGTGCCTCTGCCATGGCGATAGTGGTGATGAACTTGCAATGCTTAGAGAGCTTCTCACACAACATATCCTTGGCACTGTCATCCATCCTGCCAATACCAACAACGAAAGCACACCTGGAAAGAGATGACTTCGAAACCGGGCAGAACCTGGCAACCTTGATTTTCTCATTGTAAGGCAAGTTGTTCTCCCTCTCAGTCTTGGCAGCCCTAGCTTCACTGCGCACCTTCTTCTCTGCATCAGTCAACTTCCTCCCAAATCCAGGAGGGGTAGGCCTCTTAGGCTTGGGAACATCGGCAGTGTTAGCAGCGACTCCATTTCCAGAATTGGACTTCCTGCTTTTGTTGGTGGCTTGAGACATTTGTTCGGATGTGTATGTTGTTTCTTTTTTTCAGAAAATTATTTTTCCCGGGCAAGAGAAAAAAAAGTGGTTGCTTGGTGCAGTTGTTGTTTTGTGAGAAGGAGGAAAACGAAAAGTAAAGTCTGTGAACTTTCTCACAATCACTCTCAGACAGCAAAGATTCATTAAATACCCAAAAAGCAAGTGGTGTTTGCAAACTTTACGAAAAAAAATTAAAAATATCACATTTCTTGACACTTTTTTATTCTTGATTTTTTTTCGAAAACTCCCTTCCTCTGATCCTTTGTACTAGCTCACTATAATGTATGACAACACAACCACGCATCGTCTTGAATTCGAAGGGGCTGGTGCTTTTGACTGGGTGTGTGAATATATCACAGAACCTGGTGTCGAGTGTCGTGGTTCTGATGGCGGAAGTGGCCATGGTCTCGGTCACTTTGATTACAATCTACATTGCAAAGGCAGCTTGTCTGTCAAGATTTATAAAAGAGGAAACGTGGCACAGCATTTCATAGTGCACGAGGGCGAAACAGTGAAGAAATATTCTGTTACTGCTACATTGACTTCAATCGGCAGAAAACATTAGAATGATTTTTTTTTGTTTTGTATATGCTTCTTGAATAATAAAAAAAACGAAAAAGGTGGTTTGATCACAATTTATCCTTCTTCTTCTCTTTTTTATTGCTGTGTGTGAATCTTTTTGGGAAAAAAACAAAATAATAAAAAGAGGGTGAAAACATGACACTGCATACCAAAGCAAAGGCGTTCCATTACAAGCGCTTGAAAGAAAGAAATGTAAAGAGATATCCCTTTGAAAGAAACTTCCAGGTTGTCATTTGCGATGTCATGATGTCTTATTACCGCTTGTGTTACCGTTCGTCGTGGAGAGAGATAGCAACTGACCTTCTTAACTGTTACAAGGATTTTTCTGGTGAATTTGGAGGCATTTTGTTTCTTGTGGCTGATCTTTACAAAACTCCAAACGAATTCAGAAAACTTGTTGCCACCACAAGATTAGATACCGAAATCAAGAAAGTGGCGAACAAAGCAAGCAAAATCGCCAAAAGAGATGAAGACTTTGATGACATTGGGTGTGAAAACGAAGACGTTCGCATAAAAATAGAACCGCCTGATGTTGGTGACGATTTCTCTTCCCCTCCAAACAAGCACAAATTCTCAGATTATCTTCACAACTCAGCATGGAAAACACAAGTCATTCTTCCAAAAATAGGAGAAGAACTCAGGAAGATGCGCTTAAACAAGACTGTGCTCATCTTGCGTGGGTTTTGCCTTGAACCAGAAGAAATAACCAACCCGAAGCTGTTTGACAGAAGAAAGTCATATGGCATGCTGTGGGTTTGCCCATCACAAAGAGATACAAGAGAGTGTAGCTTTGCCTGTGATTTTTTTGATGATATATCTTGTCCCTCTACAGCAGAGGCAGATTTAAGCACTGTTTCACTTGCAGCTGCACTCACCAAACATCATGCGACATTACTCCCAAAACTCTCTTCGGAGGTAGTGTTCGATGACAAATTTAACCCCCCATCCATTCTCATGCTTGGCGGCGACGGAGATGCTCACACTATCAACATGTTCATGGCATTCATGAGAAAATACAACAACATTTACATCGCTGTCTTGGATGTCGATGGAACCATCCCCTTTTTCTACAATGCCATGGAAGCAGCCAGGAAAGTTCCAGACAAGGATATTTGCGGGAAGAAGACGGCATTGTTCACCTATTGCTGCATGATGTACCTGTGTGGATGTGATTATACGGAGAAGATGTATTCTGTAAACCCCGAAACACTTTCTGAATCTCTTGTAGAGAAAGTGGCACACTCATCTTCTTCAACAAGAATAAGCAACAACATTTATTCTGGAGGACAAAGCCCATTGACCAAATTCTCTTCTTCCATGTCGTCTGAAATGAGACCCGAGCACCTTGTTTTCATAAATGAAAAGAATGGCGATGTGAGTATCAATCATATTGCATGGTGCTCGCTTATCATGTTTTCACTCGGTGCACTTCTCAAGTCATGTAACTGTGACACTACATTGCCATCTGAATGCCACGAAATCTACAGGAAAAAATCGAAAGTCACAGAGCAGAAGAGTACCAAAGATAGAATCACCTTGCATTACATCATGACAATTCTTGCAGGACTCGAATCTACCTTGAGATACTTCACTACAGAGTGGGATGAAGATGTGGATGAAAGTGTCACTACAGTACTCTCTGATACTTGTGGATACTACAAGGATCACACTGGAGTACATTTTGGAATGATTCCGGTATCAGAAGATAATCCACATTCGCTTGAATATTTCCTTGGTGTGAACACAGAATTCATATGAGAAGAAAGAAAAGAAAATCGACACAAAAAGATATCTCCCTTTTTATTATTCTTGTTATTTTTGTGCAGACAATTGGTAAGCAAGATGCTTGAATGACAACTCTGCATTTTCCTGACTGATGCCATCCTCGAAATTGTCTTGTGTATAGTTGCACAGAATCATTTGTAATTCCATGGGCAGTTGTCTGATGATTTCGAAGAATGTTTTTGTTTTCTTTTCTCGACTGCCTAAAATAGCCTCGTTCTTGATTTCTAACAGTCCATCACATAAGAAGATTGTAAGAGCAAATGTATTGGAGACCATCGCATCTTTTGCCCCAAGCTTCGATCGAAGTTCGTGGCGTGTTCTTGTTGGATTGTCAGTGAATCTCCTGAGTAAAGGTTCAGTGTTCACTGATGAGCATTTTCTCGCAAGTTCAAAAATTGTGCATTTTTTTCCATAAAAAAGCGAATTCATAGTTGCGATGTTTCCCACATATTTGCCACTTGCAAGTAACATCTTGACCATCTTTTGATTATTTTTAACCGCAAACCACAGTGGAGTTCTTCCAACTTGATCAGCGATAGAAATGTCTGTACGATCATCATTCAGAAGAATTTCAAAAGAAGTCATTCGCTCTTCACCGCAAGTCAACGCAATGGGAGTTTGTCCACTGTGATTGCAAACATTTACATCTATTTGTGGGTGTTTCAAAAGCACCTTCATGACACTTGTATACCCTGCACCGGAAGCAGTGTGAAGAAGTGTATTACCCGATGTATTACCCTTCCAATTTATATTAAAGTCTGGGTTATCTTTTAATGTTTGCGAGACTCTTACCGAGTCCACACAAGTCACACAATGAAGAAACAGTGCATACATGGAAGTGTTGCAGCGAGAGACAATGAAAGAAGGGACAACAAAGAGAAAATGCAAAGAAAGAAAGAAAGAAAGAAAAGTTTATTTATTTCACTTTTTTCACAAATCATTTGTCAGCAATCCAAAAATAGTTATCCATGTCACGACAACACTCGTAGTCACCAACATCATACCTGTGTTATACAACTCCTTTGATACGTTATGTGCAGTAGTCGTCCGATGTTCTTTGCTTTTCTGATAAACTACACACGAAACGCACAAAAATCCAGGAAATAGTAAAGATATCGAACTGTCTGCTATGGCACCTGTGAGAGATATGACAGGGGAGATGTCATCAAAGAAAAACCCTATGGCTGATGAACCTGCCACGAAAACACCCGTGTAGATACACCGTTTGAGATAATAATAAATCTTCTTCTTTTTTGTTTTCGTGGCATTGTTGTCATCGTCATCATCATCCTCATCCTCATCCTCACTGTCTTCGTGTGTCTTGTTTCTCTTCTTCATGAATTTTAAAAGTGACAAATGCATCGTTCCGCCGCTGCCACCACCGTTCTCTTTCTTTTCTATTTTTGAGATAGTGATTTCAATCGAATGCTTTATCAGTGAAATGATGGATGTCACCAAGTCATCTGCATTTATCAAAAGTGAGTGAGACATCAATGGGAATGTAAAGAAAGCCTTCACTGCCATTAACACTTTCGCAACAAGCATGGGGATGTCACTGTTATCATACCCCAGCAAAATGTTAGAGGTTGTTTCTGCCCCTTGACTCACAAACCCAAAGTATGCTATCAGGATGTAAATTACCGCCGCAGTGAACAATGAAAGAATGTTGAGAAGTGTTATCCTCAATTTTGTGGGATGTTCGAGCTCACTGTAAATAGGCATGGCATTCATCTGGCATGCAAATGAAAAAGCGATGACACCAACTGATCCGAGCGATGCAAATGAAAAAGGGGGCTGTGTGAATATCTGTGCATCGAAATCAGATGACAGCAGTGCCTGTGATCCCCTTATTATTATGGAAAGGATGATGTATGCCACACATACCAAAGAAATGACCGAGAAAGACCACTGATTTCCTATTGTTTTGATAATTGTTGGGAAGAATACAAGACATGCAAACACTGCCACGAAAGATGAATCGAATACCCTCTTTGATTCATCCTCATAAATCGAAGTGACAGAAAAGAGGCATGTCTTTGCGACTATCACAAGAACACAAAGAGACCCAAACATCGATAGTATCACAGCTATGTCATAGATTATTTTTAGAAAGGGCACCTTCAAGTAATCAAAGTACTCGTGCAGTTCTGTCAGACTGGATGAAAGTGGTGTTTCCCTTAAGTACGATGATATTATGATACTAGACTGATGATTGTTTTTAAGTTTGCCATTGGTTGAAATCCATACATCTGCCATCAGCTGAAGAGAAATGAAATTCAAGATTGCGAATATGCATATCAACAAGATGGTACCGGTGATGCCTACAGTTGTGATGATATAGGGCATTGCTAAAAATGCAACTCCCACTATAGAATTGGTGAGATTGAAGAAACATGCAAAGAAATTCTTGTGTGACACGACACCCATTTCTTTTTCTTTCTTTCTTTCTTTTTTTTCTTTCTTTCTCTTTTTTGTTAGATAGGATCATGTGTAATCCTGAGAGATTCTGTTTATCGATTTTTTTTCCTCTACTTGTCGACATTGATGAAATCACTGCTACCTAGGAAGAAATAAAAAAGTAAGAAAGAAAGTAAGAAAGCGAGTAGAATACAATGGATTCAAGTGACAGCAATGATTTTGATGTTATTGTTAATGATGCACAATCTTCTTTTAAGAAAAAAACTCACCCGGCGAACAACAACAACAAGCACCTATTTTTACGCGAAATGTTTTCAATGATGATGGACAAAAAGGAAAGCGAGGTCGCAACTTCGGTGAAAGAAAAGATGGTACAAGAAGGCGAGAATGTCATCACTCGCTGGAATTGGAAAAATCCAGATGACATGAATATGAATTTGCTCTCTTGTGCTGCAACACAGAACATGCCACTTGTTATAAAAGAATTACTCAAATGTTCATACCTTGATGTAAATGGAAAATCAGAGGAAGGCAGCACAGCATTACATTATGCATGTTCTGTTGCAAAGGGGAATGACGCAGCTATTGTTTTGCTCAAAGATAAAAGGGTCGACGTGAATTGCACAGATGGTTATCTTCAAACACCATTGTGGGATGCTGCTCACAATGCAAACATGAAACTAGTCAAGATAATTCTTGCAATCAGGGGTGAAGATGTCAATCCACTTCTTTTGAATTCGTCATTCATTCCTTGGATGATTACACTACAAAAACAAGAAGATATAGAAACAATGAATGAAAACTACAGTGTCTTTAGCATGGATGACAAAAAGCATCGAAGTGTCCAGGTGGATATAAAAAATTTACTGCAAGCATTTGAAAATCAAAGGCAGAATATCATGTTGGCACTTTCGATGGAATTGCACCTGTGATGACAACAATAAAAAAATATGAAATAAAAATAAAAAAAATACACACTTGCATTAAAAAAACAAGATAGATATTCTTCTTCTTTGCTTTTTTATCTCTTTGTTATGGATGACATCCACTCCTTCGCATCATTAAAAGAAAAAGAGCTTTTCTTTGCATTGTTGTTTTATTCTGCCTGTTTATTTTGCTTTTCTGTACTTTCTTTGATTTTTTGTTGTGTTTTTTCGGGAGACTGTCCTTGCTGCCACAATCATGGTTTGGTTTACGCCCCAGACGATGATAGAGATGCTGACGGAGATGAGCGACAACTGCATGGACATGGAGGGAGTCATGAACCCAGACATCATCGTCCAGTCTTCCTGTACGGCACAGAACACCAAAGATCCTCTTACATCCGCAATCGAGCTGATTGAAAAGATAAAGCTGGACAGGGATACATACCCGGTTGACGCCAATAACATCAAGCTACAACGCACTGCTGCACAGAAGAAGCTAGGAGATGGGTTTTTAAAAGTTACTGTCAGATCAATTCTAAAAGAACAATATGATTCAATAAAAGGAAGATTAGAAACCCACTACGACACCGACTTCAAGAAGATTGTGAAGGCTGCGATTGTGCCCAGGAGAAATGGAAAGACAACTGAGGTAGCCATCGACAACAATTCTGTGCTAGAAAACGTGCCCAATTTTACTTCTGATGTCAGTGCCAATTCCCTGGAACAAGCTGGGATCATGCTTGATATGTGCAAGGTCATGTGCAGGTTCAAATTTGGAGAGTCTGGGTTTGTTATAGAGCGCAAGACCTTGATTATTTTCCAACACGTGGCTGGGAGATCATACTTCAGATCAAGACCCATGAATTTAAAGGTAAAAATCTAATTTTTGTTTTTTTTTGTTAAGTCGCAGTGCAATTGGGGAGAGAGAGGGAGGTGATGATGATAATGACTACATCGTGACATTTTTTGATCTTTCCGAGGTAAGTTTTTTTTTAAAAAAAGTGAGGGTGTGTGGTTTTTTTATTTTATTTTCATATACATATTGTTGATTTTTTTGGAAATCGAATTAAATTGCATTGCATCTAAACCCATCAAAAAGATAGAGTGAGAGATATGAGTGTCTCTGGAACATTAAAATTAAAATTTGGAAAGCCTGCTGTTTCTTTTGATAATGATGATGACGATTCGAAAGCTGGAGATGATGTCGCCAAACATGTCCAAAAAACCCTCGTTTCTTCTCGTGTCAGAATTGACAAAAATAGAACATTGGGTGGTGGAAATACTAATTCATCATCAAGTTCTGATGATAGTAATGATGATGATACAGGTGAACAAACATCTCCGCCGCTACCACCTCCACAATCATCTTCTGGAAAGCGCAACAAACCTTACTCCAGACCTCAAGAAAAAGAAGAAAGCAGGCACAGAAAGGGAAACGTGGTCACCATAAAGGGCTTCAACAAAAACAAGATACCAAAGCCAGACGGTAAGGTGGACAGCTACTACGACGGGGATGAACCGTTTGGGCCAGAGTGGATCAAGAAAGTCATCTATGATCGTCTCTCCAAATTTCAACAAGATAAGTTCATAAAGTTTATTATTTTGGTTGCATCCCATCTTGGGAAATCAAGTTCATCTTTGTCGGACAATACTGATGAGTCTGCCTTGGTTAACAAGATAGGTGATTTTTCAGAGGTCATTCGCACAAACCAGGACATTGCTAGCAGGAACGAAAGCACAAAGAAGACAAAGACTTCTACTGGTGTCGGAGCTAAGAAAAAATCTAAAACTAAACCAGCGCAACCTGAATCTTCCTCGAGCGATGATACCAGCGAAGACGAGACGACGAGTGACGATGACGTAAATTTGAAAAGGGGCAAGGAGAAAAACGGAAACGTGGCATCTGGCAAGAACCCCAAAACCGCTAAGAAAAAACCTCGAGTTCTTCCTGAAAAGTACAACCACAAACAGCTTCTTCAATGGTTGCTAGAACAGGGTGACAGTGCCACGGCTACGGATCTGGAGATAGTGACTCGATTGGTGTCTCATGCTGGAAGCGAAGACTTGCGCTGGTTGGAATTTCCTGCCATTGGAGGGAAGCAAAGCATCTCAGAGGTTTTGCTTGGGAGCATACGATTCTGTCTCTTCAAGGTAAACAAGAAGCTTTCAGCTAGATATAAAGTGGATGAAGACACATTAATTGACAACTACCCAGAACTCTTCTCATGGCTTGTGGCAAAGAAGATCGAGCTAGCTACGAGGACAAGGTTCATGACTCCAGAAGACAGGGCTGTACTTGAGAGAGAATACCAGGATGCCATGACAGACTTGGTGTATGAGATACAAGGTGAAGATACCGCGGAAACAAGAGCGATTCTTCATAACAGAAGTTTGATCGAACAATTTTCTATGCCAGGGTTTCAATACACAAACAGGAAAAGCGTCTCTGCGTGTGAAAGGTGGATGCTTTCTTGATTACGATAATGAATTGTTTTTTTTGTCTGTCTATTTTTATCTCTCTTGCACAAACACAATAAATTCGAGAAAAAAAAACGACAACCGTCCTACTCTTTTCCCTTTTTTGTTTATTGCTCTCATTTTTACCACTCGTTCCAGCAGCTCACAAATGATTCCAGACATGCAAATTTTTCTTCTCAACAGTTTGTCAAGTTATCAAATGAGTATGAGGGGAGTTCCTGGTCCATTCAATCCAAACTATTTGAATGAACAGTGGACCTTTCTGCACCAAGCATGTTTCTTGAAAAGTCCAGAAAGTGTGAGGTGGCTGCTTTCTTTGCCTACAATCGAACCAAACAAGACAGAAACCGTAAATGCAGATACTGCTCTTCATTATGCGTCCGCTATGTCATCGTCCAAGATAGTCCAGATTCTCCTAGAAGACAAGAGAGTAGATACAAGTATTTTGAACAAACTTGGATGGGTTCCTGCTTGGTCGGCTGCATTTAGTGGTCACATCGATCACTTGGAGTACTTCCTTGCAATCAGAGGAGCAGAGAGTATTCATGTCACCGACAAAAAACCTTTTTACTCTGTCGGTCCTACCAGCTTGGTAGACGCCGTAAAGACTATGAATTTTTCAAACAAACATGAGATGATCACCTTCTTGGAGAAAATCAGTTCGAATCCTCGTCAGGCAGAGAAAGAAGCACGCGAAAAATTGGGCATTTCCACTTGAAAAAAAAAAGATCAGTTGTTTGGTGGCTTTCTTTTTCTTTTTCTTTTCTTGATGATAATAATAATAAAAAAACAACGAAAAAAAACACAAGTCAATATGATCATCGCCTTTCAGTGTGTTCGCTACCATCCTTCTGGTGTCCAATAATAATCTTCTTTTACAATGAAAGGCTCTTCACGTGCACCACAACTTTCCCTGGTGTCCAATCCTGCATTTTGCTGATTCGTGAGAGGGTACTGGTCTCGGTAGTTCATCTCCACAAGAATAGCTATAATTGCTTGGAGTGCAAAAGGTTCCTTCTGGACACTGATTAACTATGCATCCACTGAAATCGTGCTGACAGCGTTCTCCTTTAAATCCTTCAGGGCACTCGCAGAAATAAACCGATCTAGAAAACATTTCGGTCTTTCCTCCATTTGCACACTGTACATGCGGTGATGTATTTTCGTGGTAGACGGTTTTGCGTTCTATGCCAAGTTTCTTCTTGCCTGCATGAACACAACCACGATAAAATTTGTCTTCACCGGGAGACACAAAGAGGTGCAAAAAATCTTCGTTTCCAGAAAGTTCTGGAATTTCTAAAATTCCGAATTGACCAATTTTTATAGCCACGCATGCAAGCTTCCCGATAACTATGTCAATGAAATAGACTCTGTCACAGGAGTCACCTGGTATGCACAACACGATGTTTCCATACAAAAGAACATACAACGCGCTCACTGTGATTGATATCGAGAGAAGAGTTGAAAGCGAAACACTGCAACAGCGCATCTTCTTTAGAATCAACACCAATAAAAATGGAGAGGCAAAAGGAGTGAGATGTTGAAATTTTCTTTATTTATTCGCTGTCCAGATACACACAATAACCAAAAAGAGGAAGACCAACAGGCCAAAGAGATGCACAAATCATCAAAATAATATTGTCTTCGTTTCTTTGTTTCCTGTTGCGGGGTGTATCTGAATGAGCCGGACATCCTCCTTTGTTACACTTATCTGACAAGTAAGCCGGTCGAATGTAAAACATAATAGCAGCACTGGCAGCAGCACCAGAGAGGTAAAATGCGAGGTACTTATTCATCGTGCGAAAGAAAAAAAGAAGGGGGAGAAGATTTTTTAGTGGTATTGTTATTTTTTTCTTTTTTTTTTCTTTCTTTCTTTTTGAAACAAGTTCGTTTTTTTTGTTTCTCTCGTTCACTTCTTGTTCTTGAGTTTACACAAGGCACCGAACCTTTCCTTGTCAAACCTGTCTTTGTAACCAACGTTTCTGCA
>Ga0302301_1000254_pt1 | contig 32187 bp, 31 predicted proteins | sample III_Palsa_E1_2_FD_194544 | JGI IMG/M metagenome (GOLD analysis project Ga0302301, IMG submission 194544) | Peat permafrost microbial communities from Stordalen Mire near Abisko, Sweden - III_Palsa_E1_2 | ecosystem: Environmental > Terrestrial > Soil > Palsa > Peat permafrost | place: Sweden... | reverse complement strand
ATAATCCTAATATCTTATTATATAAAAACCGGTTGCCGGCTTTAACCAATGTTTTGATATCTATGAAAAGGCTAAGATTTCCGCCAAAATTAACCTTGTAAAGGGGTATTCAAACATAATCATCTCGTTTATTCTGAAACGGCATTTAGAACACCCTCTATCAACGCCGTGTTTTCTCTTAACTATCTGAAAGCAAAACACTAAGGGCTGCTCTTTGCAGAACAACCCTTAGTGTTTTCGGTACAGAGTGGCCCTTTGTAGCCCTTAGCTTACAAAGCCTGAACTTTTTTGAGAATGATTTAGGGCTTGCGGCGGCGATAAATGATGATACCTGGGCCACCCCATAGTGTTTAAAGCCCGGTTCGGTGACAGACCGGGCTTTTTTACTTTTGTTCGACTTTTGTTGTATATGGTTATTACCTTGGTCATTCCTGTGCTGGTAATCAAAACATCCGAAATAGCGAACCGTTAATTCTGCAATACTTTGACTGTGTCAATTCATTGAGCAATAATTGGCATTTTCTAAATATATAGCTAACCCTCGGATTTAATTTTATCGGTCTGCTGAAACAGCTTACCTTATTAGAGGTCCCGAAGACCGCCATCCAGTAACAGTTCAGCACCCAGCATAAAGGCAGAGTCATCCGAGGCCAGGTAAAGAGCTGCAGCCGCCAATTCCTCCGGCATTGCTACGCGTTTAACCGGTGTGAAATTTCCCATAGCTTCCTTCATTGCTAAAGCCTCTTCTGCATTGCCGGTGACCGAAGCAAATACCGGTGTATCGACAGGTCCCGGGGTTAAGGCATTGACACGTATTTTTCGGTCAAGCAGGTCAGCAGAAAAACTGCGGGCAAGTGAGCGGACGGCAGCTTTAGTTGCTGAATAAGCGGCATGGTTAGGAATACCCTTGCCGTTGACCGTCGAAGAAATCAATACTACCGACGCACCGTCTTTTAATACCGGAAGGGCTTTTTGTACCGAAAAGAAAGCACCTTTGAAATTGATATCGCTGACATGGTCAAATTGTTCTTCAGTAAAATTCGCCAGTGGCGCTAAAACATAAACACCGGCATTGACAATCAGGGTGTCTACCTTACCCAGGTGGTCTGCTACTGTTTGATAGATTCGGGTCAGGTCATCCATTTTGGAAACATCTCCCTGGATGCCCAGACCGTTAGGGCCGATCTCAGCGATAGCTTGATCGATAGTTTTTTGGTTGCGGCCTGTAATAGCGACTTTGGCACCTTCCTGTGCAAAACGTTTGGCTATGGCTAGACCAATACCGCTGCTACCCCCGGTAATAACGGCTACTCTATTGTTCAATTTTTGTGACATAATGTTAAATTTTAGACCACAAAGTTGGGGGTAATCGTACTCAGAGAACGATGAACTATCTTAAGAAAAATGTATGAACTGGTTCACTTTTTTCGTACTTTGTCGTTACGGATCTTCGACAGAAACTCGCGGGTCATGTTAAGGTAAGAGGCGAGCGCGTATTGCGGCAAGCGCTGCACCACCTCCGGGTACTTGGCAACAAATTCATTGTACCGTTCTTCGGCGCTTTGCGTCAAATTAGATACGATGCGGCGCGCAAGGTAAGCCGCCGAATGCTCGGCCATCACCCGAAACAGTGTCGCCAATTCCCAATTGGTGTCTTTGAGTCGTTGCTCGGCTTGGTGATCGATTTGGAGAATGATACTATTTTCCAAGGCTTCCACAAACTGCGTGGCCAGAGTTTGGTGAATATAGCTGTTATAGTCCGAAAGCCACCAATCCTCCACTGCGAACTGTATCGTATGTTCGTTTCCTTTATCATCTATCACATAAGAATGGAAAGCGCCTTTCAACACGTAAATCCGGTATTTGGCGACAAAGCCTGGCTGGATGAGCAACTGTTTTCTTTTGACCTTTACCACCTGGAACGCAGTAGTCAGCCGCTCCATATTTTCAGGCGAAAGGCGGGTTTTATGATTTATATTTTCGATAAAGGGCGAAAGGTCTTCCATAGCGTCAAATTACAAATTAACGCATTTTTTCGGGAAGCATTTTTTGTGAACCAGTTCACCTTTTTTGAGGGAATGGTTGGGTAATTTTATCATCTGCTATTGGGCTGATCCTGATTGGCGTTTTTTTTTTAAAATTCAACAAATAAATATCATGGAAAAATTTGCATTACTCGCGCGCCTGGAAGCTAAACCTGGTAAAGAACAGGAAGTCGCTGATTTTATAAAAAGCGCTTTGCCTTTGGCTCAAGCCGAAACAGAAACTGTGCGTTGGTACGCCCTTCAAATCGGGGCATCCACTTTCGGTATTTTCGACACCTTTACAGATGAGGCCGGTCGCAACGCGCACCTGGGCGGCGATATCGCCAAAGCACTGATGGCTAAAGCGCCTGAATTGCTGGCTACCAATCCGGTAATCGAAAAGGTAGACTTGCTGGCGATTAAATAAATTCTGGCTATTTGACGCAGGCTTTAACCTGCCCGAGCAGTTTATCGACGCTGATGGCTTACAGATAAAGTCATCAGCACCGTAACCGTCGCACTAATCTTTACGATTATTAGTACCTGAGACTCCATTTTTATTAAATGTAAAGATTGTTGATGGCACGAAAAGGCCTTCAGGAATTCATCCCAGGGCTTTAATAAAACTTCTCTTTAAATGCTCTCCCATGTTTATCACATGGATGGGAGATTTTGCAGCTTGGGTGGAATCGAACGCCATTTCTTATAGAAAAGCAGATAAAATAATTGCCCTGCGGACGAAATTTTTTGTAAGTTTCTCTTGCCGCTTAATTAAGGTAAATATCAATCTGCGATAAACATTTTTAAATTCACCGGGCAGGTTTAAATAACAGCCAAACTCTGTAATTTTTCTAAAAAGAGGTTCGAAAATAGTCACATAGGGTTCACAGAATGTATCTGGCTATATTTTTATATACTAAATTCTTATGCACTTCATTTGCTATCTTTTTAGCAAACGCTGCTGAATGATCTTCATTACACTATCGCGGTAATTGCGGCTGATAGGCAATGAACGTGTACCGATTTTGATCTCATTTCCCTCAATTGCCTCTATTTTAGAGGCGTTTACAAGATATGACTGGTGGACTTTTATAAAAACATCATTTGGTAATTGGCTTTCAAGGCTTTTCATCGTGATATAAGCCACGATCTTTTTATTCGCGGTAAAGATACTTACGTAATTCCCTATACTTTCGGCATAGAGTATTTCGCTTAACTCTAATTTTTCAATACGCTTTTCACTTTTAATGAAAATGTAAGATGACGACGACTGATTATTTGTACTGGTTTTTAGCAGATAAAAGTCTCTGGCTTTGTGTACTGCTTTCAGAAACCGGTTAAAGGCAAACGGTTTTAACAGGTAGTCGATAATATCCAGCTCATACCCTTCCAGTGCGTATTGCGGGAAAGCTGTAGTTAGTACCACCATCGCTTCCGTATTCATTTTTTGCAAAAACTCTAACCCCGATACTTTTGGCATTTCGATATCAAGAAAGATCAAATCAGCTTTATTGTGTTTTAAAAACATTTCTGCCTTCCCCGCATTTTCAAATTTGCCTTGCAAGTCCAAAAAAGGTAATTGTTCCACAAATTCCTGCAGTATTTTCCTGGCTATTGGTTCGTCATCTACTATAATGCAGCTAAGTTTCTTCATGGGTTGAGTGTTAAATGCACATCATAGTTGTTGTTCTGCTTGTTAATATCCAGCTGGTAGCGGTTTTTATACAGCAGTTCCAGCCGCCGCACGGTGTTACTCAATCCAATGCCGCCGGTTGAAGGTTCGGTCTCGTCGTAAGAATTTCGGCAGATGAAATCTATTTGGCCATTGGTTTCACCAAGTACAATCGTTATCTCGTTGAGCGTATCGTCTCCCCGTGTAACATACTTAAAGGCATTTTCTACAAAGGTCATAAAGATCAGCGGAGCGATTTTTATGGAGGGGGTCTGGCAGGTGATCTTTAAATCGACCAAAATGTTATCATTACTACGTGCCTTTTGCAGGTCGACATAATTTTGCAGATATTTTAACTCCTTTTCCAGCGCGATCATTTCCACGTCGGCTTCATACAAATTATACCGGAGTAAATCAGAAAACTGGACCATCATATCCCTTGCCTGGCTGTTACTGCGGTCGATATGACCGTAAATGGTATTCAGGCCATTAAAGAGAAAGTGCGGATTAAGCTGCGAGCGCAGATATTTTAGTTCTGTTTGCAATTGGCTGATCCGGCTGTTCTTAATCTGCTCCTGCTGGTCAGTCCATTGTTGGGTGATATAAAGCATGGAAGCGATCAGCGTACAGCAAAGCCCATATATAAAGTTATCCCAAAAACCGGCGCGGGTATGGATCGGTTCATCATGTAAAAGATGATTATGGATAAAATCGTTATAATGGTTAGTCAAAACGCTGTACAATACAATCAATAAAAGCACGGCACCGGCATAGGCGCTGAACCATTTCTTTTCCAGCAAATGGGGAATTAGCAGGGCGTAGTTGGCATACAGCATTAACGCAAACAAACAAAAATGCACGATGACAGTAAACATATAGGAAAAGCAGCCCTTAACGGTTTCCACTAAATATGTCGGCTTTTCAATCAGCAAAGCCCCGACGTAAGCGATGAAAAAGAGTAAATAAGCGGTACGCTTTTTTAAATGCATGACCTTTAGCCTTATGTTAATGAATATAAATATACCCGGTTGCTTCCATAACGGGAAATATTAATTCAAGCACATGCCGCTTATCATGATAAATCAACATTTTATCATGCCTGTGCTACTTACCATCATATAAATTTTTCACTAAAGCGTATCATGCTTATTTTTATTTCGTTGTAACAAAGGCCGTTAACGGTCATTTAATATACCCAGAGCAAACCCATATGAAAAAAGTGATACAATTTGGAGAAGATGTTCCGGGATATGATATCCCGGTTTTAAATGAACGGGAGATCAGAGCGGCAGCCGGGATATTGTTCCTGGTGATCTATACCGCTTTGATGCTGATCCTGTTTAACAAAAATTTCGTGCTTGCCAAATACGCCATAACGCTTTTTTTAATCGATTTTATTATCCGGGTATTTATAAACCCGCAATTTTCACCCACTCTCATCCTTGGGCGGCTCATCGTAAGAAACCAGGTGCCCGAATACGTGGGTGCCAAACAAAAGAAATTTGCCTGGATCATTGGCGTGGCGCTATCGGGCACCATGTTTTTATTTATGGTGGTAATGAATACCTACAGTCCGATAACCGGCCTCATTTGCCTGGCGTGCCTTATCTTTTTGTTTTTTGAATCTGTGTTTGGCATTTGCCTGGCCTGCAAAGTTTACCGCCTGATATATGGCGAAAAAGCACAGTACTGCCCCGGCGAGGTCTGCGAGCTAAATGCCCGGCAGGCGATACAAAAAACATCCGGCACGCAATTACTTATTGTTGCTGTATTTATTGGTTGTATCTTCCTGATGGGTTATTTTTTTGATAAGCCGTTAAACTCAACGCCGCATTATCTCTTCAAAGCACAAACAGCTCAATCAAAATAGTTATGGCTGCAAAAAGTGCATTGGAAGATTATTTCGCCAAATACAGGGAGCATATCATTGGCCACGATGCGACTTTTGATTCGCCTTTTGGCAGAAAGCAATTGATCTATGCCGATTGGACCGCCAGCGGACGGGCATACCGACCGATTGAAGAATACTTGCTAAACGAAATACTGCCCTTTTGGGCCAACACTCATAGTGGCACCACGGCTACCAGCGCAATCATGTCCAAAGCTTATGAAGATGCAAAATTCATTATCAAGCAGCACGTTAGTGCAAGTGATAACGATGTGCTATTGTTTTGCGGCAGCGGCATGACCAGCGCGGTTAATAAACTACAACGCTTGCTCGGATTGCGGCTGCCGGAACGGGTGGCTGATTATCTACCCGAAGACCACAAAATTGCCATTGACGAAACTTTAAGGCCGATAGTTTTCGTGACGGACATGGAACATCACAGCAACCATATCAGCTGGCTGGAAACCATCGCAGATGTGGAGATTATCCAGGCCGGTAACGATGGCAATATTGACCTGGCTTATTTCGGAATTTTACTGGAAAAATACGGCGATCGTAAAAACAAGATCGCAGCGGTTACCGCTTGCTCAAATGTTACGGGTATTGAAACAGCATACACCGAAATTGCCAAATTGATCCATCAACATGGAGGTGTATGTTTTGTGGATTTTGCCTGTTCGGCACCGTACGTGGCCATAAATATGCATCCCGAAGAAAAAAACGCGTATTTGGATGCCATCTATTTTTCTATGCACAAATTTTTAGGCGGTCCGGGTACCCCAGGCGTATTGGTCTTTAACAGCAAACTCTACACTAACAAAGTTCCGGATCAGCCAGGCGGCGGTACTTTATACTATACCAATCCGTGGAAGGCTCATGAATATATACAGGATATTGAATCAAGGGAAGACGGCGGTACGCCTCCGTTACTGCAAGGCATCAAAGCGGCAATGTGTATCCGTTTAAAGGAAGAAATAGGCATTGAAAACATTCGCGGGCGCGAAGAAGAATTGCTGCAGATCATTTTCAGCAGGTTTGAAAAAATAGAAGATGTAGAAGTATTGGAACAGCACATAAAAAAACGACTGGCTGTTGTTTCTTTTATAGTGAAAGGCGCGCATTATAACCTGTTCGCTAAATTATTGAACGATCGTTTTGGCCTGCAAGCCAGGGGCGGTTGCTCTTGTGCAGGTACTTACGGACATCGTCTGTTACAAGTGGACCGGAATCATTCTTACAAAATATTGGAGGCTATCCGTGCGGATGACCTGTCGGCTAAACCGGGTTGGATCAGGATATCAATTCATCCAACGATAAGTAACGCCGAAGTTGAATATATGATGGACGCAATTGAACTTACGGCGGCCAACCTCCGGGAATGGTCAATGGATTATAGCTATAACATGGTCAACAATGAATATGCGTATAGCCCTTCTGTAACTAAGTTGCAACCTGTATAAATGGCTACATTCCTTTAATACCCTATTGCCTCAATACCTTGTTCCTTAAGTTTTCCTAATCCGCATTTCATCGCTTTAACTTGCTCTGGCGAATGGCCTTGCCAGATTGTGATCTCGCCAACAATCTTAAACGAATGTTTTGAGCGGTAGGACATGGTCGGATTACCCGGGAATTTTTTGTCTGTTAAATTGGGGTCATCTTCAATCGGGCCAATTGGCTTAACTAAATATATTCTTTCACGCCCTTCGCCCAAAGCAAGTTCGGCACCCCAAATAGCGGCATCAAGCGTAGCAGTGAGATAAATATATTTTGCTTTATTTTTTTTGTCCATAATTTGAGTTATACCAATTGTGATGAAGTCGCCAATCTTTAGGTCAGCCTTTGTGCCGTGGAAATATTTTTAGGCAAAAAGGGCTTGCAATTGGTGCATTCGATTTATTTTCATTTTTGTTTGTTTCTATTGCCGTTGTGTTTAAATGCCCCGTTGTTGCAGAGGCAATTTTTAGGCTAAAGTAAATGTTTTGTCGGCTATAAATCAACTTGTTAAAGTGCCCAGTTTTTATATTTTTGTATACATTAAACGTTATGCAAAAAAAAGCCCTGTTTTTACCACTGATTTTTCTTTTTCACTTCGCCATTGCACAGCAAAAACAGATCGATAGCATTAAGCATCTTATAAATATAACCAAGGTTGATACTTCAAAAGTTAAAGACTATTATGTTTTATCGCGGCTTTATAAAGATAAACGCGATAGCGCCCTTTTCTATATTGACAATGGGATGCGGCTTGCAATCTCTGCTCATTACGGCTACGGAATAGCTTTAGGAAAATATGCCTACGGCGTGAATTATGCAAACCTTGGCAACTATCCTTTAGCAATTAAAAACCATCTTGAGGCTTTGCAACTCAGTTTAAACCTGAATGCATACACGTTAACAGCATATTGTTATCAGAGTATTGCAGATGTTTATGACGACCAAAAAGACGATAAAAGGTCGATATATTATATGCAACAAGCTATACCTATCGCAAAAAAGATAGGAGATAAGAAATTGCTGACCGTATTATATTCCGACATGTCCTACTTCTACAATAAGCTTAACCAACCGGGCATGGCTTTGAAATATGATAACCTGGCCAATGAATTGGTTGAGCAATTACATGATGATCGTTTGAGTGACCGTGTTTACTTAGGGATGGGTAAAACGTACCTTAACCTGAAAAAGCCGGATATAGGATTGCCGTTCCTGAATAAAGCGATCTCTTTGTCAAAAATGATACACGATAATTACGGTTTATTAAACAGCGATACATTTATATCTGACTATTATTTTAATGCCGGGCAAACAGATTCTGCTATGGTTTATACTTTAAAAGAATTGACCGAAGCAAAGGCTGATGGCTATAGTGCCGGCATACTGGATGCCATGAAAAAGCTGGGCTCTTTAAATGACGGGCATGACCAGGCTAAGGCAACGCAGTATTATAAAAATGCAATGGTGCTGGATGAACAACTTTTTGACAGCGAGAAAACAAGGGCCTTTCAAAATCTGATCACCGCCTATGACCTACAAAAAAAGGAACAAGCCGAACAGAAAAGCATTACGGAAGAAGAACGTAAGGAAAACTTGCAATTGATAGCTATTGCACTGTTTATCCCGTTATTTTTAATGGCAGTTTTCCTTTTAAACAGAACAAAACTGCACAGGCGGGTTATCGATTTTATGGGTGTATTGTCATTACTGTTGGCTTTTGAGTTTATTACCCTGCTGATCCATCCGCTTATTGAAAAGGGTACGCACCATAGTCCGGTATTGGAGTTGATCATACTGGTGATCATAGCTGCTATTTTAATTCCATTGCACCATCAATTAACTCACTGGTTAAAAGCAAAACTGTCGGGCCATGTTAAGGAACATATTGAACCGGTGGAAGATATGCCATGATTTTTATATATCGCAATTCATATATTAAAGCGAGTAGAATATCCTGTTGATCAAACTTCATTTAGCCTGTGGTCGGTGTTTTCACCGAACTGCTTTTTAAGCACTTTTCAGGGCATAACCGAGGCTCTCTCTTTAAGTATAAGTTGTATGCCGGCCTCATTCCCCGAAGTATCAGCAGAAAGCGTTAAGCTTTTGCCGCAATACTTTTGATAATTAAGTGTTGTTGCTCCTGCTTTGCTTTGTGTTTTGAGCATAGCCACTGATTGTAATTCACCGGGTATGTTAGCACCAAACCAATGTTCATCAGGTTTCTGTTTCCAGGTAACCAGTGCAAATATTTCTCCGGGTACGGGTTTTGTGTCGGCCCCTGCTGTAGCTGCTTGTAATGCTGTCGCGTTACCGTACAGTGTCGACATGGTTGCCTGCTTTTTGTTGATAGAAGAGGTAATTACTTTCAACCCAAGCTTGTTCAAGTCAAAAGACGGAGGAAAGGATGCCTGCTTATTAAGTAGTTCAGCAGTGCCAGTAGGGTTAGAACAGCCGGCTATCGATAAAAGGAGGATGAGCAATAGGGTATAATTTAATGGTTTCATAGCTTAGAATTTTACAGGTTCGGTAAATACAAAATCATTATTTTTCATAGGGCGATGACAGTTTACACACTCTGTAGCAAACAGCACAGTTTTACCATAAGGAACCATTTTTGGTGTCTTAAAGCGGGCAAAGCCCCAGCCTTTGGTAGAAGCATATTTTTGGTCGTCTTTGATCATATATTCGATCTGCTTAAAGGCACCAGTGCGGGTATTGCCATCTTTATCGGTCAGTTGGTCCCAGGCAACCTTGGCGAAAATAGTGCCATTTGGCCAGGGGTTAATATGGCCCTCTTTAATTGCTTTAACTGCGATATCGTTACCGAATATTACGCGCATTGTCCCGTTGTCAAAACGTTCAGTGGTACTTATAGGTTGCCAGTTTTTATAGTCGGGTATATAGGTAATGCCATTCAGGGCTGTAGGCAAGGCAGTATTAGACGGATGGTTTTGTTGTTGCTGATATTGTTTTTCCAGCGCGTTGGTTTTGGCGGTGTCCGCCGGTTGGTGGTTCACCATAGTCATTAAGTAGGCCTTCAGTACCTGAAGGTCGGCTGCGGATACTTTAGCCTGGGGGTGTACGATCGCGTAACTCTTGATGGGCATTGCGCCTGCGGCTATCTGGTTAACCGCCTCCCATAATTTACCCTGCTGGTCGCCTTTTGCCAGGCTTTTCCAGTCTGAAAAGTTCAGATCTTCACGACCCTCTTTTACATGCGCTGCCACCTTCCAGTAAACCGGTGCTATCTGATCATACCAACGCAGATCGCTTTGGTTGGAATGGCAGTCATAACAAGCCCGTTGCAGGATCGCCTTAACATTGGCAGGCGCTTGTATTTCGCCGGTGCCCTGCGGATGGCTGATCTTCGGCCGTATCAATTGAATAAGCCCAAAACAAACAAGTAATACCACGAAGGTATAAGTGGTGATTTTTTTAAAGGACATGGCAGCTAGTATTTTTTTAAAGATACTCAATTAACTTCAGCAAAAGTTGGTGACCATGCTCCCACGTTTTGCTTTATTGTTCGATTTCTGACTTCGGATAGTGGGTTGAAACTGTTCGATGAAATGGTGCGAACACAGTCCAATTCTGAAATAGCTATTTTTTAGGCTTAGCCGAATCAAAATTGAATTTAAGGTTAAGGCCTGCCGAGCCAAAAAGGATATGCTGATCACCCAATCCACTCAGCGGGTACTTGAAAAAGGGTTCAATAACCAGTTGGTTTTTGCCCAGTGGATAACCTACACCCATTGCCAGATTGAGCATTTGTGCAAAATAAAAGTTATCAAATGTTTTATGGCTCGCATCCTGCGATTGTTGTAAAGTGCCGCCATCGGGCCCATTATAACTATAGGTAGTATTATAGTTTTCATTAATAAATGTACCCGAGCTTAGTCCTGCAACAATGTAAGTGCGATTGGTTTGCGGGTTAAAGTTATATTTCAAGTTAACCGGAATATCCAAATTCACCAGGCTGGCATTCAAATTCTGGGATGTGGGGACAAGCAAAGGCAACATACTTGCACTGGGCTGGAAATTTTTGGAGATTTTTGCAAATGAAGCAGCCAACTGCAATGATGGCTGGGTATTGGTATACGCCAGGCTATTTTGGCCTATAGCTATTCCTGTAGAAAGGCTCAGATTGGCTGTTAACTTGATATCTGAGGATATCCCGGCACCGTTATTAAACTGCCGTTGGCTTCCCTTTGCATAATTAACATAAGAGGCCGAATATATTCCAAAAGCGACTTTGGCTGCTGTTGTTTGCTGATCCTCGGTGTTCTTTTTTGCTTTATCTTCTTTATCAAAAAGTTGCTGCATTGATTTACTTACCACAACAGCCTGTTGCTGACTAGCAACATTCCCTTTTTTATCAGCTGAGAATTGAGTGTCTTTTCCTGCGGTTTTACCACTATCTGTAAGCGCTCTAGATTGGATAGCTGTCATTTTAGCTGTCGCAGGAACAAGCTTCGATTCACTATCAGCCGGAAAACTTGGCTGATAATATTTTGTAACCGATGGTTGGGGTATATGGGTGCCCGCGGAGGATATGACCGCGGCAGGCATTTGCTTATTGCTCACAATTACCATACTGGAAATACCTGGCTTTGGCATTTTAACCCGCCCGGCAGAAGAATTCTGCTGAATGGGTTTAATTCCCGCAATGTTTTTCACAACCGAGTCTACCCGTTCAGTATTATGATTAATGGCTATCTTTTTCTGGGATACTTTATCATTTCTATACCAAAAAATAACATTTAAGGTCAGCAGCCAAAATGCAGCAACACCCGCCATACGGCACCAAAATATAGCACGGTCTTTCTTTTTCTCCGGATATTTTTCCCTAAGTAAAAGCCAGCCTTCTTCCGCAGTGTCGTCATGATAATCATCAAACACCTGCTTAATGCGGTCTCTTAAATCATTATCTAACTGATCGTCGCTCATTATCGGTTCTGATTAATAATAATTTCCTTAATTTCTCTTTGGCCCTGGTTAAGTAAACTCGTGAAGAGCTGGCCGCTATACCCAACATTTTACCAATTTCTTCATGGCTGTAACCATCAATCTCATACAGGTTGAATATTGTTGCCTGTATTAGCGGCAAAAGTTTTAATAAATTCAGTATGTCCTGAGCCTCTAAATTCCCTATAGTGTCTGATGAACTTAAAACTATGATCGCTTCACTCAAATCAATATTCAGCTGGTATTTTAGTTCTTTCCTCCGTTTATCTATGGCGGTATTAATTACAAAAGTGCTCAACCACGCTTTGAAAGGTTTTTGGGGGTCGTAATTACTAAAGTTTTTAAATATTTTAATAAAAGCATCATTTACGGCTTCTAATGCATCTTCACGGTTAATACTGTATCGCAAACTCACGCCCATAGCAAATCCATAAAACTTGGTATACAAGATCTCCTGGTACCTTAAATCACCTGTTTTACATCGCGCTATCAGTTCGCTTTCTGCAATGTCCGCCTTCTTAAGCATTAACCCCTCTCGCTATTATAAATGAATACCAAATTAATGCAGCAGAGCAGGTATTTAATAAAGCGCCCGCCCTGCCTGGAATAACAAAATTAGCCATCCGATCGTATATTGACGGACTAATTACTTTTGGTAAACTGGTATTGCAAACTTAAGGTATCTGCATAATTAGCATATATCACCAGTTGGGTGCCATTATAAGCATAGTTATAAACACCTTCCAGATGGTATTTTCCATTGGGTTTTGCAGCGGCGTTATAGGTCTTATCAACAAATTGCATATAATAAGCATTTGCTGCGTAAGAGCCGTAACTTCCGGCATGTAAGGTTGTAGTGTCACCTGTGATGGCAAACCCCGCACTTTGTGAAAGCGTCAATTGCAAAGCCGCTTTTGAAGTATCGTATTTCGACGTTGTGGGGTTTAAATGGATCTTTAAAAATTGGCCTGTAAAGGTACCTGTTGGTAATACAACCGTTGGTTGATTGTCGTTACTTTTAGAACAGGCCGATGTTAAAAGGATAAAAGCCGCAAAAGGCAAAAGATAAAATGATCTCATAAATGTTGTTTTTATAATTGCATTACGTTGTGAAATGCTGTTGTGCTACACAATAAAAATTTAAATAAAATTTAAGGCTCAATAGTAGGCGTTGGCAATAATGTCGGCGCTTAATTTGGGTGATGTTCCTGTTGCCGTACCATGGAACCAAATGGTATACACGCCACCGCTTTTAATATTGATACTATCAAGCGAAGCCACCACATTTGTTGTGCCTGATGCGCGCACTTCAAAATTGTATTGCATGTTGCCTGATACTGCCTTAAATGCTGAAACACCTTTATAAGGCTCAGTGTTAACTAAAGCAGTAGTATTTGCCAAAAGATCGACACTTCCTGAACCTGAACTTACATTAACAAATCGAATAGTAGCGTTACCTGCTGATGGTTGTTTGATTGTATCGGTTAACAAGATAAAATCTGGTTTGGTATAGGTGCTGGCTAAGAATAACGAATAGGTATTATTAACCGCCAAATGAATAGTATCTGACGCAATGAGGGAAGATGAGCCATACCCCAATAGCTGAACCTGCCTGTTACCCGTGTAAGCATTAAAATATCCCAAATGGTCGCCATAGTTAAAGGCCGATTGATTAACCTGGTTAGGCACTAGAAATAAACTTTCTGTAGGGGCATCAGGCGAAGCTTGTATAACCATCAATAAAGCTGTTGGGCTTACATAGTATTGATTATTATCTTTTAAACAGGATGTTAATCCCATTGCCGATAAAGATAATATGCACACTAATGAAGCCGTTGATTTTAAGTTTTTTAAAATTTTCATGATCACAGATGTTTCGTTTGAAATAGATTACGTGCTGACACGGAAAAATGCTACAACAGCTATCGGCTATTAATCAAAAAATGTAGAAATGAAAGCCTTTAAAGCAGATGAAGGCTTAAATCAAAATATATAGGAGTTAAATATCTATTTAGCTAAATTTAACGCATGATCAACTTTCACGGTTACGTAGTTTTTATAGCCTGCTGGATCGCGATCGGTATCGGAGCCGGTTTATATCTTCTTCGCAAAGAAGCTCCTTACGGTCGTTTCAGCAGCAGAAACTGGGGGCCGATGATCAGCAACAGATTGGGATGGATATTGATGGAAGCCGTTGTAATGATCGCGTTTACCGTATCGCTCTCTTTAGGGCATTACAACTGGAGAACACCGGCCACTATCATGATCGGATTATTTTTCATCCATTATATACACCGTAGCTTTATTTATCCATTAATGATTCGTACGAAAAGTAAAAAGATGCCTGTTATTATTATGCTTTCAGCTATGTTATTCAATACGGTAAACGGTTCACTGCTGGGTATTTGGTTTGCTGATTTTGCGCACTATCCGGATAGCTGGTATTACTCTCCTTTTTTTATCGTTGGTATTATGCTTTTTATTAGCGGAATGCTTATTAACTGGCGCGCTGATTATATCCTGATCCATCTTCGTAAGAAAGGGGAGTCGGGCTATAAAATACCCCGATCGGGGCTTTTTAAATTAATATCATCACCTAACCTTTTTGGCGAGATAATAGAGTGGGGTGGGTTTGCGCTGCTAACCTGGAGCTTACCCGCATTGGCATTTTTTGTCTGGACTTGTGCCAACCTGATACCCCGCGCTATTGCTAATCACCGCTGGTATAAAAAAGAGTTTCCTGATTATCCGACAGGAAGAAAGAAACTGCTGCCTTATCTATGGTAGTCTTAAAACTACAGGCATAGTCCGAAATTGGAAACTTCGGATAACAAGTATTTTTAACCGGGGAAAATTGTAACTTAGAATTAAGTTACCCCTACGCAAATGCATTTATCAAAGCCGATTCCCTATCTCATCTTGTTTTTTGTGTTTTGCCTTTGCTATAACCAGGCACAAGGCCAATCTGTGCTAATACGGCAGGAACAGCACAAGTTGCCTTTCATCAAAGACAGTATAAGCCTGGTCAACAGCTTAGATCGGATAGGGATGCTTTATCACCTGAAGAATCCCGACAGTTGTTTCTATTATGGCATGAAAGCCAAAACTATATCACTTAGGCTTCATTACCACAAAGGGGCAACGGATGCAGACAATGTTATTGCCTGTGCACTTTTCCTGAAAGGCTTATCCAGCGAGTCTCTGGAGTTATTCAGCAAGGTTTTATCCGCTTACCGTCAGCAGGCAGATACAGCAAATGTAGCCCAGGTACTGCTGAACATGGCTACCGTATATGTAGGAATTGCAGATACGGCACGGGCTAAAGCACTTAGCCGACAGGCTATTCAAACAGGCAGCAAGCTGAAACAGGATAGTATAATGAGCCTGGTATATGCCAATTATTGCCTGATCGATCCCGCCCTTTCAGATGATAGCACCCGGTATTATCTGGATAAATCACGAGCAATTGCAAACCGGTATAAAGATGAGCGGATGTTGATCGCTATTATGCAGTTACAAGCCAGCAAGTTGCTTGATAAAGGCCGCAAGCAGGAAGCCCTGCCTCTGATCAGGCTGTCTTTATCAGCATCGCGGACTGCAGGGATGGAATTTCTTGAGATCAATTCGCTGGGTTTGTATGCCGCATATTATGCCGATAAGCCCGATAGTGTGCTGAGTTATTATAACCGTGCCTACAAACTTGTCCTGGAAAAGGACTACGCCTATCTGAAAGTCAAAGTATTAAGAGTTATTTTAGCTTATACGCAACTGTCTGGTAACAAGGATAAAATTATCAGTGTTCATAACTTAATGGAAACAGCCCTTGCTGCAGAGAATGACAACCTGAAAAACTTCATTGGCGATTATGTAAAGTATAATGCAATACAGGATGATAACAGGCTGCTGCTTATTAACAATAAAAGTAACAGGACAGAAATCTGGCTGTTGACCGCAATATGTTGTATTACCATACTGATGGGTATTTTCATTTATTACCTGTATAATATCTCTCACCGTTTAAACAGAAAGATCGGTGACCAGAATAACCAGATGCGAAAAACGCTGATTGCTTTAGAGCAAAGCCAGGCAGACAATACCCGGATGATGCAGATAGTGGCGCATGACCTGCGCAACCCAATCGGTGGAATTACTTCTTTAGTTTCTCTTATGCTGGATGATAATGATCGCTCAACAGAAGACCGGATGATGCTGGAACTGATCAAAACTTCCGGTCAAAATTCCCTTGAACTGGTCAGCGATCTTTTGCAGGTACACACCAATGCAGAAGAAATTAAAAAGGAACCGGTTGATCTGTGCGCTATGCTGCATTACTGTGTAGACCTGTTACAGCATAAAGCGGAAGCAAAAAGGCAGCATATTGAGTTACTGGCAACACCTGTTATCCTGTCCATTAACCGTGAAAAAATATGGCGGGTAGTGAGCAACCTAATTTCCAACGCTATCAAATTCAGTCCCAGCGGCGCGTATGTTTCCGTTTTATTAAAAGAAAAAGCACAAACAGTTATGATCGAGGTAGAAGATCACGGTATTGGGATACCTATAGAGATGGAGGATAAAATATTCGATATGTATACGGAAGCCAAAAGAACCGGAACAGCCGGAGAACAGCCATTTGGTTTAGGGCTAGCCATTTCCAAACAAATTGTAGAGGCTCATGGCGGTAAGATCTGGTTTGACAGTAAGCCGGGCAATGGAACAACCTTTTTTGTAGAACTGCCGATATAATAAAGTATAATCTGAACCTTATTGCGATTAGAATATTCTAATATAGATTAGAATGTTCTAATCTGCCATAATTGTATGCGCAGGCACTTTACCTTTGACAAATATTTATAATACCCCTATGAATGTATTGTTAGTTGAAGATGAACCAAAGGTGGCTGCCTTTATACGTAAAGGTTTGGAAGAGCAATTTCATAAAGTAACTCTTGCCTATGATGGAAATATGGGCCGTAAGCTGGCACTGGAAGAGGATTTTGAGTTAGTGATCCTTGATGTGGTATTACCGCATGTAAACGGTTTCGACCTCTGTAAGCAGATTCGTCAGTTTAAAAAAGAACTGCCTATACTTATGCTCAGCGCATTAGGTACTGTTAGTGATAAAGTTAAGGGCCTGGAAAACGGCGCGGATGATTATCTTACCAAACCCTTTCATTTCGAAGAATTGCTGGCCCGTGTAAAGGCGCTTGACCGCCGCCGTTCTGTAGTTTTGCCAGGTACGGTTTACGAACTGGCAGACCTACAAATGGATAGCTACCGGAAAACAGTTACCCGTAACGGCAAGCTCATCATTCTTACGGTAAAGGAATTTACCTTGCTTGAGGTATTGCTGTATAATAAGAACCGGGTTCTGTCTCGTACCTATATTGCCGAGTCGGTATGGGGTATCAATTTTAACCGGGGCACCAACCTTATTGATGTTTATATCAACTACCTGCGTGCAAAGATTGATAAAGGGTTTGAGAAACAACTGATCCATACTGTTGTAGGCATGGGTTACATGATCCGGGAATAACCCATGGCCATCGTTAAATTAAAAGTTAAGGAAAGGCTATCTCTTCAGTTCACTTTCATGTTTGCAGTGTTGCTGCTTACGGTGCTGGCGGGCATTTACTGGTTTGCGGAGCGTAACCGTGTAACTACTTTTTTTGATCAGTTGGATGGCCGCGCGGTAACGGTGGCCCAATTTTACCTGGCTGAAGATAACCTGTCAAAAGAGAATTTTAAACAGGTACTTAGTAAATTCCCGCAATCACTGTCAGACGAAACGATCAGGATTTACGATGCTCATTACCGGCCACAGTTTATACCCGAAGATTCTATTCATTGGCCACTGGCCATTCTTCAACAGGTGGCCGCGCAAAAAAAGATCCATTTTTTTAAAGGCGACAGGCAGGTGACTGGTATATTTTACCGGGACAATTCCGGTGATTTCATTATCCTCGTATCAGCTGCTGACGTGGCCGGTTACCATTACCTGCATGAATTGGGTTTGATCATGACCTTCTTCTTCCTGGCCTCATTGTTCATTACCTTTTTTATGGGAAATGGTTTTGCCCGGATCTCATTGCTGCCTATAGTTAAAATAACCAGTAATTTAAAAAGGATACGGGCATCCAGCCTCGATCTGCGCCTGCCAACTGCAACACCGAATGCAGATGAGATAGATAACTTATCATTAACTATTAATCAACTGCTGGAACACCTGGAACAATCGTTTGAAAGCCAGCAATCATTTATTGCCAATGCTTCGCATGAATTGCGTACTCCTATCACTACAATACTGGGCGAGGCAGAAACTACCCTGCTCAGAAGCCGCAGCAGCGAAGAATATCAGGCAACTCTTTACAACATTGTTAAAGAAACCGAACGCCTTTACCAGATCATCAACAGCCTGATGGAGCTGATACAAACCAATGGAGCCAACTATGAATTTCAGCCGGTGCGGATGGACGAATTGCTCTGGCAAATTGAGGACGAATTGAACAATACAAACGTTAAGTTTAATTATCTGCTGCCTGCTAATTCTCTTAAATATATTATGCAAGGTAACCGGCAGTTGCTTTTTATGGGAATCAGCAATATTGTTAAAAATGCGATCAAATTTTCTGATAACGGGGAAGTCCATTGTAAACTTTTCTGCGATCAATCAGGTATTCACATCATGATTAGCGATCAGGGTATTGGTATCGACTCAAAAGATATCAACAAAATATTCGAACCATTCTTCCGGGCCTTCAATGCGCTGAATTATGCAGGCTATGGCATTGGTTTGTCGCTCACCCGCAATATTGTGAAATTGCATAATGGCAGCATACAAGTAAAGTCGGAGGTGGGAAAAGGAACAACATTCCACCTGATCTTTCAACCCGACCGGGCACATTAGAACTTTTTAATCAACTTCTAATCACTTTCTAATGGTAGATTAAGTTGCCCCTAATAGCATCCCTCTACTTTTGGGCATGTACATGAAAGTTCTATACATCCTGCTATTTAGTATATGCCTGTTGCCGCCAGCACATGCCCAGGCAGCCGGCAGGGATACGCTAAAACTAACGATAAAGCAGGCTGAAAACCGTTTCCTGCAAGCCAATTTGAACCTTGTTATCCAACATTATGGTATCGGTATTGCACAGGCGCAGGTGGTTACCGCAAAATTGTTCCCTAATCCGGATTTTAGCTTTTCCAATGGTTTATATGCAAATGATGTTACCGCTGGTCCGGCCTATAAAGAACAATCCTTTAGTATTTCACAATTATTCACCACTGCAGGCAAACGTAACAATAATATCCGCTTGCAGCAGATAGGTGTGGAGCAGGCAAAGTACCAGTTTTTTGATCTGCTGCGTACCCTGAAATTTACGCTGCGGAGCGATTTCTATACTGTTTATTATCAGCGCCAGTCGGCTAAGGTATATGATATGGAGATAGGCTCACTGGATACCACTTTAAAGGCTTACCGGCAGGAATACGCCAAGGGCTATATTGCACAAAAGGAATTGTTACGCATTCAGGCGCAGTTGTACTCACTGCAAACTGAATACATTACCTTGCTCGCCGGCATTGATACCACGGCGGCCCGGCTCAATATGATGCTGGCTATCCCTGCAAATACTGTAATTGAGCCGTTAGTGAATGATAGCATCACCGTTAATGAAAATTTGACCGATGCGCCTTATCAACGTCTTTTAGATTCAGCAGAAGTTAACCGCTACGACCTGCGTTATAGCAAAGCTGCGGTTGATTACAGCCGCATGAATCTGCAGTTGCAAAAAGCCACTGCTGTGCCTGATATATCACTGTCCTTAAATTATGACAAGTTGGGAGGCTATGGCACTAACTTTTTAGGCGGAGGCATTGAATTTAACCTGCCTTTTTTTGATCGCAACCAGGGTAATATTAAACAGGCTAAAATTGCAGTTGAACAATCCGACCTGCAACTACAACTACACCAAAGCCAGGTAGAAAGCGATGTAGCCACCAACTATACAACTGCCCTAAGGCAGGAGCAGCTCTATAAAAGCTTCGACCCAAAATTCAAACCCGATTTTACCCGGCTGATACAGGAGGTATACAAAAATTACCTGAAAAGGAATATCAGCCTGCTGGAATTCCTGGACTACTACGATACTTATAAAACTAATACACTGCTGATGAATAACCAGCTCTTGAGCTATATAACCGCTTTGGAACAGCTGAACTATGTTACCGGCACCTCATTCTATAATAAATAACTAATGAAAAAGTACATTATCACCAGCCTGGCATTATTCCTGTTATGGTCGTGCAATAAAAAAGATGCAGGCGACAGTGCCCGTACTCCTTACGTAGTGCCGGATTCACTAATGCGTACGCTGCGTGTTGATACCGTAAAAATAGCCGATGTTACCAATGCTATTCGTTTTAACGGTACTGTTGATTTTAATACCGATAAAGTAGCAAATATATTTCCGCTGGTTAGTGGCGTGGTACAGGGCATACAGGTAGCTCCTGGCGACTATGTGAATGCAGGCCAGGTACTAGGTGTGGTTAGCAGTGCCGAAGTGGCGAACTATAATTCTGCATTAATAAATGCAGAAACCAATGTAAAGCTTACCTCAAAGCAACTATCGCAGCAAAAAGACCTTTACAAAAGCGGCCTGGCCTCACAAGTGGATATAACCAATGCCGAGGTAGCTTATGAACAGGCCGTTGCTGCTGAAATAGCTGCGAAAAAAATTCTGAACATTAACGGTGATAATAAAAACGGCGAGTTTTTTATAAAGTCGCCAATCAGCGGCTTTATTGTACAAATGAATATTACCAACGGTATGGCTATACGTACCGATAATAATGCAGGCCTTTTCACCATATCCGACCTAAAGAATGTGTGGATCGATGCCAATGTTTACGAAGAAAATATTAGTAAGGTACGCATGGGGGATTCCGTCGATGTAAGTACCATTTCGTATCCCGGGCGCATATTCAAAGGGAAAGTGGATAAGCTGATGAATGTTCTGGACCCAACTACCAAAGCCATGAAAATGCGGGTAGTGTTGCAAAACCCAGGCTACTTGCTAAAACCCCAGATGTTTGCCACTGTGACGCTTAATGACGATGAACACAAACAGGCTATATCAGTATCGTCACATGCCTTAATATTTGATAACAGCCAGTATTATGTGATAGTGGTAACCAATAAAAAAGATGTGCAGATAAGGCAGGTGCAATTGATCAGCAATAATGGCAAAACGGCCTACATACAAAGTGGGCTGGCCCCCGGCGAACGGGTGATCACATCTGATGCATTACTCATTTATGGTTCATTAAACAGTTAAGTCAGCGTTATGAACAAATTTTTGAAAGGCATCATCGGGTTTTCTTTAAAGAACAGGTACCTCATCTTAACCCTGTCGGGCGTATTGATAGTAGGGGGGATAATTACATTTCTTCAAATGCCTATTGAGGCTTTTCCGGATGTTACCAATACCGAGATCGATATTATTACGCAATGGCCCGGCCAAAGCGCCGAAGAGGTAGAGAAACTAGTAACCATCCCCATTGAGATCGCCTTAAACCCGGTACAAAGTAAGATCAGCTTACGTTCCACAACTATATTCGGGCTTAGTTATGTAAAGGTTATTTTCGATGATAATGTAAAAGATCCTGAAGCACGTGCGCAGGTTTACCAGTTATTGAACAATGCAGCGTTGCCTACCGGCATAACACCATCTGTGCAGCCGCCAACCGGGCCTACGGGCGAAATATTCAGGTATACACTCAAAAGCGCTGTACGTGATGTAAGAGAGCTGAAAACCTTGCAGGATTGGGTAATAGACCGCCGACTACGGGCCATACCCGGCGTAGGTGATATCAACAGCTTTGGCGGTAAAACCAAAACTTATGAAATAACAGTCGATCCCGGTAAGCTGGCCTCATTGAATATTACGCCGCTTGACGTTTTTGCCGCTGTGCAAAAAACCAATATCAATGTTGGCGGCGACATGATAATTCAAAACAACCAGGCTTTTGCGGTAAGAGGTATCGGCCTGATCAATAACATTAACGAGATCAGAAATATCATTGTTAGCAATAACAACGGTGTACCAGTACTGGTGGGCGATGTAGCAACTGTAGCTATTTCGAATTTACCGCGGTTAGGTTGGGTAGGCCGGAGTGATGCGATAATAGATAAAAACGGTAAAAGACAAGTTACGGATGATACCGATGCTGTTGAAGCCATTATAGTGATGCGTAAAGGCGATAATCCAACAACGGTGGTTAACGCTGTAAAAGCGGAGATCGATCACCTGAACCGGGATGTATTACCTGCCGATACCAAGATCGTTCCTTATTATGACCGCTCCGACCTTATCAGTTATGCCACCCACACAGTTTTGCATAACCTGATCGAAGGTATTTTGCTGGTCACCTTCCTGGTGTCCATATTTATGTTTAACTGGCGTACTACGCTCATCGTTTCCATCATTATACCAATGGCCTTGCTGTTCGCTTTCATTTGTCTGCACTTGATGGGGATGTCGGCCAATTTGCTTTCACTTGGCGCGGTAGATTTTGGGATCATTATTGATGGCGCGGTAGTTATGGTAGAGGGTTTGTTTGTTATTCTCGATCACGAGGCCCGTCACATGGGAATGGACCGCTTTAATAAGAAGATCAAGCTGGGCCTTATAAAAAACAATGGTGCCACACTGGGCAAGGCTATCTTTTTTGCCAAGCTCATCATTATTACCGGGCTGTTGCCCGTATTCGCGTTTCAAAAGGTTGAAGGCAAATTATTTTCGCCGCTGGCCTATACGCTTGGCTTCGCCTTGTTAGGTGCGCTGATCACAACGCTTACTTTGGTTCCGGTATTGATCAGCCTGCTGCTGAAAAAGGATGTACATGAAAAACATAATCCTTTTGTGCATCAGCTAAACAAGTTTATGCTTTTTGGCTTTACCAAGGCATTTACCTATAAAAAATTAGTTGTTCCCGTTGCTTTTATAGCTATGGGCCTCGGTTTATATGCTTTCAATTTCCTGGGCAGCGAATTTTTGCCCGAATTGGATGAGGGTGCTATCTGGCTGCGGGTACAGCTTCCTTACAGCGTATCGCTGGATAAGTCGGTAGAAACAGCCAAAGAGGTACGGCAACTATTGATGACTTTCCCGCAGGTGAAGTATGTGGTATCGCAAACAGGCAGGCCGGATGACGGTACAGATGTAGCCGGTTTTTATAACAATGAGTTTGATGTACTGATGTACCCCGAAGAGGACTGGAAGCCGAAGGTCTCCAAGGACACGCTCATTGCTCAAATGAACCGGAAATTGTCGGTATTACCGGGTGCCGACCTTAATTTTTCGCAACCGATCAGCGATAACGTGGAAGAGGCGGTATCGGGTGTAAAAGGCTCTATTGTGGTAAAGGTTTATGGCGACTCCCTCAATTATATGGAGAATAAAGTGGATGGGATATATAATGTGCTGAAGAACATAAAAGGAATAACAGATCTGGGTGTATTGCGAAGCATTGGCCTGCCCGAACTGGATATTAATCTTGACCAGCAGAAGATGGCGCAGTATGGTGTAGCTACTTCGGATGCTAATTCCGTTATCGCTATGGCTATAGGCGGTCAGGCTGCCTCAACACTGTACGAAGGTGTGCGTACGTTTGACATCCGGATACGTTTTCCGGAAGCTTTCCGCGCAACGCCGCAGGATATTGGTAACCTGTTGGTACCTACACAAAATGGATCAAAGGTTCCTATCAGGGAAATTGCTTCTATAAGTCAGAAAACCGGGCCATGCCTGATCTTCCGTGATGAGAATGAGCGCTTTGCAACCCTGAAATTCTCTATTCGTGGCAGGGATATGGGGAGTGTCATAAAAGAGGCTCAGCAGAAAGTAAATGCCAGTATAAGTTTAAAACATGGCTACTATTTGGCATGGCAGGGTGATTTTGAAAATCAGCAAAGAGCTGAAAAGAGGCTCACACAGGTGGTGCCGGTGAGCTTGGGGCTTATCTTCCTGCTCCTTTTCATCATGTTCGGCAATGTAAAGGATGCCGCGCTGGTTTTCCTGAATGTGCCATTTGCTATAGTAGGTGGTATTCTGGCACTGCTGATCAGCGGTACCAACTTCAGTATATCAGCCGGAATTGGCTTTATTGCCTTATTTGGTATTTGTATTCAGGACGGTGTACTGCTAATTACTGTATTCAAACAAAATCTCGAAAGATTCAAAGGGCAGGACCTCTCATTATATAGTGCTATTAAACTGGGTGTGCAATCACGCATACGGCCGGTAATGATGACCGCGCTGATGGCTGCTATCGGGCTTTGCCCGGCAGCATTTTCACATGGCATTGGCTCAGAAAGCTCCCGGCCTTTGGCAAGAGTAGTGATCGGCGGCATTCTATGCGCCATGCTCTTCAGCCTTTGGGTGTTCCCGCTGATCTTCGGCTGGGCTTACCGGAAAGAAGACAAGACAACGACCTAACCTTATGAAAAGAAACTTAATACCCCTAATGCTTACAATTAAGTTTGTTGAAGGCGGCGCAGCAGAGCTGCGCCTGCCCGATGCAATAAAAAAAAAGGGTATTTTATTGATGTTGCTGGTTCTTGGCGGCCCTGCTGTTTTTGCTCAGGCAATTTATCAGCCTTATTCCTACGATTTTTATCAAAAACTTGATGCCGATGCGTATTCTACTTCTACACGGGAGTACACCTCTATCAAGCCTTTTTTTGTAGATGATTCCTTATTAAAGCTTCATTATGATTCCATAATGAATTATAATAGTGATGGTAAAAAGCATAGTTGGGGATATAATAAGCCTTTCAATCAACACCAAATCGATCTTAAATCTAACAATTCTACTTTTTACGCCGATTTGCTGCCCGACCTTACCATGGGTAAAAACTTCTCCGGCGGCAAAGAAAGCACTTCGCTGGTTTCGTATGGCTTACAACTGGGCGGTACCGTTAGTAATAAGTTTTATTATAATTTAATGGGCTTTGAGAATCAGGCTAACTTCCCTGAATATATATCAACTTATATTAACCAAACAGGCATCATCCCCGGCGAAGCGCAGGCAAAAAAATATGGGCTTGACGGTTACGACTGGCAATATTTTACGGCAATTGCTTCTTATACACCGGTAAAATACCTGAACATAACTTTTGGGCGGGATAAAAATTTTATTGGCGATGGTTATCGGTCCATACTCCTGTCGGATTATGCTTCGCCATACCCATTTTTAAAGCTGACAGGTACTTTGGGCAATGTGAGGTATATGGCCATGTATACTTACATGAATGACCCCACGGACCTCGACTCATTAGGGCAATCAAGGAAAAAGTGGGGAGTATTTCATTATCTCGACTGGAACGTAAGCAACCGCTTGTCCATCGGTTTCTACGATTCAGTTATATGGTATGATAGGGATGACGACGGCCACTACCGTGGTTTTGATGTAACATATCTTAACCCGATCACCTTTCTCCGGCCACTGGAGGCATCCAATGGTTCGCCTGACAATGCGCTGATCGGTGCCACCGCCAAATATAAGATCACCGATGGCATAACCGCTTATGGTGAGTTTATGCTGGATGAGTTCGAGTCGAAAAACTTTTTTTCCGACAACGGGAGTTCGCGAAATAAAAACGGCTGGCAACTGGGTTTCAGGGGTGCCAATTTGTTTGGTGTACAAGGCCTGAATTATTTACTGGAAAGCAACAACGTAAAGCCCTATACCTATTCTGAACGTGGGCCTATTGAAAACTATACCGAAGAGGGCGAGCCGCTGGCACATCCCTGGGGTGCCAACTTTCGCGAAGTTGTGGGTTTGTTGAACTATAGCTATAAAAGATTTGATTTTTCAGGTGAAGGTGATTTTGGTTATTATGGATTGGATGAAGATGGCCTCAATTATGGGAAGGACCCTTTTAATGATTATACCGATCCGGCAAAAACTTTAGGCAATTATACAGGGCAGGGGCTCACCACGCATCTTTATTATCTGGATAGCAAAATAGCCTATATACTTAATCCTAAATATAATCTGCGGATAGAATTAGAGGGATTGTATCGGGACGAAAAGAATATAGCATTCAATGACAAGACCGTGATGATTAGTATTGGCCTGCGTAGTTCGTTCCGCGCAATGTATACCGACCTGGCCAGTTTTAAAACGCATTAACTATGCACTGATTAAAATTTCCCAAAATGGGTTGAGCAAAACCGATCAGATGTATAGTTGCTATATGACGAGAAAGGAGTTAGCGATGGATGATTTTGAATATCACCATTTTATCAATGAGAAAAGCATTCTTGTGATTACCTACGGCAAAGAGCTGAAAATCATTAATTGCCCGTTCATAGTCAAAGACCGGAGTGGTGAAGCATACCTTGTTACAGCTATTGGCACATACCGCAATCAATTATATTACCAAATTGATAGTCAATATCATTATTATAGCCGATATACTATCCCCGATGAAAGTGCCAGCTAATTAATTGCAGCACATTATACCTATAAAGCATACTAAGGCACTCGAAGCATATAGGTTAGCCTTGGCTTATGCGATTCTTTTCTCGGGGAAGGGACAATGTCATTATTTAAGCTATAAATGTTTCGGCATTGCTCCAGAGGAGCAAGATGTTGGTAGAAAATAAATGTAAAATATAGTATAGGTATGCAACATAGCGGTTATATAACTACAGCACGATTCTTCATGTTCATTAATTATAGCCTCTACTAGGCTTTGGGCTTATTTAATGACATTGGGAAAGGGAAGGTAGGGGTTTTTAAGACTTTTTAGCATAAAACCCCTCCTTGCCACCACTCAACCCCTCGCACTCCTCCCAAGGGAGGAAATTTATAGGTTAATGAATCTTTTGAATATCTCTACCACCACTTCAACGGGAACGTGATCTTATCAACAGAGCTTGCTATCATATCTGGCTTAAAAGCATGATAACCTAACTGGTCTTTAGAAGCAATGCCTGATAACACCAAAATTGTTTTATAACCCATTTGTACGCCGCCTTGTATATCAGTTTCCATAGTATCGCCTATCACTGTGGTTTCAGCGGTTTCCAATCCCAGAAATTTTCGGGCCGACCGCATCATCACAGGGCTTGGCTTGCCGGTAACAAAAGCTTTTCTGCCGGTTGCTTCTTCAATCATTGCGGTGGTGGCGGCAATGCCTAAATTATTCCATCCCGGTTTTTTGGGCGACGGATCTCTGTTGGTGGTAATGAATTTTGCTCCCGCCAATATCATATCCACTGCGCGCTGTACCATTTCTAAGGTAAAGTTTCGCCCTTCGCCTAAAACAACAAACTCGGGATCAGAATCAACCAGGGTGATCCCGTTTTCATGCAAACTTGTTAATAAGCCACCTTCACCCAATACATAAGCCGTAGTACCATTAGGGCTTTGATCGCCTAAAAACTTCCCGGTAGCCATGGCGCTGGTATAAACATGCCTGGTTTCAACGGTTATACCTAATCTTTTTAACTTCCTCACAACTTCAAGGCTTGTCCGCTGACTATTATTAGTCATAAACGTAAAGGGAATATCACTTTTTACCAGGTTATTTATAAACTTATCAGCACCATATATTAATTCTTCTCCGCTGTATATCACGCCATCCATATCAATCAAAAGTCCGTGTTTCATAGTAGTTGTATATTGTTTGGGGTTTAATTTTGTAATTGAGGCAATTTAAGAGTTTATAATTATCTGCGGTTAAACTAAATATTAATAATGCTGATTTTATAGACGCGCTATAGTAACTTAATTGGTTAGTAATAAATGTAAAAACATTTTTAGCAATCGATTGCATATTTAAAGCTTTTTCTGATATTTACAAAATATCAGTATTACTTCTGAAATAATTCAGTTCACCGCCAATTGTAAATTTTAATGAAAACAAAGTCAATCGTTATTGCAGTTTTTTTATTTGGTGCGATTTTTTTCGATGTTAAACCTGCTCACGCACAAGTTCGGTTACCTCAGTTAATAAGTGATGGCATGGTTCTGCAAAGGGATACAAAGCTAAAGATATGGGGCTGGGCAACTTCGGGTGAAAAGGTAACTATCAAATTCAATAATAAAAAATATACCACAATTACAAACCCCAACGGTGATTGGCAGATTGAAATTGCCAAAATGAAAACAGGCGGCCCTTATACTATGGATATAAGTGCAAGCAATCACCTAATTATTAATGGCATATTGATTGGCGATGTATGGTTTTGCTCCGGGCAATCAAACATGGTTTTGCCAATGGATAGGGTAAAAGAGAAATATCCGAATGAGATTGCTAATGCAAACTATCCCCAAATAAGAAACTTTTTTATTCCAACGGTATCTGATGTCAGCAAAGTTCATGCTGATCTTCCTTCGGGCAAATGGTTGGAATGTAACCCGGAAAATGTATTGGGCTTTGGCGCTGCATCTTATTTCTTTGCAAAGCAGTTGTACAATAAATATCATATACCAATTGGTATTATCAATTCCAGCGTAGGTGGTACGCCTATACAGGCATGGATAAGTGAAGATGGAATTAAAACCACACCTAATTACGAGCAACGTTTAGCAACTATAAAAGATACCGCGTTTTTAAACAAGGTTAAGCATCAGGACGAATTAGCAAGAATTAAGCAAAGAGAAATTGTTAAGATAACCGACCTCGGTTTAACCGGCCCTAAAACATGGTACGATACGACATACAGGCCTAAAGACTGGCACCATTTCTGGCTGCCGGGCTATTGGGCCGATCAGGGTGTGAGTGGGTTAAACGGATCAGTATGGTTTAGAAAAGAGATTAACATACCGGCAGCAATGATTGGGAAGCCTGCAAAAATATATATGGGCCGTATAGTTGATGCCGACAATTTATATGTAAACGGAGTGCTTTGTGGTAATACTACTTATCAGTACCCCCCACGCAGGTATAAAATAGCTGAAAACATTTTAAAACCGGGGAAGAATATAATCACCATTCAGGTTATTAATACTGCTGGTAAAGGTGGTTTTGTGCCCGATAAAGCATACTATTTAGCGGTTGGCACCGATACAATTGATCTTCGCGGAGATTGGCAATATAAAGTTGGCCAGGTATTTACCCGGGATGGGAACAGCTATGCCAATTACAGTTTCTCCGCACAGAATGAACCGACCGGATTGTATAATACAATGGTCGCTCCGGCAATAAATTATTCTATAAAAGGTTTTGTTTGGTATCAGGGCGAAGCAAATACTGATAAACCAAAGGAATATAAGTTATTATTGAGTACGATGATAACTGATTGGCGCAGCAAGTGGGGGCAAGGGGATTTGCCTTTTATATATGCACAATTACCCAATTTTATGAAGTTGAAGTATTCACCTTCAGAAAGCCAATGGGCCGAACTTCGGGAGTGCCAACTTGAAACCTTGTCGGTACCAAATACAGCTATGGCAGTAACCATTGATGCCGGAGAATGGAATGACATTCATCCGCTTGATAAAAAGGATGTTGGAGATAGATTGGCTTTGGGAGCCGAAAAAATAGCTTATAACGATGCATTGGTAACAGCATCGGGGCCAATTTACAGATCATCAAAGGTTGATGGAAACCAAATAGTTTTGACTTTTACTGATATTGGCAGCGGCCTGATAGCCAAAGATGATACCACGCTTATGCAATTTGAAATAGCCGGGGCCAACCGAAAATTTTACTGGGCAAATGCTAAGATTGAAAACGATCAGGTTGTAGTTTGGAGCAGTAAAGTTTCAACACCGGTGTATGTCCGTTACGCTTGGCAGGATAATCCACAGGGTGCAAATCTTTATAATAAAGAGGGGCTTCCGGCATCACCATTTACAACTGAGCAATAAATTACTAAATAATTATAAAATGAAAATTAACATCATCTTATTTTCCTTATTTCTTTTATCAGCAAAAATGGTTAGCGCACAGGATTCAACTTCGTGGAATCATAAACAGTGTGCAGTAGTGCTAACTTATGATGATGCTATAGATGTGGATCTGGATAATGTGCTGCCGGTATTGGATTCTTTAAATCTTAAAGCTACTTTTTACCTGATCGGTTCTTCCCCAGTGGTTAATAAAAGGATAGATGAATGGCGTAGAGCTGCAAAAGAAGGGAATGAGCTGGGTAATCACTCACTCTATCACCCATGTGACGGTAGTTTGCCCGGCCGTAGTTTTGTCACGCCCGATAACGACTTGAGTAAGTATACCGTTTACCGTGCTGTTAGTGAAATTAGAGCCACTAATACGCTGCTTAAAGCAATTGATGGTAAGGATGTAAGAACATTTGCTTATCCCTGCGGAGATCTAAAAATAGGCGATGTTTATTTTTATAACCAGCTAAAAAATGAATTCGCCGGTGCCCGTGGAGTTAGTCCCGGTTTGCAAACCGCTCAACAGATTGATCTCACAAATATTGATTGCTACGGGATCAATGGTCAGTCAGCCGATTATATGATCGATCTGGTAAAAAAAGCTATGCAAACGCACACTTTGCTGGTATTCCTATTTCATGGCGTAGGAGGGGGGCATAGCATTAATGTTGACCTGAATGCGCACAGCAAATTGCTACATTATCTTAAAGAGAATGAAAGCAATATTTGGATCGCCCCAATGGTTCAGGTGGCTGAATATGTAAAGAAGGAACAGGCATCTGCTGCCAAAAAATAGGCTAACGATAGATTATTGCTCTTTAAATTGCTGGTGGCAGGCGTAGCTAAAGGAGTCAATACCTTTATTGGTAGAAGAACGGATAATAAGATTGGGCTTGATACTTATGGTTTTAGGTCTGACATCAGTCTGGTCTGTTTTCAATTCTTCAAAATATAGATTGGCTATTGTTTTCCCCATAAAGAAGCTGTACTGATCTATAGTTGTAATAGATGGGCTGGTGATCTCGGTAAATGCCTCGTTGGAATAACCACAAATTCCTAATTGATTGGGGACCTTAAATCCCATATCAGTTGCAACTTCCAACACGCCTAATGCCGAAAAATCAGATGTGGAAGCAAAAACAGCGTCGGGAGGGTTAGGTAAATCGAGTAGTTTGCGGGTAGCCCGTGCACCTAATTCTTTTGTCCACGCGTTTTTAACAATAAGTTCATTGATAACCGGTAAATTGTATTTTTTCATGGCAGCCAAATAACCCGCTTTTCGTTGTCTAAAGACATTGAGATTTTGGGGCCCTTCGAGCAAAGCTATCCTGGTATATCCCTGCTCAATTAAATGTGATACCGCTTCTAATGAAGCCTGCTCATTGTCATTGATTACTTTTAAAGTATTTAGTTCGTCTACAACACGGTCGAACTGAATAAGCTGAATACCATGATCGATTACATTTTTAAGATGTTTATGGTCATTATTATCAGCCGAAATAGAAATTATTATACAATCAACCTGTTGATTAATTAGTGTATTTATGCATTTGATCTCTTTCTCTTGTGATTCATTCGACTGGCAAATAATCAGATTGTAGTCTTTTTCGTTGGTAGCTTCTTCAATTCCCGCAATTACATTTGAGAAAAAGTTCTGATTCACACGCGGAACAACTATCCCAATTGTTTTTGAATGGCCCTTGCGCAGGTTTGATGCCAGTATGTTTCGTTTATAGTTAAGTTCGGCAGCGGTTTTTAAAATTAGCTGCCTTGTATCCTCTTTTACATAGTTGCTATTGTTCAAAGCTCTTGAAACGCAGGAAGCGGTAAGATCAAGCCTTTCAGCTATATCATATATCGTTGTTCGTTTCTTTTTCATGTTAGTTTTCTGTAAAAATAAAAAAAAACATTGCAATCGATTGCATAATAAAAAATTTAAATTACTTTCGTTTAATAAATCATTTTTCAAGTTGTAGTCGGAGATGGTCGATGATTTTATTTAGTTCTAATGAGCTCAAAAATTATCAATATTGTGGTTTCAGTGTGTGTAAGTTGCATTTTAATATGCCAGTACCAGTATCTGTGATCCTGATAAAATTATCCCGGTACACAAATAATTAACAACTAAGCACAAAATAACAACAAATAAAATGGCAAGTATAGTAACGGGCGAGAAGGAGTTTTTCAAACAAATTGGCGCTATAAAATTCGAGGGACAACAA
>Ga0302301_1000244_pt1 | contig 33428 bp, 31 predicted proteins | sample III_Palsa_E1_2_FD_194544 | JGI IMG/M metagenome (GOLD analysis project Ga0302301, IMG submission 194544) | Peat permafrost microbial communities from Stordalen Mire near Abisko, Sweden - III_Palsa_E1_2 | ecosystem: Environmental > Terrestrial > Soil > Palsa > Peat permafrost | place: Sweden... | reverse complement strand
GGATCATTTACGTTACCAAATACGATGGCGTTAGCAGGGCATGTTTGCTGACAAGCAACTTTAATGTCGCCATCCTTAACAGAACGTTTTTCTATTTTAGCTTTCAGCTTGCCTGCTTGTATACGTTGAATACACATTGAGCATTTTTCCATAACCCCACGGAAACGTGTTACCACATCAGGGTTAAGTACTAATTGTGTATGCTCACCTTGTAAATAGTTATCAAAACGTGCATCGTTCCAGTAGTTAAACCAGTTAAAGCGGCGTACTTTGTAAGGGCAGTTGTTAGCGCAGTAACGTGTACCTATACAACGGTTGTAAGCCATGTGGTTTAAACCTTCTGATGAGTGAACGGTAGCTAATACCGGGCAAACAGTTTCGCATGGCGCGTGATCACAGTGCTGGCAAAGCATTGGCTGGTAAACAACCGATACGTTATCCAGATCAGCATCATTTAACTGGTTAATCTCTGATTCTTTAGTTATCAGGCTACCTTTTTCGTTAAAGCTATAGTAACGGTCAATACGTATCCAGTGCATTTCGCGGCGGCGGCGTACTTCATCTTTACCAACAACAGGAACGTTATTTTCAGCGCTACAAGCTACCACGCAGGCACCGCAACCGGTACAAGCATTTAAGTCGATTGCCATAACCCAATTGTAGGTAGGGCGCTCGTACTCATCCCATAAACTGTACGTTTTGTGCTCATCAAAATGACCACTTGCCGCGTATGGATTCTTTTTATATTCAGTAAAGGTAGTTTCGCGGATGATGCTGTTACGACCTTCGTATGAGTGGTGTGTTTGTGTTTGTGCCAGTTCAGACTGCTCGCCTGTTGGCCTTATTGTTGCAACAGCTGTAGTTTGGAAAGTACCATTGCGGAAAGTATAGAACGGATAAGCGTTCTCTCCCACTTTATCACCTACTAAACCTGCTTTTGTACGACCGTAACCAACAGCTACAGATATAGTACCGGCTGGCTGACCAGGCTGTATCAATACAGGCAGATCAATTGAATAATTGTTTGCTGTAATAGTGATCACATCACCTTGCTCAAGCTCTAAGCTTTTAGCATAACGTGGTGACATGGCAGCGAAGTTATCCCAGGTAACTTTTGAAACCGGGTCAGGTAACTCCTGTAACCATGGGTTGTTAGCCCTGCTGCCATTACCCAATGCAATAGTTTGGAATAACTGCAACTGAACCTTAGTTTTATCACCATTAGCAGCTGCAAGTTCGTTGCTGTGATCCAGTATAGTTTGGGCAACTGCTGAAAGCTCATGACTGAATGTGTAAGAGCCTGCTGTTTTAGCATCAGCCTTAACAAAGCCTGTTTGCAATAATGTTTCCCAACCTTTTTGACCTGAAAGACCGCCTTTAGCTAACAGATTCTTATCCCAGTTGTTTCTAACATAAGTATAGTAATCCTTAACCGCGTTATCAGACCATACCAGTAAGCTTTGCTCAGCCTGGCGGCTGTTGTATACAGGGTTAATGGTTGGTTGTACTATAGTGTAGTAACCTTCAATAACGTTACTATCACCCCATGACTCTAAATAGTAATGATTTGGAGCTATGATATTACATAAAGAAGCAGTTTCGTCAGTATAATCAGAGAATGATACTCTTAAACGTACTTTCTTTAAAGCGGTTTTTATAGCGTCGCCACTGTGGTAGTTATATGCCGGATTTGCATCCAGGAAGAACACCGCGTCAACATCGCCTTTATCCATATCACTTACAAACTCAACAAATTCAGCATCGTTGCCTGCGTATTGGTTTGAAGCATTATCCAGATCAATTGTATTACCGTAGCTACCTAATAATGAGTTGATGGCATTAACCAGGGTTTGTACCGCAACATCATTTGAGCCCGAAACTACCAGCGCTTTACCTTTAGCAGCTAATAATTCTTTACCTGCAAGGGTTATTGCATTTTCAGCAGCATCATTATCCAGCTTTTTTGAACCTGCTAATGTTGTGCCCGAGATAGCATTATATAAGTTTATTAACGCGATACCCTCTTCTGATAATTTGATAGGGATACGAACGTCAGCGTTTGAACCGGTGTTGCTCATTCCACTTTCAAACTGAATGTGGCGAGACATTTTTTTGCTTTGCAGCGATTTGTTATTACGGTTCTTAACGTACTGGCCAATAAATTCGGTTGGAGAGATCCAGGTACCCAGGAAATCAGCGCCGAAGCTTACGATAACGTCAGCCTTATCAAAATTATAGTGAGGAACTACTGCTTTACCAAAGCTGTTTTGGTTAGCCTGGATGATACCTGTATAAGATACCGCATCGTAGTTAATATGTTTTGCAGTTGGATATTGTGCAACAAAATCAGCAATAACCGCTAATGTTGACGGGCTATAGATAGTAGATGATACGATGCGAATCTTTTTGCCGCCAGCTTTAATAGCTGTAAGCTCATTCTTAATAAAAGCATCTATATGATCCCAATCGCTGTCGGCACCATCCTGTATTGGGTTTTTTATACGGCTTACATCGTATAAAGACAATACCGAGGCTTGTGCCTGCGCGCTTAAACCGCCTTTTGATAAAAGATCGTTAGGGTTACCTTCAACCTTAATAGGGCGGCCTTCGCGGGTTTTAACTAAAATAGCATGGCCATCATAACTTGATGAGTAATAATTGGCTACACCCGGAGTTACCTCTTCAGGTTTTATCAGATAGGGAATTGATTTGTGAACCGGCACTTTTTCGCAAGCTGCCAGGGTAACTGCGCCAACACCAAAGCCAAGGGCCTTTAAAAAGTCGCGACGGGGAGTTTTACCCAATAAGCCACCACTTTCCAAAACCTCTTCGATAGGAATAGGCTCAGGAAACTCATGTTTATTTTTCTCAACAAATTCTGGTGTTTTGTTCAGTTCTTCTAAACCTTTCCAGTATTTTTTATTGCTGTCCATTTAAGCTATATAAACTGTAATTGCTAAGTTTTAAAATCTCAATATTAATAGTGGCACTTACCGCACTCAATACCACCCATTGCTGCTGCTGTAACTTTCTCGCCACGTTTAATGCGATCATGTACTGCAATCATATTTTCGTAGTATGCGTTGCCTTTATAGTTAACCTCTGTGCGTTTGTGGCACTGGATACACCATTTCATGGTAAGTGGTGAGTATTGGTACACCTCTTTCATGGTTTGTACCGGGCCGTGACATTGCTGGCATTTGATACCTGCAACTTTAACGTGTTGTGAGTGGTTAAAGTAAACAAAATCAGGCAGGTTATGGATCCTTATCCATTGCATAGGGTGCGTTTTTGTGCTGTCATATTTCTGCGTTTTAGGATCGTATCCTAAAGCATAGTATATTTTTTGTATTTCAGGTGATTCCTGTTTAACTACCTTATGGCAGTTCATACAAACATTTAGTGACGGGATAGATGCGTTTTTAGATTTGTAAGCACCTGAGTGGCAATACTGGCAATCTATTTTCATTACACCGGCATGCAGATCATGCGGGAAATGTATAGGCTGTACCGGCTGATATCCTGTGTGTACGTTGGTATTCCAAAGCGTTACCCAAGTCCAGCTTCCGCAAGCCACAGTACCGCAAAGTATTACAAAGAATACCAGTTTCTTGTTTTTAGCCAGTTTTTTAACAACTGCCATACGATCAACCGGTGGCTTAGCTTCTGCTTCTTCTTCCTCAGGCAGTAAACCTTTGCTCTTTAATAACAGGCGCTCTAAAGTTGCAATAACTTTGTTTAGCACCATTATAACTAAAAAGGCTACAACGATAACGCCTACCAGCATCCATATAACCAAATCGCTCGGGCCAGCATCCGCAGCAGCGGCTCCGGCAGCACCAGCGGCAGGAACTGCAGCTTTTTGCTTTTTCCAATCGGCACGGATATAAGCTAGTATATCGGCAACGTCACCATCGGTGAAGTTTCCGAATACAGTCATACCCTGCTGGTTAAACTGGTTGTAGATTTTAAGGGCCTTTTGATCCTTAGCTGCAATCAATGCCTGGTTGTTCTGAATCCAATGGGTTAACCATTTGTCATCAGTTTCTTCTGTAACCAGCGGGCCAAGAGCCGGACCAATTAATTGCGACTCGATTTTGTGACAGGTAGTACAGTTGGCCTTAAACAGGGCTTCACCTTTAACAGGGTCTCCTTGAGCATGAGCAGAAAGTCCTAAAATTGCAAAACCGGCAATCAGTAAAACCGACCTTGAAAATTGTTTAAAAATCAATGAGATATTTCTCATAAAGTGTATTTATGCTGAATAATTCTTTTGTTTAATGTATAAACCCGAAAATGGACATATACCTAGTCCGACTTTTTCAGTCACAAAAGTATAATTTATTAAATAATGGCTGACAAATAAATGACAGTTAAACACAATTTATAATCTTTCTAAATAAATATTAAAAGCGGGTATTATTAGGTAAAAAACAACGTTTTACAGGGTAAAACCACAAGCTTGAACAATAAAGATCTAGTAAAATTAAATTATTTTTATTGATTTAATAACCAGGCAAATATAAGCGGCGCTACTATTGTAGCATCAGACTCAACAATGAACTTGGGTGTGTGGATATCCAGTTTACCCCAGGTAATTTTTTCATTCGGAACCGCTCCTGAGTAGGAACCATATGATGTTGTTGAGTCAGAGATCTGGCAAAAGTAGCTCCAGAATGGAATTTCGGGCATTGCCATATCCTGATAAAGCATCGGAACAACGCATATTGGGAAGTCGCCTGCTATACCGCCACCTATCTGGAAGAAGCCTATTCCTTTACCTGATGAATTTTTTACGTACCAATCGGCAAGCCAGGCCATATATTCGATCCCGCTTTTCATGGTTGATGCTTTTAATTCACCTTTAATAATATAAGATGCAAATATGTTACCCATGGTAGAGTCTTCCCATCCCGGTACTACTATTGGCAAATTCTTTTCGGCAGCAGCCAGCATCCATGAATTTTTAGGATCGATCTCATAGTATTGCTCCAGATCGCCGCTTAAAAGCATCTTGTACATAAACTCATGCGGAAAATAACGCTCCCCGTTGTCTTCCGCATCTTTCCATATTTTATGGATATGCTTTTGTAAACGACGGAAAGCTTCTTCTTCAGGAATACAGGTATCTGTTACACGGTTATAATGGTTTTCCAGCAGATTCCATTCGTCCTGCGGGCTAAGATCGCGGTAATTCGGCACGCGTTTGTAGTGCGAGTGTGCCACCAAATTCATAATATCTTCTTCAAGATTAGCGCCGGTACATGAAATAATCGCAATTTTATCCTGGCGGATCATCTCGGCAAGTGATATGCCCAACTCGGCAGTACTCATGGCACCTGCCAGTGTAACCATCATTTTGCCACCTTCGGCCAAATGGGTTTCATAACCTTTAGCGGCATCCATTAATGCAGCTGCATTAAAATGCAGGTAATTTTTTTCAATAAACTGTGATACTGGTCCCCTTGTGTTGCTCATAACGTATGTGAATAGTCAGCTGCAAAAGTAGATATTTTGCGGAATAAACATTTTAAATTCAAAAATCTAAAAAAACACATTTTCATAAAAAGAATTTCCATATAATTGGTTGCCTACTACTATATGAAAAAGATCACCGCATTATTTATACTTCTGTTTAGTTTTCAATCCCTTTTTGCGCAGGTAGAGTTTATTAAAAGGTTTATCAATAAGATGTATATTGATAAAGACAGCTCCAAAAAGAGCAACTTTGTACTGGTACCCGCATTGGCTTCATCGCCAGAAACCGGATTGGAGTTTGGCGGTGCTGCACTATATTCCTTTTATACCGATACCGTAAGACATAGTATTACCCGGGTATCAAACCTGTACGGGTATGCCAGTATCACTACAAAAGGTCAGGAAAAAGCAAGCCTGAACGCCAGCTATTGGGTGCCGGAAAACAAAATACACCTTAAAGGAACAATTAGTTACATTAACTTTCCGTTTGATTTTTATGGATTAGGAAATAATACGCTTAAATCCAATGTTGAAGCGATTGAAGAAAAACGTACCATATTAGGGTTTGGTGCCGAAGAACTGGTTGCCAAAGATTTGTATGCCGGGATTGTAACCGGTGGATTTAAATATTATTACTACTCGGGAAACTATATGCAAAATATAGAATTTAAAACCGACCCTGATATTCAAGATCGCAATGGCGGCAGTAGTGTATACGTTGGCCCAAGTTTAATATATGATACCCGCAACAGCAATACCTATACCACCAAAGGCCTTTTAATTAATACTTATTTTGAAGGCATACATGGTATTTTTTATAACAACCATTATGTTGGCGGCTTATTTAATGTCGACTTCTCTGATTTCTTTTTGCTGCAAAGGCAGCTTGTTTTAGCATTTGACATTAAGGAGCAAAGCCTTGTTGGCGGCGAATCACCTTTTTACCTGATGCCACAATTGGGTAATGATGCCCTGATGCGGGGTTATTATACCGGCCGTTACCGTGATCGCAACCTTTTGGCGGGGCAAACTGAGTTACGTTATCGTATAAACGATCGTATTGGCCTTGTAGGTTTTGCAGGTACCGGCCAGGTAGCCCACAACTCTTTTTCAATAAGCCAATTTAAGCCGAATTACGGTGGTGGGTTCCGCTATTATTTTGATACCGAGAAAGGCTTGAGCATTCGTATGGATTATGGTATTGGCGAAAAGGTACAAGACGAAGCAAGGCAAAGCGGCTTTTATATAGCGTTAGGGGAAAGCTTCTAGATGTGCGGATGTGCAAATTTCAGATGTGCAGATGTTTAATTTAAAAACTCTTGTATGCAGTTAATCATTTGCATATCTGCACATCAGCATATTTGCACATCAATTAAATCTTTACTAAAAAATCTTCCTTCGATCTGCCTGTCTTAAAAAACACCAAGCCTATCCAAAACAGATCAACTGTAACTGTTACTTGCGGATGTGCTTTTATTTCGGCCCAGGCTTCTTTCATGCCTTCGCTCCAATAAATATCGTCGAAAATAAGCAGCGTATTTTCATGCACTTTGGGCAGGCACCATTCAAAATATTTCAAGGTAGCATCCTTTTGATGATTACCATCAACAAAAACAAAGTCGAGTTTATCTAAACCATTGATCACACCGGGCAGCGTATCATCAAAATTGCCAACAGTGAGATCGATATTGTTCAGTCCGGCTTTTTTAAAGGTTTCTTTGGCTATTCCGGCAGTTTCGGGGCAGCCTTCTAATGTATAAACTTTGGCTTGCGGTGCAGCCATTTGTAAATACAGGCTGGTAGTACCCAGGCAAGTGCCTAATTCAATAATACTATCGGGTTTTACATCAGCAGCCAGGCGATAAAGCAGTTGTGCCAGCTTTGGTGGTTTTAAAGCATTTTTAGCAATATCCCCTACCCTTTTTTGGCGGTTATTATTAACATGCGAGCCAGCGCCAAGGTCGGTTACTGAGATCAGACGATCATCAGCCAGCAATCCATTACGAATGTTTTCGACTTCGGTATATACTTTTTTGGCATTAAAATCGTAAATAATAGTATCAACCAGGCGGTAAACAAAAGGAGAATGGATTCCGTGCCTGTTTTTTGCCTTGAGGCGATGCAACAGGTAATCTTTAGCAAACCGTATATTAAACATGGTTGTAAAAATATACAAATTTAGTATTTTAGCAGAACCGCATGATAAATGAAACTGAAGTTAATTCATTAATACGCCTGCTGGACGACCCGGACCAGGAGATATTTAGCCATGTGCATGAGAAATTGCTGTCGTACGGCAGCGAAGCTATTGAATACCTGGAATCGGCATGGGAGCAGGCTTTTGATACTATACAACAGGAACGCATAGCTAACCTGGTTCATGAAATTCAGTTTGGAATCATCAAAAACGACCTGCGTTTATGGCTTCATGGCGGCGCTTTCGATCTATTGCAGGGCGTATTGGTCATTAACCGCTATCAGTACCCTGATCTTGATGAGCAAAAAGTAATTAACCAGATCGAAAGCATAAAGCGTGATATATGGATACAGATGATGCACGAGGCGAGCGCGCCCGAACAGATCAAACTCATAAACCACGTATTTTATAATATATATGGCTTTAGCGGCAATACCACCAATCACCAGGACCCACAGAATAGTTATTTGAACCAGGTGCTGGAAACTAAAAAGGGGAACCAAATATCACTTGCTATTATTTATTCCATTATAGCGCAAAAACTGGATATTCCGGTATACGGTGTAAACCTGCCGCAGCACTTTATTTTAGCTTATATGGACGACAGCCGGCAAAGCAGTTTTGAAGGCGGCGTACTGTTTTATATAAATGCGTTTAACAAAGGGCTTATTTTTGGCAGGCGCGATGTTGATATGTTTCTGAAACAACTCAACCTCAAATCAGACAAGCAGTTTTATGAACCATGCTCCAACACGGAAATCATAAAACGCGTACTGCGCAACCTGATAAGCGCTTATGAGCATTTAGGATCAGTAGAAAAAGTGGCAGAATTAAATGAACTGCTGGAGATATTAGGGTAAAGAGATTGGAGATTAGAGGTTAGAAACTTCGCTCTTCTTCTTTACCTCCGCAGCTAAAAAATGAGACGCAAAGTATTGCGCCCCTACAAAAAGGATAGGTTTCAATTAATCCCTAACTAAGGTCTCTTATTATTGATCTTGGCGGCTTCTATCAGTTCAGTATCTAACTGATCATCGTAATTAAAGCGATATAACACCCATTCGTTTTGCGCCCTGTAGAACATAAAGGTAAACCGCATGGGTTGGTTTTCATGCTTAACCAGGTAGCTATATAAAACCAAACTTGGCGATGAGCTTTTTTGAGCGATCAATTCCTTACCGGTATACTTACCGAACGGCCCACGCAATGAATCCAACTTCATTTTAAGAACGGTTATCTGGTAATTATTTCCAAATAACTTATTGGTGCCAAAAATGTAATCAATGGCTGAATCAGCGCTCGTTTTATATTTTTTAAAAAAGGCATCTATGTAATTCGCCGGACTTTTGATAACAGTTGATGTTTTAGTAGCAGTGCTTTTAGTGGTATCGGCTTGGGGGGTACTAGTTTTTTTAGTGCTGGTTTTTTTTGTTTTGGTTTGGGCGTTAGCCCCTAATATGCAGCTAAATATAATTACGGTTAATAAAAATGATCGGTTTAAAATCTGCTTTACCTTTAGCTGTTTCATAGACTGTAGTTTTGAAAAGCTAAAAATAGGTAAAAGCACTTTATAATTAACAGGGTTCAGAATTATTTTTAAAACGCAAAGCCTGCTATTTTGGTAGCAGGCTTTGCAGTATTAATTTATTAAGCTAATAATTACTTAGTAACGTACATTACTTCTTTAACTGCTTTTATTACTCTTTCCGGATTTGGCAGGTATTCCTGGATCAGGGTTGGAGCGTAAGGCAATGGAACGTCGCCGCCCATAATACGCAGAACCGGAGCATCAAGATAATCAAATGCATCCTTTTGTACTTTGAAAGCAACTTCAGTAGCGATAGAGCCTAATGGCCAGCTTTCTTCAACCAATACCAAACGGTTAGTTTTCTTAACTGAGTTGATCACAGTTTCGTAATCAATAGGGCGCACGGTACGTAAGTCGATCACTTCAGCATGTATGCCTTCTTTTTCAAGTTCGGCAGCAGCAGCTATAACTACTTTCATTATTTTACCAAAGCTAACTAATGTTACGTCGGTTCCTTCTTTTACTATTTTAGCTTTTCCTATTGGGATATAATAGGTTTCTTCAGGAACTTCGCCTTTATCGCCATACATTAATTCCGATTCCATGAAAATAACCGGATCAGGATCAATTATTGCTGATTTTAATAAACCTTTTGCATCAGCCGGGTTCGACGGAACTACCACCTTTAAACCAGGGCAGTTAGCATACCAGCTTTCAAAGCATTGGCTGTGTTGTGAGCTTAACATACCCGCGTTACCTGTTGGGCCACGGAATACAATAGGAACAGAGAACTGGCCACCGCTCATCGACATGATCTTGGCTGCGCCGTTGATGATCTGATCGATAGCTACTAAGGAGAAGTTAAACGTCATGAACTCAATGATAGGGCGCAGTCCGTTCATTGCTGAACCAATGCCTATACCGGCAAAACCTAATTCAGAGATGGGTGTATCAATAACGCGTTTGGCACCAAACTCGTCGAGCATACCCTGGCTTACTTTGTAGGCACCATTGTATTCGGCAACCTCTTCACCCATAAGGTATATATTTCCATCATTGCGCATTTCTTCCTGCATTGCTTCCCGAAGCGCTTCCCTGAATTGTATTTCTCTCATCGTGTTAAAAAATCTATTTTTCCGGCTGCAAATATAGGCAATGAAGTGTTAAAAACAATTAGTGCATCTTTTATAGTCAAATTATTTATTGGAAGTATTTATAAGTTTTTTACATTTAGTTATAAATCCTTATCACATGAAATTCCCGTCATTAAAAACTTTGGCCGAAAACGTCATAAATACCGTTAAACGCTTTCCTTTTGAAATATTTTTTGCGTTAATAGGTACTATTGCTGCAACTGCTAATATTGAACTTACTAATATAAATCGGATTGGTGAAAACTGGTGTATAAGGGTAATGATAATAGGCAACCTGGGCTTGTTACTTAGCTTATCATCTACTTTATATGCTGAGAGCAAAAAATTAAAGACTGATAAAAAGATCTTATTACGTTCAGTTGCTGCGCTTATTGCAATATCCTTTCTTTTTATAATCAATCCTGGCATACGTGAAGCAGATTCTGTTCGATTCTTTCTGCTAAGCCTTGCACTGCATTTGTTGGTTGCTTTTGCGGCATTTACCGGCAGCGGCCATATACAAGGTTTTTGGCAATTTAATAAAACGCTTTTTTTGCGCTTTTTAACAGCTGTATTATATGGCATAGTACTTTTTTTAGGGTTGTCTGCTGCTATTGGCGCTATGAATTACCTGTTCAATTTTAAGTTTGAAGGGGATACGTTCGTCATATTATTTACATGGATAGTAGGTATATTCAGTACCACATTCTTTTTAGCCGGAGTACCCGTCGACTTTGCTTTACTTAATGAAGATACCAGCTATCCTAAAGGCTTAAAAATATTTACCCAATATGTACTTATTCCCCTTGCCAGCGTATATGTGCTGATATTGCTGGCTTATGAAATAAAAATACTGATTGAATGGAATCTTCCCAAAGGGGCTGTATCCTATCTTATATTAAGTTATGCAGTGTTCGGCATATTGTCACTGCTACTGGTATATCCGATACGTGATCATCAGGAAAATAAATGGCTTAAAACCTACGCCCGGAGTTTCTATTTTTTATTAATCCCCTTGCTAATACTATTATTCGTTGCTGTTGGCGTAAGACTCTCAGATTATGGTATTACAGAGTTTAGATACTTTTTAATAGCACTAGCTTGCTGGCTGCTATTCATTACTTGTTATTTCCTGTTTTTTAAAAAGCAAAATATCAAAATTATCCCTATATCATTATGCATAGTTACGCTGATATCAGTTTATGGGCCGCAAAGTGCTTTTTCTGTCGCGATGTATTCGCAACGGCACATTTTGGTGGAAATAATGAAAAGGAATAATGCTTTTAAGGACGGTAAATTATTGCAGGTAAAAAAGATAAGTGATAAAGACGGCAACCGTGTAGTTACAGTACTGGATTATGTAGTAACACACCACGACCTAAACTCATTACAATCTTATATGAGTGTCAATCTTGATGCTATAAGCGATTCGCTTAGTCGTCAGAAAAGTGAATACAACAATAACTTTAAAGTAGAATCCTATGAGTTGCGCCAAAAGAAACTAACATGGATCAAAGAGTATTTAGGATTAAGTAAATATTCGGGCTACAGTAGGTATGCAGGAAAAATTGATACCGGCGAGGAATTACAAAGTTATTATTTTCACAAACAAGGTGGTATAAATAATATTAAAGGTTATAGCTATTTACTTGATGCCAAAGGTTATAATGATACCACTTCAAATGTGTTTAACGGAATAAAATTTACAGAGAAAAAATCATCATATAAAGATTATTCACTTGAGATAAATAATGAAAATGTATCTTTTGACCTATCTGCCTTGGCTAAGAAATTAATACTATTAAAAAAAGCAACTGATAAAGTAAAAAACTATACCAATGAAAATGAGTACATCGTATCAGCAGATTCGCTTATACTTATTAGTGAAACTAAACATTATACTATAGCTTTAATGGTCAATTCTATTCGCGTTAACCAGTCGGAAAAAGGTGATATTGATGTAACTTATGCAGATGCTGATTATCTGATCAAAGAAAAATAAGCAAAAAACCTCCGAAGTTTGAAAACTTCGGAGGTTTAAAATACCTTTTACTGATCCTTCTTCCGCTCGCCCTTCATTTTCGAGGCTATTTCCAATGCTTTTTCGGCATTTACTATGCCGCCTGATTTTGAAAGCGTGCTGAAATCAACCAGTTGCTTACTGCCCGGCCTATATACCATTGTACCTGTAAGTGGGGTTGCCGATTCTAATATCGCTTCCTTTAGTTGTGCTGCGGTTAGCTTTGGATAATATTCCAAAATAAGCGCGGCAACGCCTGTAACTATTGGCGACGAAAAACTTGTGCCATCGGCAGTATTAAATTCCTTGTCTGAATCTATCGAGGTAACCTTTACCCCGGGAGCAAAAATATCCACATTTTTATGCCCGTAATTACTGAAGTTGCCGGCCAGTGTAGTATCATTTAAAGCAGATGAAGCACCAACTGATATTACATTATCGGTAGCTGAACCATCTAAATAGGTATCATTTGGATATTGAGGGATCGAGTCAACATTTAAATTATCATTACCTGATGCCATTACCAGCAACACATCTTTTGATGCGGCATATTTAAACGCGGCATCAACCCAATCCTTATGCGGCGACAGCCATTTACCAAAACTCATGTTAATGATCTTGGCACCATTGTCAACTGCATAACGGATTGCGTTGGCAATATCTTTATCGTATTCATCGCCATTGGGTATGGCTTTAAGCACCATGATATGCACATTATCGGCAACACCATCAATACCATAGCCGTTATTGCGTTTGGCACCTATCAACCCGGCAACGCCTGTACCATGCGAGGCATCGCTGTATTTTAATATGTTATTGCCATAAGGTTTGCCGTCGTTTACATCCGGATCGTCACCAACAATATCTTTACGAGAGGTGAGATCGGGGTTAATATCATTGTTCAGTTTTTCAATATATTCACTCAGGTCTTTTAGTACCGATGTATTGGTAGCGCTGGCTCCCTCCTGCTGAAAAACCAAGCCCCATAAGTATTTGCTTTGAGTAAGCGTATCATTTGTACTGTGTATCTTATCCAGGTCTTTCATACTAAAAGTAGCACCCGGACCTAAGTTAAGGGTTCTTTTAATATAGCCATTGGTTACCATAAGGGCATTCATTTCGGGCTTTAACTCTTTCAGGTCAGTAGTTGATTTTTCAAAAGTTGAATCCTGCGACTTCTTCACCTTCAACCAAAAAGCATATTCCCTTTCACCACCCGCAGGTGCCGAGGCATCGTTACCATATTTAGGTTTAAGCCTGTAATAATCCCTTATTTCTTCGCTGGTTTCGTTCAGGTCGGCTTTGCCGTTCTTTCCGCCTAAGAAATTCCAACCATGCACATCATCTATATAGCCGTTATGGTCATCATCTTTTCCATTGCCTGGTATTTCTTTTGGGTTCACCCATAAAACACCTTGCAGGTCTTTTTGCAAGGTATCAACCCCGCTATCAATAATGGCAACAAGCACGGTCTTGCTTTTTTTACCTTTTATAAAGTCGTAAGCCTCATTTAAGCTGATGCCGAAATAACCATCGGCTTTTAAGTCGAGTGTATGCCAGTTTTTGGGTGGATCAGGTTGTACAGGCGGCATTGTTTGTGCCGTAGCACCCATGCCCATAAATAAAGCTGCGCATACCAAAGCGCCAAAAACATAACTCCGGAGTTTATACATATATTATTATTTGTGAGTAGGGAGTAGTGAGTGGTGAATGGTGAGTAGTGAATGGATAGTGGTGAGCTATTTTAACTCATTACTCCCGCGTACTACTCACCACTCACTTACTCACTACTCACCACCTTAATTACAGATCAAATTTAATTCCTTGTGCCAATGGCAACGCTTTTGAATAGTTAATAGTATTGGTTTGCCTGCGCATATATACTTTCCATGCGTCGGAGCCTGATTCACGGCCTCCACCAGTTTCTTTTTCGCCGCCAAATGCGCCACCTATCTCGGCACCCGAGGTACCTATGTTTACATTGGCTATTCCGCAATCAGAACCGCCCGACGATAGAAATTGTTCGGCTTCGCGTAAATTATTTGTCATGATGGATGATGATAAACCCTGCGGCACACCATTTTGCAATGCGAGGGCTTCATCCAACGTTTTATATTTCATCAGATAAAGTATAGGCGCAAACGTTTCATGCTGTACAATTTCGAAACTATTCTCTACTTCGGCTATGCATGGTTTTATGTAACAGCCGGAGATATATTTTTCACCTTCCAGCTTGCCGCCCTCAACCACAAAATTTCCGCCTTGGGCCTTACATTTTTCTATCGCATTCAAATACATATTTACTGCATCTTTATCAATCAGCGGGCCCATGTGGCTATTTTCATCCAATGGATCGCCAATACGGATCTGCCCGTAAGCTTTTACCAGTTTTTGCTTGAATTGCTCATAAACACTTTCGTGGATGATCAGCCTGCGGGTACTGGTGCAACGCTGCCCGGCTGTGCCCACAGCGCCAAACACGGCACCTACAAGCGACATCTCCAGATCAGCATTTTCGCTGATGATGATGGCATTGTTGCCACCCAATTCCAATAAACTTCTACCTAACCTGGCTCCTACTGCCGCGCCAACAGCCTTACCCATCCGGGTTGAACCGGTCGCCGAGATCAATGGCACGCGGGTGTCATTAGCCATCAGCTCGCCAATATTGCGGTCGCCGATAACTAAACAGGCCACGCCTTCTTCTATATTATGCTTTTTAAATACTGCTTGCGCTATATGCTGACAGGCAATGGCCGTTAACGGAGTTTTTTCAGATGGCTTCCAAATGCAAACATCGCCGCAAACCCAGGCCAGCATAGCATTCCAGCTCCATACAGCAACCGGGAAGTTAAACGCGGATATAATACCGACGATCCCCAGCGGATGATACTGTTCATACATCCGGTGTTCCGGTCTTTCAGAGTGCATGGTTAAACCATATAACTGACGGCTAAGGCCAACGGCAAAATCAGCAATGTCAATCATTTCCTGCACTTCACCATAGCCTTCCTGAAGGCTTTTACCCATCTCATACGATACCAATGCACCCAGTTGCTGCTTATTAGCGCGCAAGGCATCACCTATCTCTCGAACAATTTCTCCACGCTTGGGCGCAGGCACCGTGCGCCATGTTTTAAATGCTTTGGCAGCCTGCTCAACAACCTGGTTATAATCGCTTTCGGCAGCTATTTTTACTGATGCTATCTTTTTCCCGTCAACCGGCGAAACTATATCTTTTACTGCAGCATTGGGGCTGCTTGCCCAATGATTACCTGTACTAAACGCCTCATTAATGTCGTTTATATGTAAATGATTAAGAATATTTGTTATATCGATGCTCATAATGCGTACTTTTGTCAAAGGTAAAAATCTTTAAGGCAATTTATTATCAACTCATCCATTGCCACAAATTGGTTTACATTTATTATCAGCTAGTTGTATTAAACACTTGTTGAAAATGTTTGAATGTTGAAAACTAAATTCCCTTTTAAGTGCTTTATAATTGTAATTTAAACTCGGTTAAGCAATTTTAGCGACTAAATATTGGCTTAATCGGAACGTGTTCTGCAAACCTAAATGAATGGAAGAAGAATTTGAATTTGGTTTTACCGAAGATCCAAAGTTCTCGGTAGAACGGTACGAAGAAATGATTCGCAATCAAGACCAGTACTTTTTTGATGCCCAGGCGTTTGAGAACATTATCGACTACTACATCGAGAAAAATGATCCTGCCAAAGCTCTGCAAGTATCTGAGTATGCGCGAAACCAACACCCCTTTGCCGCTGTATTTTTAATTAAACAGGCCCAACTGCTGGTAGTTACTAACCGTGCTTCTGAAGCTTTTGCCGCTTTAGATAAAGCTGCTATGCTCGAAGCTTCGGATGCGGATATTTATATCATCCGCGGCAACCTGTATGAAAGTATGGAACGCTTTGATGAGGCATTGGAAAACTATGAAAAGGCCCTTGGTTTGGCCGAAGAAACTGACGATATATTGCTGCATATAGCCTACGTACATCAAAACACGGGCGACTATAATACAGCAATTGACTACCTGAAACTGTGCCTTAAACAGAATATGGAAAACCAGGACGCTTTATACGAGCTGGCTTTCTGCTATGATGTGATGGACAATCAGGAGGAAAGCGTTCAGTTTTATCAGCAATATATTGACAACGAACCTTACAGCTATGCTGCATGGTATAACTTAGGTAACGCCTACACTAAACTAAGCTTGTTTGAAAAAGCTATTGACGCTTATGATTATGCTATATTAATTAAGGACAACTTTGCATCGGCCTACTTTAACAAAGGCAATGCGTTGGTTAATCTTGAAAAATATGCGGAGGCTATAGAAGTTTACCGACATACCTTTGAGTACGAGCAACCCAATGCCGATACCTACTGCGCCATTGGCGAATGCTATGAAAAGCTGGAGCAGATGGACGATGCGCGGGCATTCTACAAAAAATCAGTTAAAATGGATTCTAAACTGGGCGATGCCTGGTTTGGTATTGGCGTAACGCTTGATTTTGAGGAACGTTATTTTGAGGCCCTTCACTTTTACAAAAAAGCGCTCGACCTGGATATTGCCAATGCAGATTACTGGTTTGCCATAGCCGATGCTGAATATAAATTGGGCCATATGACCGAGGCTGAACAAGCCTACGAAAAAGTGGTTGAGCTAAACCCGATCGATATAGATGCATGGTTGGATTACTCCTCTATTTTGTATGAGCAAACCCGCCTGGTTGATGCTATTGAGGTAATATCGCAGGCTATAAAGAACAACCCCGAGGCAGCAGAACTTTACTATCGTATGGTAGCCTACCTGTTTGCCAAAGGTGATTATAATGAAGCACTCAATCATCTTGAACTGGCCTTAACCTCAGATCCTGAGAAACATTATATCCTGTTTGATTATCTGCCACAGTTACAAAAAAACAAAGTGATCGTGGATATTATTAACAGGTATACTAAATAATGAGTGATTTAGTTATTGAGCAAATTAGTGAGTTAACGTAAAAGTTATATTACATCTGCTCAATCACCAATCAACTTTACCAACAAAAAACTTACACATTAAAAAACCAAATCCTATTATACGTTTTGGTTTTTTTTATGAACTTTACCGCCGTATAATTATAGCCGCTCAGTATAGCGTTAGAATGGCTATTTACCCTAATTGTATCGTATTTTATGAATTATCAGATCAATAATCTTCCTGAACGTGTAGCAAAGCCCCGCAATAGCGGAATTACAATGGTAATGGATAAGGGCTTAAGTTTAAGGCAGGCTGAAGATTTTATTGAAGTTGCAGGTGTGCATACCGACATTGTTAAACTGGGATGGGCTACATCATTTGTAACCCCTAAGCTTGATGAAAAATTAAACATTTATCGCGAAGCGGGCTTGCCTGTGTATTTTGGCGGCACCTTGTTCGAAGCTTTTATTGTTCGTAACCAGTTCGACGACTATTGCCGCATATTGGATAAGTACAAAATGCAGCATGTTGAAGTATCAGATGGTTCCATAACTATTGAGCACGATATAAAATGTGAGTATATTCGCAAATTGAGCGAGAACTTTACCGTAATATCTGAAGTAGGCTCAAAGGATGTGCAAAAGATATTTGCCCCCTATAAATGGATCAAACTGATGCAAGCCGAGATTGAGGCTGGTTCATGGAAAGTTATTGCAGAGGCTCGTGAAAGCGGCAATGTGGGCATCTACCGTGATTCAGGAGAGGTTAGGCAGGGTTTGGTTGATGAAATATTGACCCAGATACCCGAAGAAACCATTATTTGGGAAGCCCCGCAAAAAGCGCAGCAGGTATGGTTCATCAAACTGATTGGTGCCAATGTTAGCTTAGGCAATATCGCTCCTGCTGATGTTATCCCACTTGAAACATTGCGTTTAGGGATAAGAAGCGATACATTTGATCATTTTTTAGGATTGTAGGGGAGGCATGCTGATGCACTCGAAACATGACAGCCTTAGTTAAAGATTTATCATATTTTAAAGCAAAAACCCTAAACCCCTTGTTTATTTAAATTTACAGCATGAAAAAATACGGGTTAATAGGTTATCCGCTTTCACACTCTTTTTCAAAAAAATACTTTACCGAGAAGTTTGAAAAGCTGAAACTAACCGGGGTACAATACGATGTTTACCCGCTTGAACATATTAAAGATCTGCAGGATCTGCTGGATGTTCATCCTGATATTTGCGGCCTTAATGTTACTATTCCGCATAAAATAAGTGTAATTAAATACCTTGACTGGATCGAGCCTGATGCCAGGCATGCCGGTGCGGTAAATTGCATCCGGGTAACTGCTGAAAGCCCGGTGATGGCAGCCTTTTTGGGCGAGGTTGGTGTAAACGGTCATGATTTCAGGTTAGAGGGCTTTAACACCGATATTCACGGCTTCGAAACATCATTACGCCCATTATTGAAAGACCCCAACGATGAGGCTTTAGTTTTAGGTGATGGCGGTGCAGCAAAAGCAGTTAAATGTGCGCTTGATAATCTTGGTATAGATTTTAAAGTAGTTACGCGCAAACCACATCCGGGTAATATTTTGTTTAAAGACCTGCAACCTCATCATATTAAAAGTCATCGCATAATTATAAATACTACGCCGTTGGGTACATTCCCCAATGTTGATGAATGCCCGCCAATCCCGTATGAGGATATTACTTCAGACCATTTATTGTACGACCTGATCTATAATCCCGAAAAAACATTGTTTTTGAAAAAGGGTGAGGAAAATGGTGCAACCATTAAAAATGGTTATGAAATGCTGGTACTACAGGCCGAAAAATCGTGGGAGATATGGAATTCAAAAGAATTGCAGATATGAGGATATACGCCGTAGTGTTTATTGCTTTATTTTTCGCCGCCTGCAATGGCAATCATGATTATTCGCCTAAGCCAAGAGGATATTACAGGATAGTTTTCCCAAAAAAAGAATACCAGAAGTATGATGCGGGATGCCCGTTTACCTTTATGTATCCTAAATATGCGGTTATTGAGCCTGATAAATCGGTTGACGCAAAGCCATGCTGGTTAAACATGCAGTTTCCACAGTTTAATGGCACGCTGCATTTAAGTTATCAGCCCATTACTTCAAAAAAAGAATATGATGAGCTGATCGAGGATGCACGCACTTTTGCATTTAAACATACTGTTAAAGCTACATCTATTGACCAGGGGCTGATCCGCATACCGGAGCGTAATCTATACGGTATCTATTATACTATTGATGGAAATGCCGCTTCATCGGCACAATTCTTTCTGACGGATAGTGTGCATAACTACATCCGCGGAGCATTATATTTCAACACCGAGCCCCGACTTGATTCCATCCAGCCTGTACTTGACTTTGTAAAGAAGGATGTGAATATGATGATCAAAACATTTAGGTGGAAGTCGAAGTGATTTCGAATTTCGAATGTTCAATTTCGAATTTCTTTTTACGTAGAAACGCAATACTTTTCGTCTCTGATTGGGTTCACAAAGACGCAAAGTATTGCGTTTCTACATTCTTTTGATATTAACTATTAAACACTTCCAACGCCTTCTCAATCCTGTTAATAGTTTCATTCCTGCCCAGTAAAGCGGCAATATCAAACACATGCGGGCCGAATTTACCGCCTACCAGCATTATACGGAATGGCAGCATTACATCGCCTGCTTTTAAACCTTTTTCTTCCATTAAGGCTTTGAAATCATTTTCCAATTCTGCGCCTTCCCACGTTTGCATAGCTGAATATTTGTTTATCAGCACATTAAAAAAATCGGTTTTGGCATCGCTCCATTTAGGTTTAACCGAGTTGATGTCGTATTCTTTTGGTATCTCAAAAAAGTACACTGCCTGCTGATAAAAATCAGTTAACAACGCACATCTTTCTTTAACTGCATCTATCACCTTTAAAAGGTAAGTATCGTCAGCTACTATTATCCCTTTATCAGCTAATACCGCCTTAACTTCATCCTTTATCCGTTCTGCATCAACCTTTTTTATCCATTCGGCGTTATACCATTTTGCTTTTTCAAAATCGAATTTAGCACCCCCTTTACTAACCCTGTCGATAGAGAATTTTTCTACTAGTTCATCAAGTGTAAATATTTCATTGTCGGTACCATCGTTCCAGCCCAACATAGCCAGCAGGTTCAAAAATGCTTCGGGTAAAAAGCCAAGTTCCCTGAAACCGGGTGTAAGTTCACCGGTTTTGGCATCAAACCAATTCATGGCATAAACCGGGAAACCTAAACGCGCGCCATCGCGCTTGCTTAGTTTACCGTGGCCATCAGGTTTTAATATCAATGGCAAATGCGCCCATTTCGGCATATCAGCTTTCCAGCCTAAATACTCCCACAACAACAAATGTACAGGAGCAGATGGCAACCATTCTTCGCCGCGGAAAGCATGCGAAATTTTCATCAGGTAATCATCAACCACCACCGCTAAATGGTAGGTAGGCATACCGTCAGCTTTTAACAAAACCTTATCATCAACCTGGTTTGTTTCAAAGCTTACATTGCCCCGGATCATATCATTAAAACTGATGGTTTCATCCTCAGGCATTTTAATGCGGATCACATGCGGTTCGCCGGCATCCAGCAGCTGATCAACCTCATGCTGCGATAACGATAATGAGTTGCGCAAGCTATCGCGATAAAAATGCCCGTATTGAAAGTTAGGGATCTCTTTGCGATTCTTTTCTAATTCCTCAGTGGTGTCAAAGGCATAGTAAGCATGGCCTTCGCGCACCAGTTTTTCGGCGTATTCGCGGTATATAGACTTACGCTCGCTTTGTCGGTACGGCGCGTAGTGGCCCCCAACAACCGGGCTTTCATCAGGGATCAATCCGCACCAGTTCAAACAATCTAATATATAAGCTTCAGCGCCGTCAACATAACGGTTCTGATCGGTATCTTCTATCCTTAAAATAAAATCGCCTTTGTGCTTTTTAGCGAAAAGATAATTGAATAATACGGTGCGTACACCACCTAAATGTAAACCGCCTGTAGGACTTGGCGCAAAACGAACTCTAACTTTTTTATCTGACATTATGCGCCAAAGATACAAAGCCAGCCCACAATCTCAGTCTAATATCGAATTTCGAATTTTCAATTTCGGATTTATGACGAATAATTAACATTCATGATAAACGTTTGAGCTACTATATTTATGACTAATTAAATCCGAAATCGAAAATTCGAAATTCGAAATCAAAAGATTTACTTAATTTGGCCTAATTCTATGAATCCATATCAACAGAAAAAACGCTGGAAATATATACTGATCGGTTTTGCAATAATTATTGCCAGCGGCTCTTTGCTATATACTCATAACCTGGTAAAAAACATCTCCAAATCGGAGCGTACGCGTGCGCAGATCTGGGCCATGAGCATGAGGCAAATGACTACATCTGATGATAATGACTTTTTACAGTATGTTGTTGCTGTACGCGATAGCACATTGGTGCCGGCAATTGTGGTTGATGAAAAGGGCGATATCAAATATACCCGCGGGTTGGATTCAACTAAAACCAACATTAACATACCTGGGAGCAACAAGGTTAAAGGCGCGCCTAAATATGATCCGGCTTATTTTCAGCACGAGCTGGCCTATATGAAAAAGCAGCACGACCCGATAGAGCTTACCATGTTAAATACCCGGTACCTTGTCTATTATAAAGATTCGCCATTATTGCAGGAACTCAGGATCTTCCCGTATATCCAGCTTTCGGTTATCGCTATATTTTTACTGGTAGCATATACCGCTTTTAATACCTCGCGCAAATCGGAGCAGAACCAGGTTTGGGTTGGCTTAGCTAAAGAAACTGCTCACCAGTTAGGCACGCCGATTTCCTCACTAATGGCATGGCTGGAGCTGATCAAAGAAAAATTCAAGGCCGAAAAAGATCCGCTCATGGCCGAGATGGAGAATGATATTAAACGATTAGAAATTATTGCCGACCGTTTCTCGAAAATTGGATCGAAACCAAAGTTGGAAGACCATTCTGTTTATTATGTGATCAAGGATTTTGTAGATTACTTTAGCGTAAGGGTTAGCAACAACATCAGCTTTGAAATAACCGGTAATCCCTATTTAAAAGCCGGATTAAATGTACCCTTGTTTGATTGGGTGTTGGAAAATCTGCTTAAAAATGCTGTAAATGCTATTGAAGGCCGTGGTAAAATAAAAGTAGAGATCAACCAAAACAAAGCAAAAAGGAACCAGATATTGATAGATATTACTGATACCGGCAAAGGCATACCACGATCAAAGTTTGATACTGTATTTCAGCCGGGCTACACTACCCGCAAAAGAGGCTGGGGATTGGGGCTTTCGCTGACACGCCGTATTGTGAAAAACTACCATAACGGACAGGTTTTTGTGCGCGATTCGGAATTGACAAAGGGCACAACTTTTAGAATAGTATTAAGGAAAACGAATGAAGATAAACAAACCACAGCCAAGTGAATATGCGCCATACGCGGCAGGCTATGTAAATGCTGTTCCTGAAGGATCAGTACTTAAAATATTGGAGCAACTTAAGGATAGCTCTTATAATTTTTTTTCAGGCTTGACTGATGAGCAAGCTGATTATGCTTATGCCGAAGGCAAATGGACATTGAAACAAGTGCTGGGCCACATGATAGATACCGAAAGAGTATTTGCATTCAGGGCACTTTGCTTTTCGCGCGGAGAACAACAACATTTCCCGGGTTTCGACCAGGATGATTATGTTCGAAATTCAACTTTCGATACCCGTAGCATACAGGATCTGGCACATGAGTTTAAAACAGTACGTGAATCAAGCTTGTTTCTTTATCGCTCACTAACTGAGGAACAAAGTTTATTAAAAGGTACAGCCAGCAATTACCCCACATCAGTAAGGGCATTGGTTTATATGACAGCGGGCCACGAGCTGTATCATTTAGATTTGATAAAAGAAAGATATATTGTAGAGTTATAAGTTGAAGGTTAAAAGTTGAAAGTTTTGGGAGACGGGTATCCTAACTTTCAACTTTTAACCTTCAACTTTCAACTAATCTTTAAGGTGCTTATCATTGTCTTTCTTCTCAATCAGGAATGATATAAATAAGCCAATACCGCCGAATACTGCTATCAGGCCAAAGTACATTGCCGGGTTATCATAGTCATGAAATATAGAGCGGTCTAAAATATAGGCCAGGCATAAGCCTAAACCAGCACCTAGTAGTAGTAATCCCCATTTTAAATTTTGATATGGCGCTGACCTTGGTTTATAACTGCGGGGGTCCATTCCGCGTTCTATCATTGCCATTCTTTCGCGTTTGTATAAGTATACAATACCAAATATCATTGCAAACATTGCAATCGGAACCAGGATTGGTATTAACACGCCTAATTGTTCAGAGTCCATAATATATAATTTTTTAAAAGTTAATAAAAGTTTTCAATTCAACCACCATATTGGTGTATTTGTAAGCTATGACTACACTGTTTAAAAGCAGGTTACACCTTATTTTAAAAAAGTTGGCATATAGCAGTTTGCAGTTTAACAACATGTACATATTATTGCATATTATGTACTGCAACTAATAACACGCTAACTGCGCTCAGCCCATTGTAAACCGGCAAGTGCTAACTGAGAAAAAACTATCTTTACATAAGTGTAACCTAATTCGCGGCGTTGCGTCATACACCATAACAATGCAAAGCAAGTTTTCGGATATAGAACTAATAGAACAAACCCTGGCAGGAAACCAATCGGCCTATGCTGATCTGATTAAACGGCATCAGCGGTTTGTATTTACCCTGGCTTTGCGGTTTGCCAAAACCAGGGAAGATGCCGAAGAAATTGCCCAGGATTGTTTTATAAAAGCATACCGGTCGCTCAACTCATTTCAGCGCCAATCCAAATTTACAACATGGCTGTACAGCATTGTTTACACTACCGCCATGACGGCTTTGCGCAAAAAAAGAGTTGACACCGATTCGATTGACGATGAGAATACTTATATTCAGATTGAAAATCAAATGGGCGGGTATGATGTTAATAATGTCGAGAATAAATCAAGGTCGTATTACCTGAACCAGGCCATTGCACAACTTTTGCCTGATGATGCAACTATTATTACCTTGTTTTATAACGGCGAACAATCATTAGAAGAAATTGGCCAAACCATGGGCATCGAGCCTAATACAGTGAAGGTTAAACTATTCAGGGCGCGCCAGCGTTTAAAAGAAAAGCTGGAGCGCAATTTAAAACAAGAGGTTAACGAATTGATATGAACACGATAGAAGAAAAACTCTGGAATTATATTGATGGCTCCTGCAATGCAGAAGACCAGCAGGCAATTGCTTTGTTGATTGAGCAGGATGAAGTGTATCGGAACAAATACAATGAATTGCTGCAGCTTAACGCCGAATTTGCCGCAATTGACCTTGATGAACCGCCAATGGCCTTTACCTATAATGTAATGGAAACCATCCGCGCGGAGCATGCCAGCAAACCCTTAAAGGCTGCGATTGATAAGCGCATTATACGGGGCATAGGGTTTTTCTTTGTTTTTACCATCAGTGTTATATTGATCTATGCTTTGGCAAGTATTCATTGGTCGGCAGGAGTTGCAGGCGCTCATGGTGCAGATAAATCAGTATTGCCTGATCTTAAACATCTGCTATCGGGCCCGATCATGAATGGCTTCCTGTTTTTGGATGTGGTATTGGGGCTGTATTTATTGGATGGCTATTTGCGTAAAAAAGGTTTGTCAAAAACAGACGAAAGTGTGCAAACCAGTGGACAACAAAAAACACAATAGTGCTCATATTGACCTATTTGGGGTATATATTGCGGTCAGGATTACTCAATTATTCACACAATTTCCTTTATTTTAATATTAACGAGCAAAAAGATTAGCGTACAAAGCTTTTGGTATAATAATTGTATTATAATATATGAACTGGCATCCTTGCCAGTTTAATTGTGATAAGGTTTAGGTTGAAAGTCTCCCGACGCAAGGTTGGGAGGCTTTTTATTTTTTATAGGGATTATTTATATCTTTAGAATAACAATTATAACCTAATCACTAAAACAATGACTCCAAGATCATTCTGGTCAATCCTGATAAAAATATTAGGCATTTATATTATATTAGAATCAATAATATCGGTACCATTATTTATAATTAATGCTTATTCATTTTATAAGCAATCTTATTGGCCTGGTAACAATAGCAATGCTGCGTTAGTTGAGATAGCACTTTTTATAATAATAATTATTGTTTATGGCTTTATAGTATGGTATTGCTTGTTTAAAACTGATTGGATAATTGATAAATTAAAACTTGACCAGGCCTTTGAGGATACTCGGTTTGAGTTTAATATACACCGGTCAACAATTTTGAAAATAGCAATAATGGTAATCGGCGGATTATTGCTGATTGATAGCTTTCCAATGCTGTGCAGAAATATCTTTAGCTATTACCAGAGCGATAATAGATTTATAACGTTCAAACAAAACCCCAGTTCTGGTTATGTAATAATGTATTTTTTTAAAACAATGATCGGCTACTTTATGCTCACTTGCAGCCGGATGATCGTTAATTATATTGAGTTGAAAAGGAAAGACCGGGTTGCAGATCGTAGCGAAGATAGACTCACCTAAATCCACTATACCAATACAACATTTGAAAAGGCAGTCAGCAATTTTTCAAATCAAATTCCCTCCCTTGGGAGGGGTGCAGTTTGACTGCGCGCAAAGGCAGGGAGGGGTCTATTCTGCTATGCATGTTCGCTAAACCCCTCCCTGCCCCTCCCAAGGGAGGGAATCACACGCGGGCCAATGCTTAATCTGGCAAATTATAGGCTATACCCTTTGGAGAGGGGTTGGGGTGAGGCGGGATTTTCAAATATTACTGTAACAATTGTTCAATTTCATAATCAAAGAAACAATCAATCTCATTCATAAACCTCTAAACTTTTATTGACATGAAAAAGCTGGTTTACATTGCTGCTTTGTTACTGCTGTGTACTACTTTACAAACCTATGCGCAACCACACATCCCCGGTGCAAGTACTACACAAACTATTTCGCAGGATTTTGGCCTCGGAAAGATCATCATTACCTATTCCCGGCCTAATGTTAAAGGTCGCACAATATTTGGCGGATTGCAGCCATATGGCGAAGTATGGCGCACGGGTGCCAATGCCGCTACCATAATTAAGTTCACCGAAAATGTAATAATTGAAGGTAACAAAGTACCCGCCGGAGAATATACTTTATTCACCATTCCCGGACCCGATGAGTGGACGATCATCCTGAACAAAACAGTACACCAATGGGGTGCCTACAGCTACAAACAAGCAGACGACCTTTTACGCTTTAAAGTAAAACCCATGGCAATAAACGAAAGCATTGAAACCTTCGCCATGCAATTTGCCAATTTAACTACAAAGGCGGCTGATCTGCATTTAATGTGGGATAAAACTGTGGTACCCATCCATTTTGACACCGATGATGATGCGCAAATAATGGCTAACATTGATACTTTAATGAGCGGTACTAAAAAACCATATTTTGATGTGTTGCAATATTATTATGAAAATAATAAGGATATGAAAAAGGCTTTGGCCTGGGCTATTGAAGCTGAAGCAACTGACCCAAAAGCCCCTTATTATGTGGTTTGGGAAGCACGTATCCGTTTAAAAATGGGTGATAAGCAAGGTGCTATTAAAGCAGCAGAACATGGCATCCAACTGGCAAAAGATCAAAATGATGATGAATATGTTCGGCTGAATCAAATGGTGATTGATAAAGCAAAAGGTTAAAAAAACAGGCATATAGGAGTAGAATCTGATGTGCCTGATCTTAGGAGCTGTCTAAAATTATCTATTGTGGGATTATGCGGTATTTTCGGCTAAAGCCAGTAATTCATAACTATATCCCGTTGACTGAAGTCAACGGCAATGATTTTTTGCAGATAGTAAATTTCTCAATCTTTTTTAAACAGCTTCTTACTTAAATATTATAAAAAATCAATCACCACATCATCCCTAATCGGGTGGCCTGTACAGGTTAGTACCCAGCCTTGCGACAAGTCGAGATCGGTAAGCACATCATTTTTCACCATCTCCACACCACCACTTTTGCATAATGCTGTACAGGCGGAGCAAATACCATTACGACAACTGTAAGGTAATTGAATACCATTTTGCAAAGCTGCCTGTAAAATAGATTGATTTTCGCCAACTACCAGGTCATAGCTTTCATTTTTAAAATTGATCCTGATCTTTTGGGGAGGAAAATTAACAGTACTATAGGTCACGCTCACTGTTTCCAGTACAAAATTCTCTTTGCGTATTTGGGCTGGTTCAATACCCATATATAGCAAGGTGAGCCGTATCATACGCATATAAGTAAATGGCCCGCATAAGTAAAATTCGGCATCAGCTAAAGCAGATTGGGCAGTTTGCTTAACCAATTGTTCAACCTTGATATTGTTTAGCCGATTAGCTTCGGCACTTAATAGGTTGATGATAATTAACCTGCCGGGATGATCGGTTGCCAGTGCATTCAGTTCGTTAACAAATAAAATAGAAGCTGCATCGCGACTGCTGTATATCAGCGTAAATTTACTTTTACCCGGCCGACTTAACGCATATTTAAGCTGCGAAAATATCGGTGTGATACCGCTGCCAGCTGCAAAAAGCAGGATATTCTTTTCATCCTGAGATGCTGTTAAAGTAAATTTTCCGGCTGGTGCTTCGGCTTTCAGAATATCGCCTGCCTTAATTTTGGTTAGTAAAAAGCGTGAGATCTCCCCGTTCGCAATTCGTTTAACGGTAATAGCTAATAATTCCTCATCGGGCGATGAGCTTAATGAATATGATCTGCGGATCTCTTCGTTATGGTGGTCAAATATCAGCGTAATAAATTGTCCGGCTTTATAAGCTATCTTTTTGCCGCTTGCTTCGCTAAACAAAAAAGTAGCTGTATCGGGTAGTTCCCATTTTATTGCCTCAACTTTTAACTGAAGCATATTTAAGCCCTCAATATAATTTTACCAAACTGCGATGAGTTCTCCATTTTCTTAACTGCCCTATCCGCATCAGCCAAAGGAAAAACTTCATCAATCACAGGAACAATATTGTGTTCATTTACCAGTTTAAGCATTGCCGTAAAATCATCAGGACTACCCATCATAGTACCTATGATCTGCAATTGCCGCCAAAATATTTTACGCCCGTTCAGCGGTGGAATATTACCGGCTGTACCACCAAATACAACTATCCGCCCACCCGGGTTGCATAAATCAGGTAATTTGGCAAAGCAATCGCCCAAAGCACTATCGATAATAACATCAAAACCTCCGGCCAGTTGCAATAACTGTTCGGCCCAATCCTGCGCTTTGTAATTTACACCTGCTGATGCGCCCAGTTGTCTTGCCCGCTCAATTTTATCGCCCGATCCTGATGTTACAAATACCTGGCAGCCTGCTGCTATTGCTAATTGCAAAGCAAACACTCCCGTTCCGCCGCCTACGCCGGTTACTAATACTCTATTGCCTTTTCTGGCTTTACCCTTAGTAAATAAAGCACGATAAGTAGTTAAAGCTGCCAATGGAATAGCTGCCGCCTGCTCCCAGGTTAAATGGACAGGTTTAGGATGTAGTTGCTGCGCCTGCACTTTCACATATTCGGCAAAAGTACCATCGGCAGGTAAGCCTAAAATTTTAAAATCATCACATTGAAAATCCGGGTTATTACCCCAATTATAACCGGGATTAATAATAACCTCCTTACCTATCCAATGTTTATCGGCATGGCTCCCAACTTCGGTTACAATACCTGCCCCATCAGAGCCTAATATGGTTGGATATTTTATACCTGCATATTTGCCAATCGTTATCCAATAATCACGACGATTAAGTGCAGCGGCTTTTATCTGCACCAAAGCATCGCCGGGGCCTAAAGTGGGCTTGTCAACTTCTTTAAATGCAAGGGGCTTATCAGCAGCTTCAAGAACTATGGCTTTCATAATTATTTCGGAGTTCGGATGTCTAATTTCGGATTTATATAAAAAATCCACCAATACAAAAACGGCAGAGTTATACAACCTGCCGTTTCTGCTTAATATTTATTCCCCCTTCAGGGGGTTAGGGGGTTAAACCGCTTTAGCGTACAATTCAGAAACGTGATTCCAGTTGATCACATTCCATATTGCTGCTAAATAATCAGGGCGACGGTTTTGATATTTCAGGTAATAAGCATGTTCCCAAACGTCAATACCCAAAACAGGTGTGCCTTTTACTTCGGCAATATCCATTAAAGGGTTATCCTGGTTAGGAGTTGAACATATCGCCAATTTTTTATCAGGCGTAACAATAAGCCATGCCCAACCTGATCCGAAACGGGTTGCACCAGCTTCAGAAATCTTGGTTTTAAATTCATCAAATGAACCGAAAGTGCTTTTAATAGCATCAGCTAAAGGGCCTGTAGGCTCGCCGCCGCCATTTGGCGAAAGCAATGTCCAGAACATAGTGTGGTTGTAATGACCACCACCATTGTTACGCACTGCAGGCGGAAACTTTGAAATGTTGGTGATAATTTCTTCAATGCTGCTATTAGCCTCAGGTTTACCTTCCAGTGCTTTGTTTAAGTTTGTAACATAAGCCTGGTGGTGTTTGCCATGGTGAATTTCCATGGTCAATTTATCGATATGCGGTTCCAATGCATCGGTAGCGTAAGGTAACGCCGGTAGTGTAAATGCCATAATATAAGTTTTTAAGTTTTGAAAGATAGTATGGAACAAATATAAGGTTTGAAATATATTTTTTGTTCTAAATAAATGTCATGTTTTTTGGTCAGTGGTCATTGGTCAATAGTCATTGGGTATTAATTATTGCCATCAAGTGATAAACTTTTTTTATCTAATGACTATTGACCAATCTACCTTTGATTTTATCTAATGACCACTGACGACTGACCAATGACCAACCTATCTCTTACTATTAAAAAACTCCCGCACCAACTCGGCGCATTCATTTTCTTTTATGCCGCCGGTGATGATGGTTTTGGGATGAGTTATTTTTTGATTCAATCTTCCGAAACCCAACTTAACATCATACGCGCCAAAAACAATTTTACCTATCTGAAACCAGTACGATGCTCCTGCACACATTACACAGGGCTCCATGGTTACATATAGGGTACATTCCTTTAAATACTTACCACCCATAAAGTTGGCAGCAGCAGTAAGCGCCTGCATTTCGGCATGTGCCGATACATCATTTAAACGTTGAGTTAAGTTATGCCCCCGGCCTATGATCTGCCCTTTGCACACTACAACCGCGCCAATAGGTATTTCTTTATCGGCTAAAGCAAGTCGCGCTTCTTTCAGCGCCTCATTCATATAAAATTCGTCAGGCGAAATTGCCGGCGGTTCATCACTAAAATTAATATATCTCATTTACGTTTCTTCTTCGGCTTAAAAGTCCTTCTCAGGTGCCTTTCTGTTGCTGCGGCAGTAAATGCGCCAATACCCAATGCCCCGCCAAATAATATAAAATAACTGATCATCTGCCTTATATCACTATCACTTGTAAGTAACCGGGTTAGCATATATATAATATAGCCCAGCAACAGTACTACTATCCCGGCCTTTATCATAAAGGTTGATGAGTAATTATTAGCCTCATCCCAGGTTTGCTGGCTAACTCTCGATGCCGCTGAACGGTAACCATACCAGGTATTAATGTTTTTAGGCGGCAGGTATTTTTGCAATAAGCCTATGATAATAAAAAGCAGGCCTATCATGTACGGGCCTTTCAATAGCGCTATGTAATCCATATATAATTTATATTAGTTTGCTGCCATTTGGCACAGGTTTATCAATAGTTGTTAAAACAATGTCGCCATTTTCATCGGCCATTCCTGTCACCAAAAATTCCGACATAAATGTAGCTATCTGTTTTTTAGGAAAGTTAATCACACCCATAATTTGCCTGCCCACCAGTTCTTCCTTTGCATAATGTTTAGTGATCTGCGCGCTCGACCATTTAATGCCGAAAGGGCCAAAATCAACCTTAATTTTATAAGCTGGCTTCCGCGCTTCCGGAAAATCCATCACTTCTAATATAGTACCTGCGCGTAATTCTACTTTTTCAAAATCATGCCATGTGATGGTTTCCATACTACAAATGTAAAAAAAAAGTCTCTCCGCTAGCCAGCGGATGGGATTTAGAGGGGGCTTGTATTATCTTTACATCAATGGAAACATCCCCTGTTCAAACTCATCGTAAGATCATTCATATTGATATGGATGCATTTTATGCATCGGTTGAGCAGCGCGATAACCCGGAGTATCGTGGCATTCCACTTGTGGTAGGTGGTTCACCCGAAGGTCGTGGCGGGGTAGTAGCTACGGCAAGTTATGAAGCGCGCAAGTTCGGCATACGTTCGGCAATGTCATCGAAACAAGCTTTACAGCTTTGTCCGCATGCTTTGTTTGTGCGCCCCCGCTTTGCGGCTTATAAAGAGGCTTCTCAAAAAATACGCGAAATATTTAGTCGCTATACTGATCTGATCGAACCGCTCTCATTAGATGAAGCTTATCTTGATGTTACTAATGATAAACTAAATATTGGCTCTGCAATTGAGATCGCGAAGCAAATAAAACAAGCCATAAAAGATGAGTTGCAGTTAACCGCTTCGGCGGGAGTATCCATCAATAAATTCGTAGCTAAAATCGCATCAGATATTAATAAACCGGATGGCCTAACTTTTATCGGTCCTTCATCAATTGAAGCTTTTATGGAAAAGCTGGCTGTCGAAAAGTTTCATGGCGTAGGAAAGGTTACTGCCGAAAAAATGAAAAAGATGGGCTTGCATACCGGTGCTGATCTTAAACAATTAGCCGAAGATGAATTGGTAAAGCACTTTGGTAAAGCAGGCCGTTTTTATTACCGGATAGTAAGAGGCGATGACCAGCGCGAAGTACAACCACACCGTGAAACCAAATCATTAGCCGCCGAGGATACTTTTGCCTATGACCTTACCACAATTGAAGAAATGGAGGGCGAACTGGATAAGATAGCCAAAACCGTATGCGAGCGTTTACAGAAATATAATTTAAAAGGCCGTACCATTACTCTTAAAATAAAATACAGCGATTTTAAACAGATCACCCGCAATAAGTCATTTACTTCGACTTTGGATGATATGGAAAGCATTTGTCGTACAGCTAAAGAATTGCTGGCAACAACTAATCCTGAAGATAAAAGAATACGATTGCTGGGTATCTCTATCTCAAATTTTGGCGAGATTGAACCCAAACAAAAAATGGAGAAATCAACCGACCAATTGAAACTGTTTGATTTTTAACGTACAGAGAATGTTATTTTACTTATTAAAATATTTTAAAAAGTTCTTGTACTTATAGAATTAATTTAGTTAAGTTTGTTTTAAAATATGATTAAAGGAAAAACAAAGAACATTAAAGCAGTTGGTTACTCCGGTAACGGTGCCACTGTTATGGTGGGATTCACAATAATAGGTTGATTAGGTTGCTTAAATCCCCGCTTCGGCGGGGGTTTTTTGTATACAGCCTGTTTTAAGATTTTATAAGCATACAATACAGAATACCAATACAGAGAAACTATGGCCCGATTAAATTTATTGGAAGAGACACGGTATGAGAAACTGCCGGTTAGTGTGTACAAAAGCCAGCAGGTGGCTTCCCTGGCGGTAGCAGGGCGGATCGCTGCTTTGATCCGTAAGAAAAGTGCAGCCGGCGAAAAAGCCGTGCTTGGCCTGGCTACCGGGGTTACCCCCATCGGGGTGTATAACGAGCTGGCGCGCCTGCATAGGGACGAAGGTTTGAGCTTTGCGAATGTCATCACCTTTAACCTGGATGAATATTATCCCATGAAGCCTGATGCGGCCCAAAGCTATGTCACCTTTATGCAGGAGAACCTGTTCAGCCATATTGATATTGACCCGGCAAACATTCATATTCCCGATGGTACCTTAAGCCAGGAAGAGGTGGCTGCCTTTTGTCTGGATTATG
>Ga0302301_1000226_pt1 | contig 35525 bp, 39 predicted proteins | sample III_Palsa_E1_2_FD_194544 | JGI IMG/M metagenome (GOLD analysis project Ga0302301, IMG submission 194544) | Peat permafrost microbial communities from Stordalen Mire near Abisko, Sweden - III_Palsa_E1_2 | ecosystem: Environmental > Terrestrial > Soil > Palsa > Peat permafrost | place: Sweden... | reverse complement strand
AAAGAAATTCAGGTGCCTATATCGGCGGTGTCCACCTCTTCCCATTCCGAACAGAGAAGTTAAGCCCGCCAGAGCCGATGGTACTGCAGTAAAATGTGGGAGAGTAGGTCGGTGCCAAATCTTATCAAGAAGCCTTTCGTCTAATCGACGAGAGGCTTTCTTGTTTATATGCCTTTACAACCAATAATACATAAGCCCCCGTTTAATCAATGGAGGGCTTTGTGCGGTCAGATCCAGTGCTAATGGAACAGAAGACCAGCGGATAGTGTAGTCGCAGGAACATGCTTAGTGTTTCATAGTCACAGACTACGAACAGCGAGCGGGTAATTAATTTGCACAAGCCATTTTCCCTAAACCCGATAGAAGCGGATACCAGCCTTCGTGGCTAAGGCCTTGTGCAGTATAAGCGCATGGCGGGGCTATCCTTTGTAGAAAGCTGTGGCTTTGTTTTTCTAGTAAAGAATAAATTTCTTATGCTGATATTTGTATCCATTATTTTATAATACGCATGATACAAAAAAGGAATTTGCATTGGTTTAAACTGTTGTTTGTTTGGAAAGGATCTGTTTTGCCAAGATTGCTCCCACGATTAATAATGTTATTTGTATTGAGTATTGCTGTTGTTTATTTTAAGGGCACATTCTTCAATCATAAAATCCCGTTGAATCCGGCGCCGTTTACCTTATTTGGGATAGCGCTTGCTTTATTTTTAGGTTTCAGGAACAGCGCGAGTTATGATCGGTTTTGGGAAGGGCGTAAATTGTGGGGAGCCTTATTAAACGTAACGAGATCGTTAGCGAGGCAATGTATTACTTTGAGTGGGTATAAAAGTCCGTCTATAGAGACTGATACTTTCATTAATTATCTGATAGCTTTTACTTATGCCCTGAAACATCAGCTAAGGGGGACTGATGCCAGTGGTGATATGCAAAAGTGGTTACCCAATGAATTAGCACAAAAGTTAAGTATCGTTAAGTATAAACCGATGATTATTCTTTCGGAGGCGGCGAAATGGGCAAAGGACACGAAGGAAAAAGGTAATATGGATTCTATTTTACTGGCTGCTTTTGATGAGAATTTTAATGAGCTTTCAAATATTGTTGGTGGGTGCGAAAGAATAGCATCTACCCCAATCCCTTTTACTTATAAGGTTATGCTCCACCGGACAGTTTATTTCTATTGCCTCTTATTGCCATTCGGTTTTGTGGATAGTTTAGGTTGGATGACCCCAATTATCGTGTTATTTATCGCCTATACCTTTGTTGCTTTGGAGGCTATTGCTGATGAAATTGAAGAACCATTCGGTGTAGAGCCAAACGACCTGGCTTTGAATGGAATGAGTAATATGATTAGAAATACCCTATTGGAAATTTCGGGTAAGCAGATTGATATACAACCGGTTCCTGATTTATATATCGCAGATTAGATCAATACTTATCTTTCAATATGATAAAGTATCCAATCATCGCTTTGGTAAACTGTACGTAGGTTTAGTGCCGAGTTTGCCAGTTTTATAATAGCGATATACTTATTATTGAGCTGTGTATAGCCAGTAACAATATTTTTAGCAGTTGCTATCAGTATGTAGTCGTCATATTTTTGAGGGGACTCGATAGCGCTGGAAAACTCATCCTGATAGGGCATGGTGAGCTGCTTAATATTGTCTACATAAGCAATTACCGGGTAGGCAATGGCATCATCAACCAAAACATTGGAATTACGGGGAAGTCCATTTAAGTAGTAGGAAATGTCGCGGTTGCTGTCCTGATTATCAATACTTGATGGTTTGCGGGTTAACAGTGTTGTTATAAAGTTTCTTTCTTCGGGTAAGTTGGACTTTACTAAAAATAAGTAACCCGTAAAAATTTGTACAGGAACCAGTATTATAAGCGCAATTTTTAAGATTTTTTGCCGGTGTATTAATTGAGCTTTAAACGTGATACACAATAGTGCCAGTATCAGGAAAATGAGATAATACTCGTAGGACAAAAAAACTTTATCATATTTGATGTGTAGAAATTCGATAAGCGCGAATGGTGTTAACAATGTAAGTATTTGGTAGGTGCTACGCCTGAACAGATAAATGGCCAATATAATCATCGGACAGAATACTAACGCCTTTAAACTGATTAGCAGTGATATTTCCTGCGGGATGATCGTACTTGCCCGGGAGCTGGTGATCTGATCGAAATTCACTCTTTCGCTCAATACATTCCACGTTGCATAAGGGCTTTCTAAAAAGTAATTTAAATCGTTAGCGTGAGTTAGATTAAGCAATTTGAAAACAATTACTGACGCAATAGGCAGTATGAAAATGATGATGTATAGGGCAAATGTTTTGCTAATAAGCTTGCGCCGTAACGAAGGACTATTAAAACTTAAAAATAGTCGGAATATGGATTCTTTTTCGCTGAGGTTTAAGCTTTGTATGGCTATTGATAATACCAGCGGGATAAAAAACAGAGTAAGCCAGATAAATTTATAATCGCAAAATACCAGTACTACCAGGCATATACTGGCTATGGAAATGTGGAATGTTGTATTTGATTTGTAGAATTTAAGTATATTAAGGAAGAATAGATAAAAGAAGATAAGTACCAGATAAATGCTTTTGCCTGAGCATGCCGCATATAATATCCCGGGATGAAGCATAAATAGAATCAGCAGTATCAGCATGTAAAAATCATCGTTGAATCTTTTTACTAAGGTGCCGGCCATAATATTAAATAGTATGGCGGTACCTATAGCTGAGGCGATAACCGGCGCGAGCATTTTGCTACAGGTAATAAAGAATATAAATGTGGCGTAGAATGGAAATATAGGAGAGGTTAAGCCCATTACTTTGATCCTGTTGCCTACGCCATCAAATACTATGCGGGCTTTTTCGATATAAAAAAGAGACTCCGCGTTGGTATAACCTAATTTGTTGAGATAGGCGCCGCAAACCAGGTAATATATTGCCAGGAACAGCGTAATTAGCACTAAGAAGAATGATTTGGAAAATCTCATTTAACTACGTTTACCGGGTTATTAACTTTACTTATACCATGGTTGGTTTTTTGCCAGTAAAAAGGTTTAACAATCAACTCGTACAAACCCATATAGGCGGCAATAGAGTGCATTAGCCAATAAATAGGGTTAGCCATGGCAAATAATATCAGCTCGTAATAGCGCCTTTTAAATACGGCCATCATATTTACATATATCATCAGTACGTTACCCACAATGAGGTTGAAGATGGAAATGAACAGCACCCAATCAGGGAATAAAGTGCGAATGCCTGATAAATCAAATATTAAATAAGCGATAAATATGGCAAGCAAAAGCGGATACACCAAAAACGTAAGCGGTGTGGCCCCAACAAAAAAACTAAAGCCAATAAATCCTTTCCAGCCTAATTTTTTTATGAGTTTAAATGGATTGCGCATGTGTACCAGATAGGTTTGCATGTAGCCTTTTATCCAGCGTGAACGCTGGCGTATCCAGTTAAAGGGTTCGTTATTAGCTTCTTCGTAAGTGGTGGAGTTTACGATGGCTACTTTATAACCTTTAGCGTAAGCCCGTACACCTAAGTCGGCATCTTCGGTTACGTTGAATGGATCCCAGGCACCAAGCTCGATCAAATGTTCTATTTTAAAATGGTTGCTGGTACCACCTAACGGGATGGGAATATCTAAAGTATCTAATCCCGGCAGCATATAGTCAAACCAATAGGAATACTCGAGGGTGAACATTCTTGTTAAAAAATTCTCGTTACGATTGAAGTAATTGAGCGCGCTTTGGATACAGATATATTCCTCGGGCAGTTTATTGAATAGGGCAACTACCTTTTTAAGCTGATCGGTATCGGGGATATCCTCGGCATCATATATGGTAAGATATTTACCACGGGCAAAGTGCAGCGCATAGTTACAGGCCTTTGGTTTGGTTTTAGGCATGTGGAACGGCACCACGATTACTTCGAATATAGCAGGGAAATCAAGATTTCGGACCGCGTTTAGGGTTTTATCGTCATCCTCTTCAATAACTAATTTTATATCGAGTTTTTCGCGCGGATAGTCGAGGCTTTGCAAGTTCCAGATTAGCTTTTTGATCAGTTTATCCTCTTTATAAACCGGGAGCAGTATGGTGTAGATAGGCAGCTCATCTTCATTAATTAAAGCTAACTCATGTTTGGTGACGGCCTGATGCAGTTCGAACCGCGAACCAACCAGGGCCAGGAATAATTTGAATATAATGGCAACAAGGAACAACGAACTTAACAGCACATTGATTAGTATGGATGTGTTTTTAAAATTAACCACCAAACCAATAGCGACGACGGCGATAAGTACGAACATTGAAATAAGCTGTGGCGATGTAAACGTAACAATGGCCGAGCTTTCGGCGTCGGTATTTAAAAGTTCGTATACGGCAGATTTTACATACTTTTCACCGATGAGTTTATGCGAAAGCCATAATATGTCGAGGTCTGAAGCTATGATAACCTGTGGTTCCAGGTTATAGGTAAAGCGTATAAAGTCAAGGAAAAGCTCATCGCTTGGGTCGGCCATTATGGTTACCACTTTGTTTTTTTCGATACGTAAGGGCAATGCCAGGCGATCATCGGCAAACCTTAATTCTATTTTCTTTAAAACTTCAATATCAAAAGGCTGATCTCTTATTCCCTCAATTTTGTAGTCGGCATTGATGAGTATGCGTTCGTAATTTTTACGCGAAATGTAGCCGTAGGTAAGGGCTACTTTCATAAATGAGGTATTTGTTTGGGCTGATAGATCTTCAATCTTTAGCTTATCATCCGACGTAATAAAACCATCACTTACCAAAAGTTCCGGGATCGACATATCTACTGCTGTTAACAAATTGTTTTATGAATTTAACCTGCTTTGGTAGCGGTAAAGGCCGCCAAAGCAGGTTGGTTATAAGATTTAATAATGCTTAAAAGCAATTAATCATTAAATAACTCTTGTGAGCGCTGTATTCTTGAACGTACGTACAGGAATGATAGCAATATTAATATTAGTATACCTAACAAAATATACAGGTTATATGATTCCCAAAAACGTGTAAGAGCGCTTTTAGTATCTATATATTCCAGGTTTTCGCTTGATTTATTTATGTTAAACAGGTATTTATTAGAGTTTACATCGGAGATACAAACGTTGCTTGATAATGTAGAAAGCTGCTCGGTAATTGACTTAGAGGCTGCTAAAAATGCATCAGCCAGTTGCGTGCCTGTGGCGGTTAAAACCAGTGTAGCATTATTGCTTCGGCCATAGAATATTTGTGCCAGGCCGTTTGATACGCTATCTGATAGCTGATAAACAGTCTTGTTGTTATCGCTATTATAGATCCTGAATTTTTGATTGAATTTGATAGGCGCATCCGGGAAGTCATCCATTAATTTGTCATCTTTAGATAGTAACGCTACAACGTTATATTTCTTTAAATCGGCCGGCTGAACTTGATCGGAGTATACAAACTCAGGGAAGTTGTTTGAGTTGATGTTGTTATTCAACTCATAAATAATTTCGCCCATGGCTGCTGCCGCGTACTTAGCGTAGCTTCTGGTTACTACAATGCGGGTGGTGCCGCTATTGAATGCTTCGGGATATTGGTAAAAGCTCAGATCATTGGTGATAAAGGGATCTTTTGATTCCAGGTATGATTGATCTACATCAATTTCGGAGAAGAAGTTGGTAAAGCTATTATTGCAGTTGCCGCTGTTTGGATAGAACCTGAACTCGGCCTCCAATGTATTGTATTTATGATGCTGGTAACGGTTGATAGTTATTGAGGTGTTCAATTTACCCGAAACATCCAGCTTTTCGCTGCTGATTAATGAGCCGTTCAGATAGATGTTGAAGAAACCGCGGTCGCCGGGGGCCAAACTGCTGTATATACCCTGAAAGTGTATTTCAACTTCTTTAGGGGTGAAGCTAAAATCGCTATTCTTAAAGTTATACTCGCTTTTTAATGAACCGATACCCGACATGAAATTGGTTGCACCACCAATTTGTTTTAAGGTAAGTTTTGAGCGGTTTTCATCAACAGTTTTAAAGAAGGTGTTTTCGGCAGTGCCTATCAATAAATAATCACCGAAGGTTGAGTTTAAAATATTCATATTACCCAGCGCGGTAATTGTTTTCTCATAACCAGCATCATCACCACCGGTAACAAATAATATTTCGGTAGGTACTTTTAGGGTAACTACGGTTTTTATAGGTAACAGTGTGTTTCTAACAGTAACAATTTGCGTTACGGTATCGGTAGCAAGGGTGATGGCTTTATGTAAATAAAACAAACCTTCGCCATCTTGCGGTGTAACTTTTACCAGGCCTTTTACGCCATCAGGTATCGAGCTCATGTTACCAACCATTACGTAATTTCTAACGCTGTCGGGTTTTTTATCGGCCTCATAAACGCCAATGTTGGCTATGCCTGTTTTCTTTAATCTTGCATATGCCCAGGCTACTGCCTTTAAATCGTGTAGGCTAGGGTTGGCAGGATAAACAATCGCTTTTTTTGAATCGAAGCAATTACTGATATTCACGTTGTTGAAAAAGTTTTTATCGCTTTTGGTTAATGACAGGTAAGAATAGTTTTTTACCTTGATCCACATGCCCGGGTTATCCAAATCGCGGCATTTATCATCACTTATTGTGGCCAGGGTTTTAACCTGTATTTTTAGGAAACCGCCGGGTGATATATCGTTACGGCTCAGGTTTAAAACCACTTTTTGTATCGAGTCGCCTGTAAGCCGGTTACTGTAAGCCGGTTTATCATCAATAATTATGTTGATGAATGATTTATCTTTCAATAGAGCCTGGGATGGTTCGAAAAATAAAACCAATTTACTGCCTGTTATCTCGTATTGCGGATCGAGCTTAAAAAAATACGATGTAGAACCAATCATTCCAAATATAGGTTCATCATCATGCCCCATAGCTTTAAAAGATACTATAGCCTGTTGCTGGGCAATTGATGCTGTACTTAATAGTAGCGCAAGTGCTAAAAAGCTTAAAAATTTATTCATTTTGGTTGATGGTATTAATTTATTACGTAAAATTCTACTCTAAAATAGTTGCCGTTCTCGTCGCTGCGGTAAACTAGTTCACCGCCCATTTCTTTGGTCATTAATTTGGCTATTGAAAGGCCTAAACCAAGCCGGCTTTCTTTTGATCCGGTTGCATCATTAAGGGTTTTTAATTTGTTGAACATCATATCCAACTCATCCTGCCCTATGGCTATACCTTCGTCAATAATTTCAAATACAAACTTTTGGCGCTGAAGACTGGTAATTACTTTTATGCTGTTATTGGTTTGTGAAAACTTAATAGTGTTTGATAGCAGGTTTTGAAATACCTGGCCCACGAATACTTTATCAAGCCTTACCTGTAAGGGTAATTTCAAAATATTATCAACCAGGTGAATGTTCTTCATCTGCGCGGTTTCAACAAGGCCTTTAAATACGTGCATTACTTCGGCGTTTATATCAAACACCTCCATGTGGAAGCTCATTTCCGGCGATTCAATTTCTTTCACATCCATCAATTTGTTCAACATGTATTGCATTTTATCGGCGGAATCAGCTATATAGCCCACAAAATCCCTTTGATCGGCACTTAGCCTGTAAGTTTCTTCTTTCAGCATATTATTACTCATCACGATAGAACCGATCAGGTTTTTCAAGTCGTGCCCTGCAATATTTATGAAGCTGTTTTTATGCTCATCAAGCTTGCGCAACTGCTCATATTGCATATCGATGATTTTATTTTTCTCGTTGATGTCGCGGTTTTGATCTTTAAGCTGCTCATTTGATTTCTCGATCATAATCTGGGAGCGTACATCACGCTCAATCACCTTGTAGCGGGCGGCAGGGATAAGGCATGATATTACAGCCGTTATAAAAAAGAATACGCCACCATTGCTGATGAATGAATCTAAGGTATACTCGCCGAAAATATTAAAAAAGAATGCCAGTAATAAAAAGGCTATTAATGTTTGTATTACCGAGTTAACAGGCTCCCAAAAAACCTGTAGATTGAAAAATAGTATTATAACCGAGTACAATAAAAAGTATATATTTAATTGTTCGATATTTACCAGCGTGCATAGTAAGGCTGATGTTACCGATAAAAGCAGGAAAGAGATATGCAGTAATATGCGGTAATTGTATTTTTTGTACTGAAAAAAGGAATATAAAGCATATATAACAACACTTATTATAATACGTACTATAAAAAACTGTAACCATACGGCACCAGCGCAAATAAAATCAACTATACTGAATAGTGGGTACAACAGTATAATGCTGAATATGATATTATTGGTTTGATACCAAGCCTTTTTTGACAAGTCCCGGGTAAGTTCTTCTTTAGTAATCTGAATAAACATTATTCGTTTTTCTTAAGTTATGATTAAGTATGCAATCAGGTTTGTGTTATAATACGCGATTAAAAATAAACTAAAAATATGGCTAATGAAAATGGCAATACTATTCCAACCGCATTCAGGCACATATTGTTACTCGGAATTGCTATACTGTGCTTCAATGCAAAAAGCAAACCAAAAATATTGCCTGATAGGGTGCTGATATTTAATAGAGCGCAAAGTTTAAACAATGGCATCAGTGTTTCGTGGTTGGAGCAGGTTTGGAATAAAAACATATTAGATACCAGCGAAATTAATCCAGCCGATTTAAAATTGCTTAAAAAGCTTGGGTTTAAAAGTATCCGCCTGCCGGTAGCTTTCGCTTATTACGAATCGCAGCAGATACCGATTGAGAAAGTTTTGGCACATGTTGATTATGTAGTAAAAGAGTGCAACCAATATGGGTTTAAATTGATAATAGATTACCATGGCGGAAACTTAAATGACAGTAATTACTTAGCGGAAACATCCAAAATCATTAAGTTATGGTCGTTTTTAGCAAAGCGTTACATCAATCAAAACCCAAACAACCTGTTTTTTGAGTTGTATAATGAGCCACCGCACATGAACCCGCAAATTTGGAAGGATGCCGCGTATAATATTGTTACCGCCATACGCCAAATTGATAAACAACGTACCCTGATAGTTGGCGCATCAAATTATAACAGTATTTATGAACTAAGCAGGTTTGTAAGGCTGGCAGATGACAATATTATATATACATTTCATTTTTATGAACCTTTTCTTTTTACTCACCAGGGTGCAGAATGGGTTGGTGCCGCTGCTGCAACAACTGGGGTATCATTTCCATATAATGGGGAAAATTTCCCAAAACTTAATGCTGAAACGGCAGGTACCTGGGGTGAAGCTAATTATGAGCAATACCCTCGGGATGGCAATGAACAATCGTTGAGGGATAAATTGCAAATTGTTAAAAACTGGAACAATAAATATGATGTACCCATCCTATGCGGCGAATATGGCGTTTATAATAAATATGCCGATTTGGATAGCCGGTGCCGTTATATTAAAGCCATGCGAAGCGCGTTAAAAGGATTAAATATACCCGGGATGTTGTGGGAATATAATGATGGGTTCTCCATTTTTACAGGGCCACCGTCTGTTGAAAATTTGCCCGCGTGTATGAAAGATGCCATAGGCTATCCCGCTACAAAATGATATATTTTTATTTATATTAAAATAAGTACATTTGCGCTTTACTGATACATTTTATGAAATTCTTTGAAGATAAGAGACGGGAAGTAATGGTACATATCGAGAAATTTATGCTCGAAAAAATGGGTGAATATTTGAAGCCGATTGATACCATATGGCAGCCATCCGACTTTTTACCAGATGCTTCGAGAGATACATTTTTTAGTGAAATTAAAGAGATGCAGGAAAGCGCCAAAGGTTTATCATATGACCTGGTTGCTGTACTGATTGGTGACACCATTACCGAAGAAGCTTTGCCAAGCTATGAATCATGGTTGGCGATGGTTCAGGGCGTATCTGACGATGAGGAAGGTGGATGGATGAAATGGAACCGCCACTGGACCGCTGAAGAAAACCGCCACGGTGATTTGCTGAATAAATACTTATACCTATCGGGCCGTGTTAATATGCGCATGATGGAGGTATCAACCCAATACCTGATTGCTGATGGTTTCGACATTGGTACAGGACACGATCCTTACCGTAATTTTATTTACACTTCATTCCAGGAACTGGCTACAAATATTTCTCACCGCCGTGTGGCTTCACAAGCTAAAAAGGATGGTGATACCTTGTTATCAAAAATGTGTGGTGTAATCGCGTCTGACGAAGCCCGCCATGCTAAGGCTTATAAACATTTTATCGAAAAGATATTCGAGGTTGACCCTAACGGAGCAATGCTTGCTTTTGAAGATATGATGCGCAAAAAGATTGTTATGCCCGCGCACTTTTTACGTGAGGTAGGATTAAAGATAGGCCAAACATTTGGCCACTTTACCGATGCCGCGCAACGCCTGGGTATTTATACCGCGATTGATTACGTAGATATTTTAAAGGAACTTATTGAAGACTGGCACATTGAAAGTATGCCCGACCTTAACGAAGCCGGCGAAAAAGCACGTGATTATATAGTAAGCCTTCCAAACCGTTTACTACGCGTTGCCGAACGTATGAAAAATCCAATGTTGGAGTATAAATTTACGTGGATTAATGGTTAGTTAATTCGAGACTGGAGGTTAGAGATTAGGAAAAAAAACTAATCTCTAATCACAAATTAACTAATCACAAATTACCCTTCCTGCACCAGATCTGTGCCGCGATTGCCGGATAGATTATCGAATAATTCATTCATTACACTTTCCAGGGTTAACGAGTTTACATCGTCCACATAATGTTCGGATCGGGTGATGTTTAACTTTTCGTTATCTAACTCAATATGATATAGTACCCCCTCGTAAAGTTCGGGCTGGGTTATTTCTATTGCATTTCCAATATTATCTATATTGTATTTGAATACAGCAGGCTTATGCTTATTAAACAGCGGATTTAAGTTTTGGGACAGATGATTGTATATGGCGTCGATTTTAAGCGGCTTATGCAGGGTTATCGTTTTCATGTAAAAATGACTTTATATATAAGTTTACAACCAAAAGTGTATTAATATTGTTTGTATTAAAACTATCGTCATGAAATACAAATTACTGGGTCGTTCGGGTCTTAAAGTTTCGGAATTTTGTTTGGGTACCATGGGTTTTGGTACCGAAGGGGGCTGGGGTGCCGATGCTGTCATCAGCTTTGATATAATGGATGCCTTTGCCAACGCCGGCGGCAATTTTATTGATACCGCCAATGTTTATAAGGTTGGCACCAGCGAAAAGATCATCGGGGATTATTTGAGTAATCACGATAGGGATTATTTCGCGCTGGCGACTAAGTATACGTTGAAGGATAATATCACCAATCCAAACGCATCAGGTAATAATCGCAAAAATATGATGCGTAGCGTGGAGGAAAGCTTAAAGCGCTTAAAAACTGATTTTATTGATGTGCTGTACCTGCACATCTGGGATAATATTACCCCAATTGATGAGGTACTGAGCGGTATGGATGATCTGATTAAACAAGGCAAAATAAATTATGCCGCTATAAGCGATACACCAGCCTGGGTGGTAGCTAAAGGTAATACCCTTGCGGAGCTAATGGGATGGAGCCAGTTTATAGCTTTGCAGGTTGAATACAGTTTATTGCAGCGTACTCCGGAGCGGGAGCTGATCCCGATGGCTAAACATTTCGGCATGACGGTTACACCCTGGGCGCCATTGGCGGGCGGCGCATTAACCGGCAAATATTTGCGTGGCGAGAAAGGCCGCATCAAACCGGAAAGTAACCGTTTGAGCGAGCACAGCGAGAAAATTACCAAAGTAGTTATCGCTATCGCGGATGAACTGGGCGTATCGCCGGGGAATGTGGCTTTACAGTGGACAAGGCAGCAGGGTTTCTCGTGCATCCCGATCATCGGCGCTACTAAGGTTGACCAATTGCATGATAATTTGAAAACAGTGGATATTACGCTTAGCGATGATCAGCTGAGAAGACTGGATGAGGTTAGCGCCATATCACTTGGTTTCCCGGGCGACTTTTTCAGAGAGGAAGCGGTTAGGACAAATTCGTTTGGTGGATTTTATGATAGGGTGGAGAAAAGATGGTAATTTGATATGATGGTAAGTGGTTAATTGTAACAATAATGTTGCTTTAGTATTAGAGCGACATTAGAATAATGTTAGAAAAACCTTATATTTGGCCATCTTAACTTTATACCACAATTAAATGAAAAAACTTTTATTTTTCTCGATATGTGTAATGTTAGCTTTTGCATCATGTAAAAAGGATTCGGCTAAAAAAACAACGACTACTACAAATACTATTACTGCAACTGTTGGCGGTTCAAATATTAATTTTAGTACTAATGCAGTTGCTGAGCTTGCAAGTGACTCAGGTGCGTACATACTTGCCGTAGCGGGTGCAAGCGGAGCCGACAGCAGCGCACAATCAATTTTTGTTGGCCTTGTGTCTGAAGGGCCGATTGTTAAAGGTACTTATACGTTCAATTCATCAACAGACCCCTATGCAACGATTGTCCCGGATATTACTTATGCTAAAAATTTATCAGGGAGTGCCGCTGATTTTTTTGTAACTGATTATGAACTTAAAGTTCAAAATTCTACTATATCTACAACAACTACGGTAACCATTACCTCAATCAGCAGTACTAATGTGCAGGGTACATTTAGCGCTGTATTGGTTAATGCCCAGATTAATAATACTACTACACAAACTGTTACCAGTGGTAAGTTTAACGTAGATATTTCAGCAACTAAACTGCAAACAATGAATAGTCGTATTTCAGCGGCTAAACTGCAATCACTAAAAAATCGCATTCGTAATTAATCCTTTTGCATTTAATTGTATCCAATAATTAAACAGCCGCTAATTTGGTTGTCGATATTAAAACATACGATTATGAAAAAGAGAATTTTTGCATTAGCATTGATAATAGGAGTAGCGGTTGTATCAGTAACATCAGGTTGCTATGTAGGTTATGGTTACCCACATCATCACCATTATTACCGTGGTTATTAAGAAATTTTAGAGAGTGAGTGTTTATTGTAAGGAGTCTTGAGTTTTTCAAGACTCTTTTTTTTGTGGTGGATGTTACTTAGCTTTAGGGCGAAACCTTATTAACCTATGAAAAAGATACTGGTTACCTGCTTTTTTGCCATCTTAATAGTTCAGGCATTTGCACAGCAAATGCAGCATATTGATACTGCTTTAAAATTTGATAAACGCTTTACCAGATGCGAGTTGAAATGGGTTGTAATGCCGAAGAAAGATACTTCAGCACGATATTATTACGGGTTTATTTACATCGATGAGATGGCTGGATTTACGCTGGACCTTAAAGGGTTTTTCACCATTGATGCTAATGGACATTATGTTGGTGATACCAGTATGACCAGAACCCGGTCTCTTAAATATAGGTTGCAGCCAAATACAATGAACGTAGCGTTACTGCCACCGCAGCATTTTAAGGAGTTAAATATACAACCGCGCCCAGGCTGGGTAAATTTATACTATAAATTCAATAATGATACATCCACGTTTTATAACTACCGAATGGGCTTTAATTATAATGCTGCAGGCGATAGCGAAACGGCGTTAAAGTATCTGGATAAAGCATACAAAGCTAACCCGCATTACAAGGGTTTGGAGTTTGAGGTTGCTTATGCTTACAACGCATTAAACAGGCCTGATGATGCTATTACAGTATTAGAGAACGCGGTTAAATATGATCCTAAGAACATCATGTTCTATCGCGAGCTGGGCTATGCTTATATGAATAAAAAGGATTATGATAAGGCAATAGCGCTTTATAAGCAAGGCATTAGTTTGTACCCGGACGCACAAGGGAGTAACGAAACCAAAGCTGAGATGGCTTTTAATTTGGCAAGCGTGTACCACAAAATGGGTAAAGATGATGACTATAAGGAATGGGTAGTGAAAGCAAAAGGATGGTCGTTGCCTAACTCTAATATTTATAAGGCTGCGGTTAGTTTGGGGTTTTGATGCACAACCCTTGTTCCCTAAACCCGATTGCAGCGTATACAGGCCTGTGACTAATGCCCGTGCGCGTATGAGCGGAAAGCGGGGCTGGCTTTAATAGTAGCACAGGTTTTGGTTTTTCAAAGAAATCGGTTACTTGTCTTTGGTATCGCTGCGCTAAGCGTTACTTTCTTTTTGGCCGTCAAAAAGAAAGTAACCAAAGAAAACTCCCGGCTGCGCCTGCTTCTTTGAGTGTTCAGTGCTTTTACTTCTGGTGTGGTTACCGAACCAGACGATGCCGGTTTTTGCGGTTAACGGAGGGTTAGTGCTGTTGCTTTTGTCTGAACTCGAATTCTTGGAATTTAGTGAATTTTTAGAATTCTGGTCATTCATTAATTCAATAAATTGAGGTTCAGACATTCGCAATGACGTGGCGGAGAAACTGATAGTGAAAAATAATTAGCGTACCCTATTGAAAATCAGAAATATTGTCCCTACCTTTGCAGTCCTTAAAATAGGCCCGCCTGACCGCGGGTGAGCCGTCTGTGTTGGCCGGCAGGGATAAAACTGTAAATACAAAAAGGAAAAAATGCCTACTATTCAGCAATTAGTTAGAAAAGGTAGAGTAGCTCTGGTTGACAAGAGTAAGTCACCAGCGTTGGACAGCTGTCCACAGCGAAGAGGAGTATGCACCCGTGTGTATACCACTACCCCTAAAAAACCAAACTCAGCAATGCGTAAAGTTGCACGTGTGCGCTTAACCAACGGAAAAGAAGTTAACGCTTATATCCCTGGTGAAGGACACAACTTGCAGGAGCACTCAATTGTATTAATCCGTGGTGGTCGTGTTAAAGATTTACCAGGTGTACGTTACCACATCATCCGTGGCGCGTTAGATACATCAGGTGTTGCGGGTCGTAATCAGCGCCGTTCAAAATACGGTACTAAACGCCCTAAACCAGGTCAAGTAGCTGCGGCTCCAACAAAAGGTAAAAAGAAATAATTAAAGGAGGATAGTAAAAATGAGAAAGTCAAAACCAAAAAAGAGAATCCTTCTTCCTGATCCAAAATTCAATGATATTTTGGTAACCAGGTTTGTAAATAACATGATGTATGATGGTAAAAAATCTACCGCTTACACTATATTTTACAATGCAGTTGAAATAGTTGAAAAGAAAACAAGCGAAAACGGGTTAGAAACCTGGAAAAAAGCTTTAAATAACGTAATGCCTGCTGTTGAAGTAAAAAGCCGCCGTGTTGGTGGTGCTAACTTCCAGGTACCTACAGAAGTTCGCCCGGAGCGTAAGATTGCTTTGGGTATGAAATGGTTGATCAGCTATGCACGTCGTCGTGGTGAAAAAACCATGATGGAGAAATTAGCAGGCGAGATCATGTCAGCAGCTAAAGGTGAAGGTGCAGCAGTGAAGAAGAAAGAAGATACGCACAAAATGGCTGAGGCTAACAAAGCGTTCTCACATTTTAGATTCTAATTAGTGAATTAGCGAATGAGTGATTGAGTGAATAGGTGAGTTAATCACTAAATCACTCATTCGCTCATTCGCTCAATAAAAAGAAAATGTCAAGAGATCTTAAATATACAAGAAACATAGGTATTGCCGCTCACATTGATGCCGGTAAAACCACTACAACAGAGCGTATCCTTTACTACTCGGGCGTTAGCCACAAGATTGGTGAAGTACACGAAGGTGCAGCAACGATGGACTGGATGGCTCAGGAGCAGGAACGTGGTATTACCATTACCTCTGCAGCTACTACTGTTGGCTGGAAATACCGTGGCCATAACTACCACATTAACATTATCGATACCCCGGGACACGTGGATTTTACTGTAGAAGTAAACCGCTCGTTACGTGTATTAGATGGTTTAGTGTTCTTATTTAGTGCTGTTGATGGTGTTGAGCCGCAATCAGAAACTAACTGGAGGCTTGCTAACAACTACAATGTTGCCCGTATAGGTTTCGTTAATAAAATGGACCGTTCAGGTGCCGACTTTTTAAATGTTGTAAAACAGGTGAAAAGCATGTTAGGCAGTAACGCTGTTCCGCTTCAGTTGCCAATTGGTGCAGAAGAGAACTTTAAAGGTGTTATTGACTTAATTAACTGGAGAGGTATTGTTTGGAATGAGCATGATAAAGGTATGACCTTTACTGAAGTGCCTATCCCTGATGATATGATCGAAGAGGCTACTGAGTGGAGAGAGAAATTATTGGAATCAGTTGCTGATTACGATGAGAGCCTGATGGAGAAATTCTTTGATGCTCCTGAAACTATCACTGAACGCGAAGTGCTTGACGCTTTACGTAAAGCAGTTTTAGATGCTAAGATAGTTCCTATGGTTTGCGGTTCATCTTTCAAAAACAAAGGTGTGCAAACCATGCTTGATTACGTGATGGAGCTATTGCCTTCGCCACTTGATGTTGATGGTATTGTTGGTACTAACCCTGATACAGGCGAAGAAATTATTCGTCAGCCATCAGAAAAAGAGCCATTTGCAGCTTTAGCGTTTAAAATCGCGACGGATCCTTTCGTAGGCCGTTTGTGCTTTATCCGCGTATACTCTGGTAACTTAGAGGCTGGTTCATATGTGTACAACATGCGTTCAAGCAATAAAGAGCGTATCTCACGTATATTCCAAATGCATGCTAACAAGCAAAACCCTATACCTAATGTAGGTGCAGGTGATATTGCTGCGGTAGTAGGCTTTAAAGATATTAAAACAGGTGATACCCTTTGCGACGAGAAACACCCGATCATTCTTGAATCGATGAACTTCCCTGAGCCGGTTATCGGTTTAGCTATTGAGCCTAAAACTCAGGCTGACGTTGATAAATTAGGTATGGCTTTAGGTAAATTATCTGAAGAAGATCCAACCTTCCGTGTGAATACTGACGAAGAAACCGGCCAAACTGTAATTTCAGGTATGGGCGAGCTTCACTTAGATATCATCATGGATCGTTTGAAACGTGAGTTTAAAGTAGAGGTTAACCAAGGCGCGCCACAAGTTGCTTACAAAGAGTCGATCACTGGTACTATTCAGCACCGTGAAACTTATAAGAAACAAACTGGTGGTCGTGGTAAATTTGCTGATATACAAGTTATATTATCACCAAACGACGAAGGTAAAGAAGGATTACAATTTGTTAACGAAATTAGCGGTGGTTCAATCCCTCGTGAGTTTATCCCATCTGTTGAAAAAGGTTTCGCGGCCTCAATGGCAAATGGTGTGTTAGCAGGTTTCCCTTTAACTAACTTAAAAGTTAGGTTGATTGATGGTTCATTCCACGCGGTCGATTCAGACGCGCTATCTTTCGAGTTAGCAGCTAAGATGGCTTACCGTGAGGCATTGCCAAAATGTAAACCAATGTTGTTAGAGCCGATCATGAAAATCGAAATATTAACCCCTGAAGAAAACATGGGTGATGTTATCGGTGACATGAACCGTCGTCGTGGCCAGCTGTTAGGTATGGATTCACGTGCAGGTGCACAGGTAATTAAAGCAACTGTACCATTGTCGGAAATGTTTGGTTATGTAACTCAGTTACGTACCATTACTTCAGGCCGTGCTACTTCAACCATGGAGTTTGATCACTATGCTGAAGCACCACGTAACGTACAGGAAGAAGTAGTTGCTAAAGTAAAAGGTAAAAAAGCAGCAGCAAACGCGTAATTAGTGATTAGTTGATTGGGTGATCAGAGATTAGTTCTTTTATTACCCGATCAACCTATTAAAAATAATAAATCCATCAACCCTAATAAATAGCTCTTAGGGTTGGTATAAAACAAAAACAAAATGAGCCAAAGAATCAGAATCAAACTAAAATCTTACGATTACAACCTAGTTGATAAATCAGCTGAGAAAATCGTTAAGACTGTAAAGCCTACCGGCGCTGTAGTAAGCGGACCGCTACCTTTACCAACTGAAAAGAAAATCTTTACAGTATTGCGTTCACCGCACGTAAACAAAAAAGCACGTGAGCAATTCCAATTATGCTCTTACAAGAGGTTATTGGATATCTACAGCTCTAACTCAAAAACTGTAGACGCTTTAATGAAACTTGAATTGCCAAGTGGTGTTGAAGTTGAGATAAAAGTGTGATAGTACCGGAAGGTACAGACATTAGAATTAAGATATAAGAATCAAGATTCAGGATAATAAAAAGCCATTCGATTTTCGGATGGCTTTTTTGTTGGATTGTCATTGGAAGAGCGAAGCATTATTCATACCCCTTTGTCATTCTGAACGTAGTGAAGAATCTTCTGCGGTGTGCACTTCTACAGCATTGCATTGGCGTTTTCTTTTCTTTGGTATCGCTGCGCTAAGCGTCACTTTCTTTTTGGCCGTCAAAAAGAAAGTAACCAAAGAAAAACTCCCGGCTGCGCTTGCTTCTTTGAGTGTTAGTGCTATTACTTCTGGTGTGGTTGCCGAATCAGACGATGCCGGTTTTAGCGTTAAACGGAGGGTTTGTGCTTTTTCCTCTCTGCACGTCATTGCGAGGAACGAAGCAATCTCTATGCTGTACAGAGATTTTTTTCTTATTGCAGAATTTAATGTAAATTACTTTATGAAAAACCTATACCTAATTACCGCAATTTTGTTTTTTTGTATGACGGGATATTCACAATCCTCAGTATCAAAAAAGGATTCAACAATTAATGCTTTTAAAGACTATTTACTTAAAAAGACAAGGTATCCAGCAGTTGCCAGGGAGAATGATGTGGAGGGTGATATGGTGATCTGTTTTAGACTTGGAAAAGATAAAAAGATAAGCGAGGTTAAGATTGTTAAAGCGCTTAGCTCTGAATGTGATTCAGGGACATTGCGTTTGATAAGAAAGTTTCCCGGTACATTACAATTATCATCAAAAGAATATACAGTCGGTTTACATTACAGAATACATAAGGAAGATGGTAAGCCTGATACCCTTATTGCGCCTTTCGACAAAAAACTTTATAAGAGATTTTTATTTGAAGCAGATATTATTGCTTATGCTGCGATACAAAAGAATACAATAAGTATTGATATAATGACTATTCATAAGTGAAACAAATGACAGCGCTCTTTGCCCGTTCAAGCGCCTTTGCTTGAATGCAGAGCGGTGTAAGCGTCCAATAAATAAAGTAAGCGTGGACGCGTACAAAAAATAAAGTTCAAGCGTGGACGCTTGAACTGGCGTAGTGAAATAGTTTATTGACTAAATTCATAACACAAACTTAATCTTATCAATTCCCTTTGATATACATATACTTAAAATTGTAAATGATCTCGTTGAAGTTTTTGGTAAAGTCCTGGCCGATGTTGCCGTAGAATTTTTCATCGGGGACTATTTTTTGCTGAAGTACATCAGCGCCTTCCACCGTTACAGTTTTGTTGCCTAGGGTAAGGTTGATTTTGGGTAACACATACGCTTCCTTTTTTTGTGAACCGCCTGCTCCATAGAATCCCAGTATTTTCTTTTTGCCGGATTCTATAACCTCCGTTTTATATTTGTTCAGATAGGATACATAAAACAATGAGGAGCTGGCGCCGGTATCGAACTGGAAATCCAGCGTATCATTGCCTTTTTTTAGAGCGACAATGGGATCGAGGCCATCAAGCGCAAAATTATGCAGGTCGGTTTTGGCAGGTGTTAAGGGGATGGTCATTTTGCCATCCTTATAAATATGCACTTCGCCGAATTGTTCAATAACCGGGTAGCCTATAATCATGTTCAGTTGAAATTTATTGCCAGAAAAATACAATACGGAGTCGGGCATTACCTCAAACACTACGTTCCTTACCAATATGCCGCCAATATAAAGACTATCGGCAATACCTTCACTGGTTTTAAATTTGAGGCCTGTTTCTCCACTGCTTTCATCAAAAGAGACATTTAATATATGCAGGCCCAATTTTGCAGCGTAGGTTTTTGTTATGGCTGATATGTTGGCCCGGGTATCAAACACTGCATTGTAAACAGTGGTGTTGCATTTTACGGGGATCTCGATGAGCCCAAGTTTATTGTGCGACCAGGGTATTGAGGTGTTACTTTTTATGATAGTTTGCTGAGGCACGACATTTTTTAAAGCGCCGCGAAGTAAAATCTGCTTTTTAAGATCTTCGATATCATCTTTAGACGAAGCTTTTGAATACAGCTTTAATGTGTTGCTATCCGTTTGTGCAGCTTTGGCGTATTGATAGGTTTTGAAATAACTATCACTTTGCAAACGCCTCATATTAGCCTTAACAGAATCGGGCAGTTGATCGGGGAAGTTTTTTAAAAGGCGGTCCACATCATTTATACAATCCACATTACGGTTGAATACATTATCAATAAACGACGCGTAATACAGTTTCTTTTCATCGCTCAAACTATCGTTATACAATTTTACCTGGGTTTCCAATTTAAAATACTCTTTATTATCCAGCAGGGCCTGAAGCTTTTTAGCGGCAGTAGTACTTAATGAAGGTTTATTGTTACAGGCAGCTAATGTTGCCAGCGCAAATAAAATTGATAAGGTAACTTTCATAAATCCAATTTATAAAAATTGTACCATTGAATTGCCGGATATAGTAAATGTTACAATCAATGGCTAACAGCAAATCGATCTATAATTAATGCGACGGTTTTGCTTACATTAGTTACCAATATTGTATCAACCATAAATTCATAGTGAACTATTTAAGCATCCTAAAAACCAAGCTATTTGCCGAAATAACCACTGTGCCCGCGGTATTACAAAGCGCCTACTATCCTGCATTAAATGGATTACGGGGCGTTTCGATACTAATGGTGATCCTTACACACTTCGGGCTAAATAAATATACTTTCCCATACCATGTTTTTATTGATAGCCGTGCGGGTGTACATATATTTTTTGTGATCAGTGGTTTTTTAATCACCACCCTGTTACTTAAAGAAAAACTGAAATACGGCAACATCAACCTAAAGTATTTTTACATACGCCGCGCTTTAAGGATATTACCGGTAGTCTGCCTGTTTTTAGTAGTGCTGGGCATTTTAAATTTTATTTTCAAGCTCCATATTTTACCGATGGATTTTATTACTTCGCTTTTGTTCCTTAAAAATCTACCAGTAGCAGGGTCATACTATACCGCGCATTTTTGGTCGCTGGCGGTTGAGGAGCAGTTTTATCTTATCTTCCCGGTTATACTAATGTTAAGCACTAATAAATATACGGTTTTGGCATTATTAATAGTAATAGGAGTGCCCCTGATTGCTATTTTAGGTTTTTACCATGTCCCTTTTTTATGTGATAATCATTTCGGCAGATTGCTTGTGAAACTATGCATGTATGCTTTTTGGAAGGGGCCCGTTATCATTTTAATAGGTTCTGTTTTTTCTATTCTGCTATTTAAAAAAGTGATCAAATTGGAAAACATTAAAGTGAATTACTTTTTAAGTTTTGTTTTATTGTTGATAGCCCTGATTATCCGTGCACCTGATTTTATATGCTATACCAGGTATTTATCCGAGTATTTGTCGAGCCTGTTGGTAGCTACTGTAATTATATTATGTATAAACAATAAGAATTTTTTATCGGCGATACTTAATAGCGCGGTATTGTTACGGATAGGTATCTTATCGTATAGCCTGTATATGTGGCAGCAGTTATTTGTTGGTACAAATAACTGGCAACCCTGGATGCATAGTTTTAGCGCTTATCCCGTATGGGCGATGATTATTATAAAGCTGTTGTTTGTTTTTATCATTGCCAACTTATCGTATTATTTTGAACGAAAGTTTTTGAGGATAAAAGACAGGTATGAGCGCAATAAGCTTACATTTTAACGAACTAAAAAGGGTAAAAACCGTCATTTTATCACGTTTTTTGAATCAAAAACGTCAAATTTAAGGTCTTTTTGGGCATAAATAAGCCTGAAAACGTAGTTTTTTAAGTGATTCTGAGCTCTAAAAAGGGGTTTCTAAGTATTAAAAAGGCCGATTTTGCACCTAAAAGTGTACCAAATGTACCACCTGTTCCACTTGTGCCGCGGTACAGTACGGCTATTCGGGGTTGAGGAAATCCTGCCATACACCTTCCAGATCATCAACCAATTCCGGCCGGATGGATATGCCGGATGCCTGTGGTGTCCAGGTTTGGGCGGCAAGGTTGCCGGTTTTTAAAATATCCAGAGTAAGTATGGGCTGTTTATCAGGGTTGAGCAGGACATCAAATTCGATAACGATGCGGTGATAAGTTCGGCCCTTGCGTAGAGCGAGGAATGGTTCGGATGAGATAATGCCGGATGCGAATATGCCTTTAGGCTCCACACCCACACGAACGATGTACGCCCTGTCGCCAGGTTGGATAGTTTTGTGGCTGGCTACGCTCCAGTCTTCCTCTAGTTTATGGCCTGCTTGTAGTTTGGCTATATCATCATCCAGATCATCCCACCTAAACTTAATAGGGTTCCATCCGAATAAGTAAGCCTTCATATATAGATTATCCCCTGCCTAAAAGTTCGTCGAGCTTGTTGCGTTCGGTTTGCAGTTCGCGAGCCATTTTCTTTTCCTTTTCAACTGCTTTGACTTTGTATACGCGGTATTCTTCTTCCAGTTCGCTATATAGTTGGGTGCGGTATTTGGCTTCACGCATACTTGCTCCCGATCTTGCTATAACAATTGCAGCAACAGCACCAAATATGATTACCAGTCCCCACATAATCAGGTTATAAGTTGCTTTGGTGAGCGGTATACCGATCAGGCTTACTTGATTCACTTTTTCGTTGGATTCGTTTAGTGATTGTGTATTTACTTTGATGCTGGTCTGTAAACTATCGATAGTTTTATTAGCAACAGCCAGCTCGCTTTGTGAAGCCTTTAAGCCCTTGCGCTCCTGAGTAAGGGTATCGGTAATACTCTTGTGAAAAGCATTTAATAAGGGTTGCTGATAAGCGTAAACTTTGGTTAATAAATATTGGTATTGGCCCTTAAGGCTGTTATCAACCGGCTCTGCGGGTTTTGCAGTTGTAATACCGGCTTTTGTGCTATCTGCTGCTCTTGAGGCGTAAGTCGCGGCTGCGGGTTTGTAAGTTTTATACTTGGTATACGGGTTGGTAACAGCTGGTTTTGTAACGGGAACTTTTTTTACGGAATCCTGCGCGTAAAGCGATGCTGTAATAAAGCAAATTAATACAATAAGGAATTGAAGGGTAAGTGGCTTCTTCATATTGTGAAATTACATATAACAATGCTAATAAAACAAGCATAATTTTGCTTTATTGTTTGTTAAACTAGATTTAAGGTGATGTTTTTTCTCTTTCATACGGAAATTTGCCGCTCATAGTTATATTAGCGGAATGAATATTGGCATGATTGGTTTAGGCGATATGGGCAAGCTTTACGCAAAGGCCTTTGCAAAAGCAGGTTACACCGTTTGCGGTTGCGACTTGCCCGAAAATATAAATTCGCTTAAACAAGAACTCTCCCCTTTTGGTATAAAAATATTAGATAACGGCAAAGATGTTGCCCGAACTAACGACCTGATCATTTATTCTGTAGAGGCTGAAAAACTGGAGCAAGTTGCTGCTGAATGCGGCCCGGTGACTAAGTTCGGCGCAATAGTGGCCGGACAAACTTCAGTTAAAACTCCGGAGGTAAATATCTTTGAAAAATATCTGCCCGCTGATGCCAAAATAATCACTTTTCATGCCATGCATGGTCCGGGTTTCGAGCCAAAAGGGCAGAAGCTAATCCTGATCCCACATCGCACGGATAAGGAAGCATATAAACGTATGTTGGATCTGTTCACCTCCATTGAGACTGATATTGTGGAAATGGCCGATTACCACGAGCATGATAAAATAGTTGCCGATACCCAGGCCGTAACCCACGTAGGGTTTGAAAGCATGGGTACAGCCTGGAAGTCTGCCGGATTTTTTCCATGGGAGAATGGCTCTTATGTTGGGGGTATTGATAATGTGAAGATATTAACTACCCTGCGTATATTCAGCTATAAAGCACACGTATATGCCGGGTTGGCTATTTTGAACCCATACGCGAGGCAGCAGGTTAAAGCCTATGCAGAATCGGAGTCGGAGTTATTTAAGCTGATGATTAAAGAGGAGGAGGAAGCTTTCAGAACCCGCCTTTACCGTGCCCGTGATTTTGTTTTTCATGAAAGCCGCAAGCCGATCATGTTGAGCGATACAGTGATGAAGGAGTTTTCCCTATCATCTCAACCTGAGCTTCAAAAGCCAAACTCGCACTTAAGTATATTAAGTATGGTTGATGCGTGGCACCATCTGGGCGTAAATCCTTATGATAACCTGATCTGTCAAACACCGCCTTTCCGCCTTAGATTAGGCATCGCTGAGTATCTGTTTAAAAACGAGGCGCTATTGGAAGAATCCATAGAAACCGCTTTGTATGATAAAACCATCCGTGGTGACGATTTGGAATTCCACTCCGCGGTTAGAGAATGGTCGGCTATTATCGGTTACGGCGATATGGAAGGTTACAAAAAACACTTCAACGAAGTGCAAAACTTTTTTAGTCACCGTTTGGATGAAGGCAAAGCGCAAAGTGCCGAATTGATTAGAAGATTGATGATGGAATAGAGAATATGGCTTGTAATAACGTTAGCCATTACAAGCCATATACAATTATTTAGCTTTATCAACCAGTGCAATTTGTTTCCTGATCAGTTCAGCGAACTTAGATTTTATTTCACAATCAAAATTTCCATTTGATGTTTCAAACCTTAGGGAAGTAAGATCTGCGTTGTTTATTATTTTTATATCATCATCTGTTAAAATATAGGATACCATAATAGATCCCTTATCATTGACAAAATTTCCGGCGATGCTTACATCTGTGTCAGATATTTTATATTCATCATTTGTTAGGGTTATTAATGACTTATCGCTAAACTTTAAATAGGCTTTCTGCCCCTTATCAATGGTAAATACACTTTGTTCGTTTATGGTTTGCGGTATCATATACAAAATATGTGTGTTATGAACCCTAACAACAAAGCATTGAACAGCCTCACCCTGTGCAGTTAAATAGTTGCCGTGCAAATAAGCTTATCTTTTGATGTACTCCAGGTGGTATCGCCACTAGTAATAACAGGTTTTAATAATTTTTGTGCGGATACGATCAAAGGGAATAATAGGGATAGAAGAAGTAATATTTTTTTCATTTTTTGAGTTTAAGTAGGAGTAAGATATTAAGAAATATTAAAAATGGGAAAAAATAGTTAAGATAACCGTCGTTAACGGTTATAATCGATAGGAACTACCTGGTTATAAGGCTTTTTTTGTTAATCTTCCTCCCTCAATCTTTCATCAGTATAAGTAATCTCCGTTTTGCCATGGCGAATCGGCTTGCCATTCTCGTCAACACTTACAAACACGATCTTATCAATGGTAAGAATGGTTTTTTGGCTGATCTTATTGCGTACCTCGCAAGTTAGGGTAATAGAGGTGTGGCCAAAATGGATAGCTTTAATGCCCAATTCAATAATATCACCCTGGCGCGCGGAGTTGATAAAATTGATCTCCGACATGTACTTGGTAACGCAGCCGTTTGTGCCTAATTGCACAATAGTGTAGATAGCGGCTTCCTCATCAATCCAACTCAATAACCTGCCGCCGAATAATGTACCATGTGCATTGAGGTCTTCTGGTTTTACCCATTTACGTGTATAAAAGTTCATAGCATTAATAAAATGCAAAAATACAGTTAATGTTATACACTACATATCTTTAAACTGTAATCTATCAATCACCCAGCAAGAATATAAACTATTCTGGATAAAGAAAGTCTTGAAAAAAGAATATTACCTCTTGATAAATTAATTTTTTGTTTTTAAATTAGCTGTAAATCAGGCAGTAAGATAATCTTTATGCCTTAACCTATCCTTATCATGAAAAAAACAGCCTTTAAAACTGGCTTGGTATTATCTTTTTGTATAATACTGGCAAATGCATTTGGTAAAACATTAAATGCAAAATTTTCACTAAGAGACACTGCAAAGAAATCTGCTGACACGGCAACCAATAATCCTTATGGAGGCAAAACTTTTATTTTCAATCAGAGTCTGCGTGTTAAATCATGTGCAAACTCAGTAGGAGACAGCGTGTCAAGTACTGGCCCAATTGTGTTAAAGGGATCCAGGTTTACGGTAATGTCTGTAACATCCGGTGGCGACCTGGTAATCTCGTTTTGGGTATGGGGTATTAAAAGTGGCCAGCAAACAGAAGAACTCACTTCAAAGGTTTCGGGCTCTTCATATGAAGAAAATAAGAAATACTACGAACAACAGGATCGGATAATGGAGCGTAAGACATTTAATTTTAAAAAGGATGCCGATCAACCATACGCGCCATCAAGTATTCATGCCTTAAATGATAATAGGTTATTCTTTGTCCTCACAAAAAGTGATTTTGACAAATATTGTTCACCCTATGTAAGTGTACCTAGTTGGGACATCTCTTTTGGCATATTGAGTACACCCTTTAAACTTCGGTTTGATAAATTTTCATTTACCAATAACCTAAGTGTTGGCGGCGCGGTATATTTTCAAAAGAAATTTAATGCTAACAGTGCATTCACCTGGGGTTTTGTAGTTGGCCTTTCATTATCGTCAGTTTCTCTTGATGCATCTTCAACTAATGTTTATCCCGATGGTACTACTGATGCTACCAAATCAACAAGCAGTACTTCGCCTTTATTAACCAGTACAACAAGGCCTGCGTTTACACCTTCTTTACATTATTTAATAACGTATAAAAATATCAGCTTTCTGGTCGGCGGTGGGTTTGACTTTATTAGCAAAACAACCAATATACCCACCCCAACAAATCCCGAAGCAGGTTGGATATATAACGGCAAGCCTTGGCTAGGTATAGGCTTTGGTATTAGTTTGTTTAACAATAATTCGTCGAGTGCAACTACACCAGTCGAAGGGCAATCATCAAGTCAATAACATAATCGTCGATATTATTTAGCTGAAAACAAAGTCCAGGGATAAGCCTTCATATCGCGGAGGTATTTGCTTTGATAACCATATTCGGGATGTTTTTTAAAGAATGGGCCCGCTAAAAAATCGGTACCGCCGGGATGACCCATATGCGCCCAAAGCTGCATGTTGCTGGCTAAGGCGCTGGTGGTAACTTTTCCTTGCACAGCGCCCATTGGATAGTATGGCCCTTCGCTCCATTCTGGTACGCCTTTAGGGTCTTGGTCTACATGGCCATCAATTACACAACGATCAAGTGCGTGTTTCTTGTTTAAAGCATCATAGGTATCACCTTCAATAATTTTACCGGTCGCATCATTTAGTTTGCCCTTATAATCAACAGCTACTAATTGCTGCATCCGTAATTTGCGGGCGTTAGGAGAGTTGGTAGGATCATTTACGTTAAAAGTAGTTTCATCTTTTATCAGCTTAGGATCACTTGGGAAATTAGAGCCTATCATAGCGGTATCTTTTGATCGCCAAACTTTATAATCTTTCAAGCCAAGTTCCAGTTTGGCAACCTCATTGGTTTTAATATCCCCGATCAGCCAATCGTTGGCATAACCGCCATTATTATCCGTAGTCATAATACGAATTACGTCATCAATACTTTTACTGTATTGCGCGGCTTTGCGGGCGCGAACAAATTCAGGTGTACGTGTGGTATCAAAACCTAAGAAACCAGTTATGGTAGTTTCGGTAATTAATATACCGCTGTTAGTTACTACAAAATCATCGCCGCTGTGTATAAAACCGGGAGCGCAGTCCATTAATATATGGTTGCCCTTTTGTGGGGTGATATCTGCAATAACATTCCAGCGTTCACCCTCAATGTAATCTGTCCAGTTATTATGGCCGATTACTATCTTGCCGTCTTTAGTGTATTTGCCAGTGGCGATGAAAGCGCTGCAATTGCCGGGTGCTTTATTATTACCACTGCCCGGCTTAATTTTATTATCCAGTCCTGGTACATAATATTGTGAAAGCTCAATATTGGCATTCAATGCTACAAGGTCAAGGCTGTCATATTTATAACCTTTGGCGTTTAAGCCCTCGGCAATACCTTTTAATTCAGCCTGATATTCAGGGTCTATCTTATTCCACATGAATCTTTTTGAGGCTGCGCGATAAAAGGCCCAATCCTTTTTACTGGTATGCGGCAAGTAAAACTGCATCACTTTAATCAGGGTATCTATCTCCTTAGCTAATAGGTAGCCATGCTGAAAACCAATATCCGATGGCGAACCAGCTAAATGGACATAGACCCAGCCATTCTTATCCTCGCGGGTTGCTTTTCCTAAGCGATCATGTGTGCTTGTAACTGTGGTTAAAACAGTAGTGGTAGTGGTTGTATTAGTACTTGTTGCAGGTTGCTTACAACCTAAAAATAAAACGGCAACAATCAGCACAAAACTGGTTTGGGTGAGATTCTTCATTGAGTCAATAATAAGATCAGTTAATAGTCGAGCTGAATTTAAGAAATAAGTATTGATTAATCAAAAAAACAGATCCGTCAAATCAACAGGATATTGCTTTTAATGAGTTCCTTATCCCCAAAAAGGCTTTACCAAATATTTATGAAAAAATAACGTAGTAACTATTTGATATTTAATGGAAAGTTCCTATCTTTGCCGTCCCTTAACGGGGAAGAATTGCCTTGAACGAAGCCCTACTGCTTCGATGGGCACAAATAAATTAAAAGAAAATGTCAGGAATTATTGGTAAAAAGGTAGGAATGACCAGCATTTTCGATGAAACAGGGAAAAACATTCCTTGTACAGTAATCGAAGCTGGCCCTTGCGTTGTAACACAAGTTAGATCTGTGGATACAGACGGATATGCTGCTGTTCAGTTAGCATATGGCGACAAGAAAGAAAAAAACACCTCAGGCCCTTTAAAAGGCCACTTCCAAAAAGCCGGTACTGCTCCAAAGCGTAAGCTTGTTGAATTCAAAACTTTCGAAGACGAAAAAAACTTAGGTGACACTGTCACTGTAGATATTTTCGCCAGCGGAGATTTTGTTGACGTGGTAGGTACTTCAAAAGGTAAAGGATTTCAGGGTGTTGTAAAGCGTCACGGTTTTGGTGGTGTGGGTATGCAAACTCACGGTCAGCACAATCGTCTACGTGCACCGGGTTCATTAGGAGCGTCATCATGGCCTTCTCGTGTATTCAAGGGTATGCGTATGGCTGGTCAAATGGGTAATGAGCGCGTTAAGGTTCAAAACTTAGAAGTTTTGAAGGTTTATCCTGAGCAAAACCTATTAGTAGTTAAAGGTTCCATACCTGGAGCTAAGGGTTCATTCGTAATAGTGGATAAATAAGATGGAAGTTAAAGTATTAAATGTATCAGGTAAAGAAACAGGTGCCAAGGTGCAACTTCCTGAGTCCGTATTCGGTATCGAACCTAACGATCACGCTATCTATCTTGATGTTAAGCAGTTTTTAGCTAATCAACGTCAAGGTACGCACAAATCAAAACAGCGTAACGAGATTGCAGGTTCAACCCGCAAATTATATAAGCAAAAAGGTACCGGCGGTGCCCGTGCAGGTAGCGTAAAATCACCATTGTTTAACGGTGGTGGCCGTGTATTCGGTCCGCAGCCACGCGATTACAGTTTCAAATTAAATAAGAAACTTAAAGCGCTGGCACGTAAATCAGCCTTATCATATAAAGCAAAAGATAACAATGTAGTTGTTTTGGAAGATTTCAATTTTGATTCTATCAAAACTAAAAACTACATACAAATGGTAGCCGATCTTAATGTTACTGATGTAAGAACATTATTAGTATTGGCAACTGCAGATAACAATGTGTATTTATCAAGCAGAAACCTAAAGAAAGCGAAAGTTATTACTGCCGATCAGTTAAACACTTATGATGTGTTAAACGCTGGCAAACTTTTACTAACCGCAGGTGCTGTTAAAACTTTGGAGGAAGCATTAGCTAAGTAATTATGGAAATTTTAAGAAAACCCTTACTTACAGAAAAAGTAGCTCAATTAACTGAGAAACTTAATCGTTATGCTTTTATAGTTGACCCACGTGCCAACAAAATCCAAATAAAAGCAGCTATTGAAAAAATGTACGGTGTTAACATTACAGATGTAAATACCATGAGGTACGTTGGTAAATTAAAAAGCCGCAATACTAAAGCAGGAGCCGTTAGCGGTCGTGCTGCTTCGTATAAAAAAGCGATCATTACGCTGAAAGACGGTGAAGTTATAGACTTTTACAGCAATATATAAAAGAGATGGCAGTTAAAAGATTTAGACCGGTTACACCGGGCACCCGTTTCAGAGTAGATGTTATTAACTCTGACATCACTACTAACGTTCCTGAAAAATCGTTGGTTGTATCAGCTAATACAAGATCGGGCGGTCGTAACAACAGCGGTAAAATGACTATGCGCTACATGGGTGGTGGTCATAAGCAAGCATATAGGTTAATAGATTTCAAACGTAATAAATTTGACATCCCTGCAAAAGTTGCAACTATTGAGTATGATCCTAACCGTTCAGCTCGTATAGCGCTACTTCACTTTGTAGACGGTGAAAAAAGATATATGATCGCTCCGGCAGGATTAACAGTTGGACAAACTGTTGTATCAGGCGAAACAGCAGCTCCTGAAGTTGGAAATACAATGCCATTGAAAAATATCCCATTGGGTTCTATTATTCATAACATTGAATTAAATCCAGGCCAGGGTGGTATCATCGCACGTAGTGCAGGTGCTTATGCTCAGCTATCAGCACGTGACGGCAAATACGCTATCATCAAATTGCCTTCAGGCGAAACACGTATGATCTTGTCAACTTGTTTGGCAACTATCGGTACCGTTTCAAATGGCGAAAAAGCAAACGCGGTGTTAGGTAAAGCTGGTCGCAAACGCTGGTTAGGTCGTCGCCCAAGAGTTCGTGGTGTAGCCATGAACCCGGTAGATCACCCTATGGGTGGTGGTGAGGGAAGAGCCTCAGGTGGTCACCCACGTTCACGCAAAGGTTTATTAGCTAAAGGCTACAAAACTCGTGACAAAAAGAAATCATCGGATCGTTATATCATTGAAAGAAGGAAAAAATAATGGCTCGTTCAATTAAAAAAGGACCTTACATCGATCATAACCTTGACAAAAAGGTTACGACGCTAAATGATTCAAACAAGAAATCAGTTGTAAAAACATGGTCGAGACGTTCCATGATCTCTCCTGATTTTGTTGGTCATACATTCGCAGTACACAACGGTAACAAATTTATCCCTGTGTATGTAACAGAAAACATGGTTGGTCATAAGTTGGGTGAATTTGCCCCAACCCGTACATTCCGCGGTCACGCAGAAAAGAAAAAATAAGGCATGGAAGCAACAACTAAAATCAAAAAGTCTGTACTAATCAGGCAACAAAAAGAAGCTGCAAAAGCCCTTGTGGGTGGCGCTTCAGTTGCTAAACTACAGAACTGCCCAACTTCACCTCGCAAAATGCGTTTGGTGGTTGATCTGATACGTGGTGAAAACGTTGAGAAAGCGTTATACATCTTAAAATTTACTAATAAAGAAGCCGCGATACGCGTTGAGAAATTATTGTTATCAGCTATTAAAAACTGGGAAGCAAAAAATGAAGACAAACGTGTTGAAGATAGCGCTCTATATGTTAAAGAGATCTCGGTAGGTGGTGGCCGCCAGTTAAAAAGATTACGCCCTGCTCCGCAAGGAAGAGGATACCGTATCCGCAAACGCTCAAACCATGTAACACTTATTGTGGACAGTAAAAACGATAACAACTAATTATGGGACAGAAAGCAAATCCAATAGGTAACAGGTTAGGAATCATCAAAGGTTGGGATTCTAATTGGTTCGGTGGAAATCACTATGCCGATAAATTAGTTGAAGACGAAAAGATCCGCAAATACCTTTCAGCACGTATAAACAAAGGTGGTGTATCTAAAATAGTTATTGAGCGTACTTTAAAACGCATCACGGTAACTATCCACACTGCACGCCCGGGTATTGTAATTGGTAAAGGTGGCGCTGAGGTTGATAAGATCAAAGAAGAGTTGAAAAAACTTACTAAAAAGGAAGTTCAGATCAACATCTTCGAAATCAAACGCCCTGAGCTTGATGCACAATTAGTGGCAGAAGGCATAGCAAAACAATTAGAAGCACGTATCTCTTTCCGTCGTGCGATGAAAACCACAATTGCTTCAACCATGAGAATGGGTGCTGAAGGAATTAAAGTGATGACATCAGGCCGTTTAGGCGGTGCGGAAATGGCACGTAGCGAACAATATAAAGAAGGAAGAATTCCTTTGCACACTTTCCGTGCTGATATTGACTACGCTTTAGCAGAAGCATTAACTACTTATGGTAAAATAGGTGTTAAGGTTTGGATCTGTAAAGGTGAAGTTTACGGCAAACGCGACTTGTCTCCAAATATTGGTGGTACAAGCAGCAACAGCGGTAAAGGTGGACGTCCAGAAGGTAACGCAGCCGGTTTCGGTGGCCGTGGTGGCAACGAAAGAGGTGGTGACCGTGGCGATCGCAGAGGCGGTGGCGACAGGAAACCAGGTGGTAACCCTAACAACCGTGGTGGTGGTGGAAATCGCCCAGGTGGTCCAGGAAATAGCCGTCCAGGTGGCAATCGCCCGGGTGGTCCAGCAAAGAGATAATAACAATAGTAGATTAATATATCAGTTTGATATAAAAGCTTAAGAAAATGCTACAGCCAAAAAGAACTAAGTTCAGAAAGATGCAAAAAGGCAAGATGAAGGGAAACGCCAGTCGTGGTGCTGAACTTTCATTCGGATCTTTCGGTATAAAATCACTCGAGCCGGCCTGGATTACCAGCCGTCAGATCGAGGCTGCCCGTATTGCTGTAACACGTTTTATGAAACGTGAAGGCCAGGTGTGGATCAGAATATTCCCTGACAAACCTGTAACCAAAAAACCAGCGGAAGTACGTATGGGTAAAGGTAAAGGTGCCCCTGAATACTGGGTAGCGGTAGTACGCCCCGGAAGGATCATCTTTGAAGCAGAAGGTGTGCCATTGGACGTTGCTAAAGAGGCTTTACGCCTTGCAGCGCAGAAACTGCCGGTACAAACAAGATTTATAGTACGTAGAGATTACGTAGAAGCATAAATAAAAAAGTTAGCGGTTTTGAGTTTGCAGTTATCAGTTTGATAAGCGGGCTTAGAACTAAAAACTCAAATAACTAACAAGAGAAAATGAAGAACTCAGAAATTTTAGAGCTATCAACTGAAGAATTGGTTGCAAGAATCGGCGAAGAGAGAGCGAATCTCACCAAACTGAAATTTGCACATGCAGTTTCAGCTATTGAGAACCCAACACGTATCACAAAAGTACGCAAGGAAGTTGCTCGTTTAACTACTGAATTAACTAAGCGCAAAGCTGCGCCGGCTTCTGAAAAGAATTAATTTTTTAGAAATGGAAAGAAATTTAAGAAAAACACGTACCGGCCTGGTAGTTAGCAACAAGATGGAAAAATCTATCGTTGTAGCTGTTGAGCGGAAGGTGAAGCACCCGATTTATGGTAAGTTCGTTAAGAAAACTACCAAATTTATGGCTCATGACGAGACTAATACCTGTGGTATTGGTGATACCGTTTTGATAATGGAAACACGCCCGTTGAGCAAAAGCAAAAACTGGAGATTAGTTCAAATTTTAGAAAGGGCTAAATAACATGGTACAACAGGAATCAAGATTAAATGTAGCTGATAACAGCGGCGCTAAAGAAGTTTTAGTTATCCGCGTATTAGGCGGTACCGGCAAAAGATATGCTTCTATTGGCGATAAGATAGTAGTTACCGTAAAAAGCGCGATACCATCAGGTAACGTGAAAAAAGGTACTGTATCTAAAGCGGTAGTAGTACGTACCAAAAAAGAGATCCGTAGAAAAGACGGTTCATATATACGTTTCGACGATAACGCAGCAGTATTGTTAAATAACCAGGACGAACCACGTGGTACACGTATTTTCGGCCCTGTTGCAAGGGAACTGCGCGAGAAACAATTTATGAAAATTGTATCATTAGCACCGGAGGTATTGTAACAATGGATAAGAAAAAACACGCACAACCAGCTAAATTAAAAATCCGTAAGGGTGATTTAGTGCAGGTAATAGCTGGCGACTCAAAAGGTACGCAAGGTAAAATAACGGAAGTAATATTAGCTACAGGCAGAGCAATTGTTGAAGGTGCTAACTTAGTATCAAAACATACAAAACCTAATGCTGCTAATCCTAACGGCGGAATTGTTAAACAAGAAGCTGCTATACACGTATCTAACTTAGCTTTGGTTGATGCCAAAACTGGTAAACCAACACGTGTTGGACGCAAGTTAAATGATGCTGGCAAATTAGTAAGGGTATCAAAAAAATCAGGGGAGGAAATTAAGTAATGACTTACACACCGAGATTAAAATCAAAATACAAGGACGAAATTCGTACCGCGCTGAAAGATAAATTTCAGTACAAAAGCGTTATGCAGGTTCCTAAATTGCAAAAAATCGCAATTAACCAGGGTGTAGGTGGTGCAACTACCGATAAAAAACTTATCGAAAACACCATTACTGAGTTAACTACCATTACCGGCCAGCAAGCAGTATCTTCAAAATCTAAAAAAGATATATCAAACTTTAAATTGCGTAAAAATATGCCAATTGGCGTACGTGTTACCTTGCGTGACAACACAATGTATGAGTTTTTAGATCGTTTGATCGCGGTTGCTTTACCACGTATACGTGATTTTAAAGGCATCAATGATAAAGGTTTTGACGGAAGAGGCAACTATACTTTAGGTATAACAGAGCAAATTATATTCCCTGAGATTAATATTGACAAAATCAATAAAATTCAAGGTATGGATATTACCTTTGTAACCTCGGCAACAAACGATGTTGAAGCACTTGAGTTGCTTAAACAATTTGGATTACCATTTAAAAATCAAAATAGCAATGGCTAAAGAAGGTATAAAAGCACGTGAACTTAAACGTGCTAAATTAGTAGCTAAATACGCTGAAAAAAGAGAAACTCTTAAAGCAGCAGGCGATTACGCAGGTTTAGATAAATTACCTAAAGCTGCATCACCAGTAAAATTGCACAACCGTTGCAAATTAACTGGCCGCCCTCGTGGTTATATGCGCCAATTTGGTATTTCACGTGTTACATTCCGTGAGATGGCCCTTGCTGGTAAAATACCGGGAGTAAGAAAAGCTAGCTGGTAATATTTCAGTAGCAAGTATATAGTAGCAAGTATCAAGATGAAAATCAATACTGGTTGCTTGATATTAGCGACTAGATACTAAAATGAAGAATTAACCGATAGAAGGTCGTCCCGGACGTTACGGGAAGGAAACCACTGTCATAACATACAAAAATGAATACAGATCCAATCGCAGATTATCTTACAAGAGTAAGGAATGCTATTAAAGCCAACCATAGGGTTGTTGAAATTCCTGCATCAAATCTGAAAAAGGAAATCACTAAGGTGCTTTTCGACAAA